>SDBT01002871.1_pt1 | contig 30076 bp, 37 predicted proteins | sample 2277101 | NCBI WGS metagenome assembly SDBT01 (sample SAMN10404973, study PRJNA504765) | marine sediment metagenome | isolation source: marine sediment core GS10_PC15, 103 cmbsf | place: Arctic Ocean: Southern Knipovich Ridge | collected 2010
ACGCCTGAACAAAGAGAAAAGTGGAGCAAAAGCCTTCTGCACATACAGACATACTCATGTGTGGGCGACTATGGCTCAGCGCTGCTAGACACCATCTCTGACATTGACGAGCAGGCCGAGCGGATAAAAGAGCTTGAGGCTACATTAAAAGGCGTCAAGGATACGCTAGCAAGGCTGTGTAGGCACGCTAAATCGAACTGCTGTGAAAAAGACGCCATTTTTAGACACTTCGCACGTTGGGTACGAGATACAACGGCGAGTGAGGAAATTGTGATTGAAGTAGCCCTGAAGGAGAAACCATGACACCAGAAGAAGCATTAGAAGAACTTTGGGCATTTAAGCTTGTTCCCAACTTTAAGTTGGTAGTGCTAGCATATATGCACCAAGTCGCCGCCACCGCCAAGCATGATGCGCTGACGGAAGTTACGGAAGCGATGCTCGGAATGACCAAGAATATGGAATATAGCGATAGCTGGGAAAAGGGATACATAGATGGCGTTTTAGCCGTCAAAGAAATACTCCGCACCCTCGCCGACGAGACCAAGCCATGACGATAAGAATTAAATGGTATTACACATGCGATTTATGCGGCAAGAAAGCCACTATGGATAGCGACAAAGGCGAAGAGTCTGATAAGTTACCTCGTGGCTGGGGCAAGATAACTGCAGAATATGGTAGCAGAGATACTATTGGATACGAGGCTATTCATAGAGAGAAAAAGCTTCTGTGTTGTGAAGCCTGTATAAATGCTTTTCTGGTTTGGGTTAAGAAAAAGGAGGCCAAGCCATGAGCAAAGAAAAACGCATCAGCAATTTTCTCAGCGTTGTTATATTACTCGTTATCATTGTCTGCATAGCCCTTGACCTGCTTTGGCTGTGGGGAGCATTAACGCTTGTCTGTCTTTTTAATGTAGTCCTGATTTTGAGGAATAAACCATGAGCAAGTTATGCGCAGAAGCGAAAACATTTTTTAATGAACATGGTATCGATTGTATTAAAGAAATATCACAGGAGAGATTTGACCAATTATGCAGGGGCAGTCTTTTCCGTGAAGGCCCACATCGAGAACAATTCGGCGACGGAAGATATGAACCATATAATCCAGACAGGCAAGCCTTTGGGATACTCGCAAAAGGTTATGGTGTTTGGTGCGTGATAAGAGTAAAGCCATGAGCAAGACAAAAGCACAGATTAGAAAAGAGAGCTTTCAACCTTGGGGTCCGAGTTGCCGCCAGTGCAAATACTGTCATATATACGATTATTACAAAGAGGTTGAGTGTCGTGTAGTACCCAAGAAATCCATTGATGTAGAAAAAGACAACATTTGTGGCCTTTATGAAAGGAAATAATCCATGCCCCTAGACACTTACACAAAAGCCCTCAAGATGCTGGAATACTTCGGCTGGCCGGAAGAGCTTGTCGCTACCCCAACGAATAACCCGAAACGGTTTACTTGGAGAAACGAAAGAGGCTGCGTTGGCCTTTTAACTGCCCACGCCCTCGCCATCCTCCAGGCCCACATGTGGTCTATCATCGGTGATAGGTATGACTATGACTTCAACCGAGAACACATTCACGGAAAGCTTTGCTTTAGACTAGATTTGCTTGACAAAGGTACTGTCCACATAGTGTGGGATGACGGCAATGCGGACCTCGACACCCTGCTCGTTGAAACCTGCGAGTGGATAAAGAATCGTGAACAGGAGAAATGAAATGCCTTTCGAGGAATTAGAAACCTGGCGTAAAATTGGCATAATGATAGGTTGCGCCATATTCCTTGCGCCTATGGCCGTTCTCTTAATTTTATTTATATTAGGCGGCGACCCCGGCAACGATGGTGGCCCTTTCCACGGTTGAAGGAGAAAGAAAATGGCTGAGAATCTTACATGCAAAGCACCAGACCGAGATGTCCCTGACTTAATGTGTGGCCACCCGCTACCCTGTCCCTACCACACGGCGATCATAGATGCTTCCAGGTCGCCATGCGAACTGAGAATACCTATAACTGCGAAACAGGCGTTGCGTGGAAGGCATCACCTTGAAGATGTTGCGGCTGTTTTGATTATTGAATATGGAGAAAGAAAATGACACTTGAAGAAACGGTGACAGAAATAATGACATGGGTTTGGCAAACGGGCATAGAAGAAGAAGAAGCAAAAATGGTTATTGCGAATTTGATTACTGTATTTATGAAGGAGAAAGAAAATGGCTGAGAAAACCCCAGAAGAAGAAACTGCTAATAAATTACTCGCTGCCTTTGAAGATTTGATTAATGCGAATCCGAAAGTAGCACCAGCTCTTGGGCAGATGGCTGGAACGATGTTGATGATTGCTAGGGAAAGCGCATCCCTCCGCACCGAGAACAAAGCCCTGCGTGATGCGTGTGAAGCAATGCTGACGATGATTGACACAAGGCAGCCGCGAAAGCTCGACGATGCCTTAACCTGGCGGCAAAATGACGAACTCGCTGGTAAGATGGCCCGCGAAGCTCTGCTGCGTAGTCCTGAGCTTGTCGAAGGAAAAGAAGGTGGATGAGATGGGAATAAAACCCTGCCATGAAAACTGCCCCAAATGCGGAAGTGCAGAAATTGAAACCAAATACTCGGAAGTTTATGATTGGATAAGAAACACCTGCTCCACTTGCGGCTATAGCTGGACTAGAGACCCACTGACTAAAAGAGGCGACAATGACTAACCTACTCGACAAATACGACTTAATGACCGCCCAGCAGGTAAGGGAGAAGGACTGGACGAACGACGAGCTTGACCATTTGGTAGCGTGCAAGGTGATGGGGTGGAAAAAGATTCAATTCGCGGGCAAACCCGCATGGGAAATTGACAAAGACCGAATAAGAAGGCCGGAAGACTGGCATCCCTCCAGCGACATGAACGATGCGATGACGGTGGCGGGGGAGTTTGCTGTTGACGAAGATTTCAGCCAGTGCATTTTGGGCTTGGGCTATAAAGAGTGCCGCTTTCAGATATTCGCCAAGGGTGAGAGAATCGGTCATGCCACCGACGAGACCGCCCCCGCGCAATCTGCATAGCTGCGCTTTTAGCTGAGAAAGAAGGGAAGTGAAATGGCAACGATTAGTTACATAGACAATGGCGTCGAGAAAAGAATCAAAGTTCCACAAGAACTGGCCAATGCGGCTAAAGCCTTGCGAGACGACAACAAATCCCTGCGTGCGACTTTACGGGAGTTAGTTAGAGTTGCCCCGAGCAAATACACGAGTGGCGAATGGAGTGATAAGTATTACGATGACTGGCACGATGCGTTAGCCGCTGCCGATGAACTACTATAGGAAAGGAAAATAAAAGTATGAGAGTTTTAGGAACCGGACCGCCAAATCCACAAATAGTAATAGTAGGTGAAGCTCCAGGGCAAGAAGAAGACGCTATTGGCAGACCCTTCGTAGGCAGTAGTGGACGCTTACTAACCGACATGCTTATCCGCTGTGGTATTAATCGTTCTTTATGTTACATCACAAACGTAGCAAAACAAAGACCTCCCTCTAATAACTTTGGTTTTTATTATAGTGACAAAAAGAGAACCCAACCTACTTTGCAACTCCTCTCTCTATGGACCGAACTACGAGCAGAGCTTAGTTTGAAAAAACCAAATATCGTTATTGCCCTCGGTGGTGAAGCCCTTCGTGCCCTCGTTGACAAGACTAGAATTACTAAATGGAGAGGAAGTGTCGTGGAGTTAGACCTAAACGGTTGGAAGTGTAAGCTAATATCTACATTTCATCCTGCGGCAATTCTACGCCTTTATAAAAACAGGACTATTTGCGAACTCGACCTAAAGCGTGCGAAGGAAGAAAGCCTGGACACTACTATAGTAACTCCTAAGGTTGAGTTTTTTATCAAACCCAGCTTCGTGCAGGTTATTTCCTACCTAACCCTCTCGCATAAGAGGTTAGCCTTTGATATTGAAACAAGTGGCAAACACGTTAGATGCTTAGGTTTTAGTAGTGGAGTTAGAAAAGCCTTTTGCATACCTTTTATTGCTAACCAAAGACCCAAACCAAGTAAAACTATGCTGCTTGCTCCAAGTGGAAGTAGTGGTTCTTATTGGACCGAAGTTGAAGAACGAGCTATTTTAAGAGAACTAGAACGTTTGTTTAAGGACGAGAACGTAGAAAAAATAGCTCAGAACTTCCCGTTCGATAGTAGCGTTTTAATGGAAGACTTAGGCTTAGACGTTCGTGGACTATGGATGGATACGATGATTGCCCAGCACGAATGCTACTGTGAACTTCCTAAAAGTTTAGATTTTCTAACTAGTATTTATACTAAACAACCTCGTTATAGTGATTACGAAGTTAGTAGTGACGAATCTACGTGGATTTACAACTGTTACGACGCAAGTATTACATTTGAGGTCGCGCTTCGTTTAGAAAACGAGATGACAGAACTAGGAGTTTTGAAGCACTATAGGGAAATTGCTCAGCCGGCGATGATTAGCTTGGCCCGTGCGGGTAATCGTGGGGTTTTAGTAGATATAGCTTTAAGAGATGTTTACATGAAAGACTACGAACTTAAATTAGAGAAGGTTAAAGATAAGTTACTGGTGCTAATAGGCAAACCTCTAAACCCTAATAGCCCAAAGCAAATGAAGGAATACCTCTACACTACACTAAACCTTCCTCCTCAACACCACTATCGAACCAAGTTGGTTACTTGTGATGAAGAAGCAATCGACAAACTTAGACTAAAGTATCCGCAACACGAAGACTTTTTCGACCTGGTTATAGATTATCGAGAAGCGGTTACTCTAATGTCTCTTTTAAGAGCCGAGCTTACGTTAGACAATCGTTGTCAAACCAGTTACAATGCTACCGGAACCGTTACAGGTAGGATTAGTTCGAGCGAGACTATTTGGAAGACAGGGGCGAATCTTCAGCAACAACCGCGAGGTAAGTTTAGGAGAATCTACATTGCTCCTCTAGGTATGCTTTTCGTTAAAGCCGATTTAAGCCAGGCTGAAGCACGAGTTGTAGCTCATCTTTCTAAAAATGAAGAGTTAATTAAATTATTTGAAGATCCTAAGTTTGACGTGCATATGTGGAATACGAGCCTTATTTTAGAAAAGCCTCAAGACCAAATATCTAAGGCCGAAAGACACAACGGCAAGCAGAGCTTGCATAGTGCAAACTATAAAGGTGGACCGAGGACGGCGGTTAAACATGCGAAAATACCTTATGCACAAGCAAAGCATGCGTTGGAAAAGTACCAACAATCGTCGCCTGACCTACTAAAATGGTGGGACAAAGTTGAAGAACAACTACTAGCTACTCGTAAGTTTATGACACCGCTAGGCCGGCTCCGCATATTTCTAGACCGAATAAACCAAACCACCCTTAGAAGTGCGATAGCTTTCGTACCTCAAAGCACGATAGGAGACCAAATAAACCGGGCGTTTTCTCGCATAGACTTTCGACTACCTAAAGGTTGTAGACTTATCTTGCAAATACACGACGAAGTAGTTTGTGAATCACCTCCCGCTCTAGTTTTAAAATGTGCAAGTATTATTAAAGAGGAGTTAGAACATCCAATCGTTATAAATGGACGAGAACTAATTGTTCCTAGCGAAGTATCTGTTGGTAAGAATTGGTTTGACTTAGAACTCTTAAGTGTATGGAAGGAAAAGAACTGTGTCTAAATCTATTTGGCTAGTACGTGTTTTTCCACAAAGCGGAGACTTTTTTGACGAAGTTGCATTTACTTGTGTTGGTGCATATAAGAAAAAAGAATTTTACAAAAACACCTCGAAAGTAGAAGTAAGTGGTCCGTATGTTTTAAGACCTAAAAGATGAATAACGACTATAACTTTTTAAGAGACTTCGTAGAGCTAAGTAAAGGAACTGAGATTCCCGAAGAGTTCATGCTTTGGTGTGGGATTAGTGGCATTAGTGCTGCTTTAAGTAGACGGGTTTTTATAGACATGAACACGTTTCTAATCTATCCGAACATGTATATCATCTTATTAGCTGGTAGTGGAAGGTGTCGTAAAAGTACCGCTATTAAGCAAGTAGACCGTTTGCTGCGTGCGCTCGAACCCAAACCTAACCTCATCTCGCAACGTATAACTCCTGAAGGGCTTATTGAAGCCCTAAAAATTAAAGACGAGAAGGGAGAGCTTAGAGCTAGTGAAGGGTTTGTCATAGTAGACGAACTTAGCACCTTTATTAATCGAAAAAGTTACGAAGCAGGACTAGCATCTCTACTTATTTCGCTATTCGACTGCGTGGACAATTTTGAATACCGAACCAAAGGTGGTGGAATCGATCAAATAAAGTTTAGTTGCTTAGGCTTGCTCGGAGCAAGCACTATCGACTGGATTAAAAATGCCATTCCGTTTGATGCAGTCGGTGGTGGACTAACGTCGAGAATGATTTTTGTCTACGTCGAAAACCCTCCTCCACCGGTTGCCTTTCCAAGTTGGGACAGCTCTAAACAACTTTTAGCCGAACAGTGTCTAAGAAGTCTAACCAAGTTTTCAGCCCTTAGTGGTGAGTTTAAATTAAGCGACGAGGCGAAGGACTTTTATACCTATAACTATAACACCTTTTATAAAGAAAGCCCCTTGTTTGAAAGTGCTACTTTAAGCGGATATGCGAGTAGACGTTTTGTCCACTTTCTAAAACTAGGCATTATTTTCTGTGTAGCTCGTGGACTTAAAGTAGGTCTAGTAATTGAACTACAAGACCTAAAGGCTGCCGAGCGTTGCTTAAAGATAATAGAACCTAGTCTAGAACGGGTTTTAAGTTTAATAACGAGTAGTGAAAAGGGGACGATTTGCGAACGTATTTATTTTAAAATCAGAAAGGTTAAAGCTATTAAGAGAGAGGAGTTACTTCGTCTCTTTTCAAATCGCGTAGACGCGATGGAATTTGAAAACCACATTACTACCTTAGTACGAGCAGGGAGAATTGAAGTTAAAGCTGACGGTGGTAGTGTTGTCTACGTTTTAAAAGGTTAATCGGTTAACTAGAAAGGAAAAAGAAAATGTTAATTGCTGTTGATTTTGACGGGACTATAGTAGAGCACAGGTTTCCCATAATAGGGCCAGAAATTCCAGGAGCTTTTAGCTGGTTACGAAAGTATCAAGAAGCTGGAGCCTATTTAATTTTATGGACTGTAAGGGATGGTCTTTTTTTACAAAGAGCTGTCGATTTTTGTAAAGGAAGAGGTGTTACCTTTTGGGCAGTAAATCATTGTCCCTTACAACGTGATTGGAGCAAGTCCCCAAAGGCTTATGCCGAACTTTATATTGATGACTTAGCATTTGGAATCCCTGTTATAAAAAGTAAGGATGGTGGATGTCCAGCATTTGTTGATTGGAGTATAGTAGGGCCATCAGTTATGCAAAAGATTAAAGATGGAAAGAAGTAAGTTTAATCAGCTAAACCCCTTCCTCTTATTTGGTGGAAAACCTGACTAACAAAACTAGTTAAGTCGTCGCGGAATTGACATTGATTTACCTCGATACTTCTAAGGGGTCTAATAGTTCGCCTGCTGCTTTCGCTAAGGGTTAGTGCCCACGACGTGCTTATTCCTATTAAGGTTGATTCAGTAAACGTGCTACTTTTATAAGTATTAGTAGTTGGGAATAAGTGGAAGTGCTTTAGTATTTGTGGATTTAACCCCTTTACGAAACATCTTTTACTGTTTAACGTAAAGGGATAAGGAAAGCGACTAAAAACCAAGTTAGTTGTCCAGCTTTCGCGCAGGCTTTCTTCCTCCCCACTAAACCAATTGCTGGCTTTAGATTTAACCCCTTCTAAAATACTTAACCATCCGTAGTTAGGAAAGCCAGTTTCTACTTTAACGATGCTAAATGGACTATCTTTACCCATTAGAAGGTTTAGCGATATACTAACCCATCCGCTGTAGTTAAGTTGGTTAAGGCTTAGTTCTAAACCCTTTGAGTTAAAAAGATTTACTAATGGACTTTCGTGTATGTATCTACTTGCTAAACCACTTTCACACTCAGCCCCTCTCCCTTCTCGCATTAACGTATTTAAGGGAATGCTTAAAACGGTTTGACTTCGCCAGTCTAAGTCAAACCACTTAGACACGAAAAACTGAACTTCCAAACTATCATTTATATCGTAACCAAGCGCTTTACTTACATTAGACGGAAAAGTCCAATCTCCGCCTATGACTGGACACGAGTGCGTTCCCTTAGTTAAGAGAGTATCGGTTAAGACCATTTCTGGGTTTAAGCTACTTAAATCATCTCCTTCGTTTACTAACGTATGTTTTAGTAGTTGACTATTACTTCCGATTAGTTTGATTTTCATTTTTCGTGTTCCTTTTAGTTAAACCTTTTCCAAGTTTGGCCGGCGACCTATAAGCCACCTAATAGCCCTAAATGGCCGTTCAATGGCGTTCGGCGGCTTTTAAGCCGCGGTGGCGGGGGCTATAGCCACTTTTACTAACGGCCTTCCAACGCATTGAACGGCTTTTAACCACTTAGTTTGGCCCGTCAAACTACCATCATTTAAGAAATAGATACTTTAGTTACTAAACTATCTATTTTTTGTTGGAACAAAGTGGTTTAGCAACATCATGTATCGTTGATAAACCTTCCACACTTTTTCTTTATGTTCGGCATTTACTTTTCTAAAGAAGAGGGCTAGGTCTTCTTCCTTAACCTTAATAGGCCTGCCTGACATAAGACTAGCTCTTAGCCCACTTCTTGCTACTTCTAACTCACTAGCCCCACCTAAGTCAAATGCCTTTTTATAATACTTGCTAACACTTAGTTCTATCTCGTCTATGTCTAAATGCTTAAACGCATTTCTTACTTCCCAATACTTCGGACTAATAACTCCTCCACCACTGCCTTCCCTGCGTTCCCACTCACCTCCTACTATTGGTTTTTCCTTATCCCACTTACGTTGATACCTCCGGGCTAAAAAGTAGTCTTCAAGTTGGGGATAAGCAATCTTATCTATCCACTTAACAAACGTTCGAGCAAGGCCAAAGTGTCTCCTCGCATGCTTCAAAACCCGATCCTTTAGCGGTAGTTTCGCATAGCTTCCCCAATATGCCCAGTCGTCACCTAAGTACTTTTCGTAAAACTGCCCGAAACTGTTATAAACTATAGCACTTCCGTCAATAACTGCTTTAATTTTCGGAAACAAGTTTACGAACATTTCCTCGCTCGTCGTATCGTATCTATCAGCCCTAAACAAAGACCTCGTAATCGGACCAAAAAGCTGCACGTTAAGCATACCGTCCCACGCGGCGTTTAGTAGGTTCCTAACCTCTACCTCACCACCAAGTGCACTTTTAATCAAACGTAGTAAGTCGTCGTCTCTCTCTGGCTTTCGACTAAGCGTTATCGCTTCCCTAAGCGCTTTCGTAACCATTCCTAACCCAGCATACGTAACCACAGTTACAATTAACGCCCTGCTTGCCTGCGCATAAGCGTCTACACTATCTGCCTTTCTAAAGTTATCTACTAGTTGTATTGCCCGACGGGCTTGTCCACTAGCATAACTTTGATAAGGAAGTAAGTATCGCCCTAATGGATGTTGGGTAAGCAAGCCTTGCTTCCACTGAGCTTCAGTTAAAAACTGAGTCTTAGCTACTAGGTTTTGAATTATCTTAGCTCTCGTTTCTTCGGTTAAAACTCCACTTTGTATACCACTTATTTCGCTTTCACTAAGGTCTAAGTTTTTCGCTGCTTCTAACTCCTTATCCAAAATCCCACGCTTTGCCCAATCGTCAGCTAGTAAGTTTGCTGCATAGGCACTCATGACATTATTTTTATGGAGCTGCCACCTAAGCGTAGTAACCTTACCAATTAGACGTCTAAACCACAAGTGATAACTACCCACGTTAAATCCCTTTTCATAAACCGTAGCTACGTCTATTCGTTCGAGCGCTCCGTACTTCATTCCCATTTCAGCAGCTGCTCTAAACCTTTTAAGGCTAAAAAGTATATTTCCTGTTTGAACAAACCTCTTAACTCCTACCCATGGAATTAAAAGGCCAGGTTGGAGGATATTAGGAATAGCTGCGAGACTAATATGTGCTGTACCTACTAACCCGCTTATTTCTCTAATAATCTTACCGCTTAGTCCTCTAACGTCTTTGTAGTACGAATGCCCTTGTATCAAACTACTTACCCTATCAAAGTCGCTTAAACTCCCTCCTTCGGCCTTGTATTGGTTTCGCAGGTCTGTCATAATATCTAGTAAAACTTCAGTACTTCGTTCCTTTATGGACTCAAGCAGCTCGTCGTTATTTAAGGCAAAATCGCTAATTCCTCCGAGTTTTTTAAGCTCAGGTTTAAGCCTCTTTATTTGTTCATCAGTCAAACTAGTAACATGGTCTAAAACTTCTAAGTAATTATCAAACATAGAGGTTGCTTTTAATACACCAACTATCCCTGCTATTTCCTTTAAATCCTTTAAATCCTTACCAAAAACACTTTTTTCATCCAACCCTCCAATTTCAATAAGATTTTTAATTAAAAGCGATCGACTAAACTTAGGAACTAACTTAGGGTCTATTGCTTTAAGCACACGAGCCACGCTACTCTTCCTTGGGTTTTTAGCTAAGTGCTGGCCAAACTTGTCGATAACACTTAAGCGTCGAGCCTGAGCTTCGATTGCCCTCTTAACCACATAACTTGCACTCGTATGAAGTATTTCTACTTTCCTTCCATTCTTAGGGTTAATTATTTGGCTTGGAAAATTAGGAATACGCCGGGCTAGTTCTAATAAACCAGCTCTCTTAACCATCGGACCTTCGTGTATAACACTACTTTTTAACAACTTGCTTATTGACTTAATGGTCATACTAGGATTTAGTTCTTTAACCTTATTAAGCAACGTTTCGTATAATAAGCTGTCGCTTTGTTCGATAGCTCTAATACCTTCGTTGGTAATAAACCTCGGAACAATTTTACCCTTTTTAACTCGTCTAAACCTCTCGAACCTACCTCCTCTACGTCTGTAAATACGAAGGTTCTCAGCCCTTAAACCTAGGCTATTCATCATGCTTCGATGCAACGCTACCCACTGCCTAGCTTGACTATTAACTTCGGTATCTTCGCTTTGATGCTTAGGATTTAAAACCATCCGTTCGAAGTTAGACTTTCCGCTATCGTCTACTTCGTCCATCCATTTTCTAGTCTTTCTCTTTAATGCCTTTTCGAGTAGTCCCCACTTATAAATCCACGGACCTTGTATAAGCCGAGCGTTAGTTTCTACTTCATTACCCAGTTCGATTAAAAGCTTACCACTAGCATGGTTTCGTAAAGGAGTTCGAAAATCTACGAAAACACCTAGACTGTTAGCAGCCTGTGTTAAAATACTTAGCTTTAGCTCTTTTTGTTTTAGTTCTAAGGTTTTAGTTTCGTCAACCTGTGGGTCAAGCTGACTAATCGAACTATCTAATTCTTGCCAACCTTCTTCCTTGCGTAAAAACCTATCGATATTATCTAAACCATTTCTAATTTCACTATTAAACATACTCCTAGACCCACTAAACAAAATTACTGTTTTGGGACTAGGTCCAAACATACCAGGGGTATCGACGTCTAAAAAGACCTGTATACTATTTTGAGCTGCTTTTAATATAGCAGACTTTTGTTCGCTGGTTAAAGGCGCTTGGATTTGAAAGTTCGATGACTTTTCACCTCGCCACTCGTTAAGGCCTACTCTAACTAAGCCACTACGTTCTAGGAACTTTATAAAGTGCTTGCCCTGTATATCAGCGTCTGCCATTTGACTTGTAATGCCACTACCTTGCATTTGGGAGGCAAGATTAATATGCATTAAAACTTCTTGCTCCCCTTCTGCACTTAGTATATCTCCATTAGCTCCGATAAATCTACTATCGAAATCAAAATCCTTTTTAACCTTTAGTAGTTTCCGAGCACTTACTTCTATTTTAACGTCTACTCCTTTTCGTTTAGGAACTAGTTCTGCTTGAGCACCAACATCACCACCCTTAACAACTTCGCCCTTACTAACTACTCCTTCTTCCCTTACTGATTCAAGAACTCTCGTAAGCTCAGTATCGATCAACCTACGTTCTTCTACTGAAAATCCTGGAGAGATGTCAGCAAGGAACTTTCTAACCTTTGTAATAACTTGTTGAAATATGCTTTTTATTCGTTTGGCTAAACTAGGGTTTTGTTCGGTTAGCTTATCCATAAACTCTTGTGAGAAAATAGACTCTTGATAAATATAACTAACACCTTCAGCGGTTGGCCTGCCTCGTTTATCAAGCTCAATTTCCTTTTTCATATCCGAAAACATTGTAGGATAATTAACTACTAAGAAATCTTTTAGTTCATTCCACTGTTTAGGGTGGCTCCTTTCGACAGTATGAAGGATCTCATGCATAGTCGTTTGCATGACATCACTCTGAGCATTTTTAGTAAGCTTCATACCTATAACACCAGCGTCCCACAACCCACCAAACCCTTTATAATTTGAACCCCTGTACCACAAAACTTCTCTATTAAGGTGTTTTGCAAGGGCTACAACAGTTTTTAAGTGAGAATACTGTGGAGTATTGAGAAGAGTAGCAACTTCACTATCACTAACAACCTCTAACCCTTCCCACTTATTTATTTTAGTTGTAGCAACAAAGTTTTCAATTTCACCCCTAAAGCGAGCCATTCTTGCTTGTCTAACCCGCTCACTAGCCCCTTGCATGTCTTGAGTAGAAATCTGCTTTTGTAATTCTTGATTAACAGGCTCAATACTAATAGCCCATTCGGTAAGAGCCTTATCGTTGAGGCTTTCGAGTATTTGATTAGCACTACTAACTACTTCCCTCCCAGGTTTTTTTAACTTTTCTTCAAGAAACGCTTGTGCTTCTTCTAACGAAGGAACTCCTTTAACCTTGCCTTCTTCAATCGTTTCAATACTAAGCACTTTTCCCTTAGCTACTTCTTCATCTAAAACTGGAAGACTTTCCTTTACCCTTTCTTCGCTAATTAGTTGCCCAGCTCGTTCTCTAGTTGCTCGTTCTTCACTAGTAAGTTTACCAACTATAGGCTCAGTCCACTGTCCAACTGGACTAAGTCTAGTCTGCGTTTCTGCATCAAAACGTCTACTAACCTTTTGCAAGGCTATTTGTTCCTGTTCATCTTTAACGTCTCTCAAACCTATCCAACTAGCAAGTGGACTATCTATTAACGACGAACCTTTAATATCATCCGTAAACTCAAGGGCTACGTCACTGCGAGACATATTTTTAGCCCTTGCTATTCCGTCTATTATCTCATAAGTATAACCAATACTGCCAGCTTGCTTGCCCCTTCGCTGAGCTTGATCTAGTATCTTAAGAGCCACTCCACTTTCTAAATTAAACGTAGTTGCAAAGGCATTAGTTGCCTTCCCTGCATTCACATGAAACAGCCCACTTATAACTGCCATAGGAATCATTTGCCAAACAAACTCTTTATTTAGTGCGTTAAATGGAGAAGAAGCAAGGTCTTTCCAAAACCTCTGGTCTGCATCCTTATAACCAAGAGTTAGCAGTTCTTCAATAACACCTTCTACCCCTTCTTCTAACTGCTCAGCAGCTATCGTACCGCTAGCACCTATTAAAAAGTTTCCAACCACACTTTTAATTCCCTTACCCATCGCAACCCCTGCCCACCGCTTTAGACCTGCCCTTGCAGGTCTTAAATAACCTCCTCCCTTTAATAGTTTAGTCGTATATTTTTCGACTAAAAAGGTTTTGACAAAACTACTAACCCCAATACCTAGTTTAGCTCCACCAGATACTCGTTCGCCGGTCATATCTTCGTGTGCTTCCATCCGTTGCATAGTATTTTCAGCTGCTGCTAAACCTTGAACTGCAAAGCCAATGGTTCCTAAGCCAATGTTCCAAAACACCTCACCAACTCCAGTTCCTAAGTGTCGGGCAAAATTGTCTGGCAGTGATTCACCAATCAAACTACTACCAAGAGCGTAGTCCCTTCGTTCACTCCTGGCCTTTTCTTTGTCTTCCCAAGGTTTTAACGCCCCTAAAAGTCTACCAACTGCTTGTAAGCCACTAGCACCTCTTATAAAAATACCTTCAGCTGCACCAAGCCCTAAACTTTCAAACCATCTATAATCTGTTTCGTCTAAATCCTTTGCTTCAAGCAATTTTTCTAGTCTTTTTGGTCCCCATTTAGTTCTCAAAAAGTTAAAAGCCCTGATAGTATTTTCCCTCCCTGCTAAACTAGCACCAACTAAAGTACCAATATCTCCAATTAGTTCCCTTTGGTCTTGGTTTACTAACCTTCCTCTCTGCATACGAGACTCTAACTGCACACTAGCCTGTAGTTTAAGTTGTCTAACTTCTCTACTTTCAGTTGGGGTAAATGATAAATCTAAAATATGAGGAGCAAACCGTTCGATAGCTTTGTAAAATAGTTCGGTATGCTTCTCACTTAAGACTTCACTATCATAAGGATCAACCCCTCTCCCACCAGTCAATCTACTTTCGACGTCTTCGTTAATACCACTAATTAAACTCTCCCTTTCTCCCAAAGGATAACTTTTAAACAATTTGTTTGATTCTAACGAAGCAACATATTTTATGCCAAGAGCTTCTAGCTCGTCTCCACCTAAACCACTACTAACGTCGTCCCACGTAGGTATAATCTGATTAGCTTCTCCCAGCTCCGCTCCGTCGAGTAAAAGCTGATTTCGCTTATCTAAATCAATCATTAGAGATTACTCCTAAACATACCTTCTAGAGAAGACCTAGTCCCTCCTTGACTACCTGCTTCTAGTTGTATCTGACCCTTGATTATTTTTTGCAACAACTTGCCGAGTTCGTATTTCTCATTCGGACCAAACAAAGCCTGAGTTTCAAACCTCACATCCTTACCTTCGCCTATTTGAACCTGCTTCGTGCCGGTTAAAAGTTCTTTTAAGTAAACAACATTCGCCTTTGGCAAGATACCTTCTAACAAGCCGTTAGTCCAAAATTCGGCAAGTTGCTTAGGGGTGAGACCACTTGCGACTTTTTTAATAGACTCAATTCGTAAGCTAGCTTCTCGCTGCTCTCTTAATTGGCCAGTTAGCTTTACTCCCTTTAATGCTTTATCAATATCAAACGGGTCTTTTAACTTTAAACCGTCCCAGACAGTTATTAGACGAGCAAGCATCGGGTCACTTCCAGCCACCACACTAAGTGAACTTTTAATAAATTCTCGATGCTGCTTAGGTGCTTTTCGATACATTTCCATCAAGCCAAGTGTACTTTCCCTTCTATTATCTAATTGCTTTTGAGTCCACTCATACCCTTCCATCAAAGCCTGTTGCTTATCAATACTAACGTCTTGCCCTGCCTTTTCGAGATCTACTAATTGCTTTTGAACATTAAGCATCGCTTCGTCAAGTTTAAAAGGATGAAGGTCTTCGGCCCTTTGAGTTTCACTTCTAGTCTTACTAATGTCTGCTCCTAGTTTTAAAACACCGCCTCTTAGTTTCGCTTGTCGCAAATCCTTCGTTTCAAACAACTCCCTTAAAAGCTGAGTCTGCTTAACCTGCTCTACTTCTGCAATCCCCATATCTATTTGCATTTTAGATTGGTTTAACAACTCGCCTTGAAGCTGTAGCTCGTGCATTTCCTGCTTGCGAGCTTGGTCCATTTGAGCACTTAATGCTCGAATAATAATACTAGCTCGACTTGCTTGTCCGACTTGACTTCTTCTAATAATTTGTGCTGGCATTTTAAACCCCTTCCTTTAATTTATCAATCTCATGCCTCAACCTAACAACCTCAGCTTGTAAACGTTTTTGAAATAGTGGGTCTTTTTCTTCTCTAATACGTTTTTGCAAACTCCCTATTTGATCAAGCAGTTTTTGTTTATCCTGCTTAACCTTTTTAACATCGCTATACTTTTCCTTAAACCTTTTTGTATTTTCTTCAATTAGTTTCTTCTTTTCTCTCCTATCCTGTATCCTTTTAACTTGTTCTTCCTTTTCTTGAACTCGTTTTCTTCTTACTTCTTCCTTCCACTTATCAAGCTTTAATGCTTTTTCACTTTTATCACTATCCAGTTTAGTTTTGCCTCCTGTTAATTTTCTAGATGCTCTATTAACTCTTTCAAAAAAGTTCCTTCTCTTACTACCAGGTTTTGGTCCTATTCTTGTCGAAGTACTTATTTCACCCCCACCTTCAATCAAGGCCATTTGACTTTGACCAAGCGCACCAAGCATAGCGCCCCTACGTGATTCCCTCTCACGCTGACTAAGGTTTGCTCTCATAGTTTCTAAATTCAGTTGAATCCTACTAAGTTGACTAGTTAGTCCTTCGTTAAGTTTGACCAAACTCCTTGCTACTGCACCTCCCGTGCCTACGCTGTGTCCTAACCCTGCCTTTGCATATGCTTCTTCGATGCGAGGACGCATAGTCTGGTCCCACTCCTTACGCATAGGCTCGGCTACTCCAGTTTGGAACCACTGTTCTACACTACTCGGACTCATCAAGCCTTCTTGCCTCGACTCTAGCTCTTGTTGAAGATTCGGTCTAGCCTTTAGTTCTCCAGGACGCCTGCTAATGGCACTCGGCTGAAAGCTAGTAGCTGGACTCCTCTTAGTTGGATCAAATACTCCACCAAAATCAAGACCTTGACCGGGTTGTAAGCCAAAACTCTGCATTCCAACTAAACCTCCTCTACTAGCTCCTCCTCCAAGTTCGCCAACCAGCTGGTTCATTAAAGTCTGCTGCTGAGGAGTAAGTGTAGAAACCACTCCCCACTCACTACTACCACTACTACCATTTTTAAGGAGCCTTGTAAGCTCATTAAGAAAGTTTGTCTGGTTCGTCGTCGGCATTTTTACTACCTCTATCTTCCTTTAAAACTGAAACTAAAGGTTCTAGTTCTTCACCTATTCGTAAGAGCTGCTTTGTCACGTCGTTAGTTTTAATATCGTATGTCATAATTTTAGACGAAGGTTTGAACCCCCACGTTTCCGTAAAATTTTCACCGTCTGGAAAAACCTCAAACCTTAGTTCAGTTTTCTCTAACCCTTCAGACCACAAAACCAGACGATGGAACAACTTATTTTTCAGGTCTAAGTCGTCGCTTTCTATTTGAACAATAACCACGTGGCTTTGAGTTGGTAAACTTACTCCGATAACAAAACCTCTTAACATTTTACTATCATCACTAGCACTTTCGTCAATAGCTAAAACCATAAAAATGCTTCGTGGATATTCCACTAACAAACTGCTTAAGTAACTAGTCATTTCGTCCGAACTAACGTCGTTATTACCTTTAATCAACCCTTTTAACATCTCGATTCCAAACTTAGTTTTTGCTCTAATCAGTTTCATTTCTAACCTACCTTTTCTTTAATTGTACACGTTTCACAAAGAGCAGAAGTTATTTCCGCTCCACTAACACTACAAACACCTGGGTCACAACAGGTTTCTTTAACCACGTATGGACACTTTTTTGTGGAAGGAACTTTCATTACTTGCTTTCCTTTCATACTATTAAGCAAGATAGTTGAAGGTGACCTCTTTTCTACCATGTTACTCTCACCTTTCCATCTTTAACTGCACATTCAAAAGTCTTGTTAAAAGGACCTGGTCCCCAACCCATATTACAACTAGTATAATTGTTATCAACTAAAACACTAAGCTGGCCTTCTAAGCAGTCATCAGGAGTAGTTGCCCAACTACCTGTACCGACGAAAATAACATGACCATTACTAGCATCCTCACCAAGAGTAATAACAACAGTTACTGTTTTTGCTCCAATATCAACAAAAACAGTAGCGTTTATAGTATCATAAATGTAGGTATCTATAAGGATTGCACAATAACCTCCATCAGGTGTCCATACATAAACAGACCATTCTCCACTTCCACTAAGCACACCTTCATAAGTACACGGGTCTGCTTCTTCATTTAGGCTAACTACTCCTAGACTTCCAAAATTCGGTCCACTTGTCCATTCGTAAGCTGGTGAGTCTTTTAGTATACTTGAACATGCTGGTTCATGATACCTCACACACCCTGTACATGCAGTAGGAGCAGGTTCCCAAGCAAGCGTTATCGTAGGTTGGCAAGTGCAACCTTCTTCACAACAACAGTTGCTATGCATGGCAACCTTACCACCACTAAACAAAACCTTGCCATCCTTAAACATAACCACTTTAACACACAGTTCCAGTATGGTATGAGCCCAGGCCACTTGAAGCCCCAGGAGCAAACCCATATATTGCACGAGTAGATTTAGTAAGAGTAGTTGATGTTGTTCCAACATCGTCTATAAAGGTTATAGACGTGAGGCTCCAATTACTAACCGTCCCCCAACCACTTGGGCTTGCTGCATTTACGACATCTAATTGTACTGTTTTCATTTCTAAAACCGTTCCATTTAGTTGAATATCCTGAACTACAGTAATGCTTTCGGTAGGAATCATAGCATCAGACATCTGCCCCACAACCCAAGTTCCGTTATTTGAATAAAGTATATTAAGGTTCGTGCCTGCATCATGACCTACAAACGTATCGTTAGCCATCCACTCTAAAATACCGTCATTAAGTGCAGTTGTTTCAAGAACAGTAGATGGTGATTCACTATTACCAAAATAGATTTCATCATTCTCAATCGCAGGAAGTATATTTATATAAGTTCCGATAGCCCATTGTTGAGTGGTTGTCTCGTCCCAATAAAGCAATTCACCATCGGCTGTTGGTATTATTAGTGGTTTATACTTTTCGAAATTCTCCCCTCCGCTAGTATAACTACTCCACACTGGTATACTTCCTTGTCCGATAAGTGGACTACTAGTAGTAGTAGTTCCTCTTTCTATTAAAGCATGAACTATTAGTGAACTAGCAAAGAGTTCACAAACTTGGTTCCACCACGGACCAAAACTCTTTGGAAAGTCACTTGGCACCGGGATGCTTAAAAGCATCGATGCTATACCATGTTCTTGGTTCATTTTACTCATCTTAACTAGCAACTCCTGTTCGTCCACTACCCTGGAACCAAACCCTACACCACTGAATGCTCGCTTTCTTAACCACACCTACTACTTTAACTCGTATATTAGTAGCACTAACATCTATCGGCACACGTAACCTTTGCCAAATTCCACTAAGAGTTGGGTCTCCACTTCCGTATATTTTGACCCAAGCACCACCTTCGTTTGTAGAATAAAAAATATCTATTTCACTACTACTGCTACTTCCCTTAACTTCGAGCTCAACTTCGCTCCACCGAGTAGTTAAACTTTTAACGTCGCGAGGAGAGATAAAGTCCTTGCTTTGCCATTCCCAACTTATATTTGTAACACCATTGTCGCCGAGGTTATCTTGCTCCACCCCTTCTCCATCTCTAAAAGCCAAGCTTTTACCACTTTTAACACTAAACATACTTCTACCATTTTGGCTTTCAGTTATGCCTGCATAGATTTGTCCGTTACCTGCTTCGAAGATAGTCCAAAATCCATTTAGTATATTACCTAAACTTGTAAATTCGTAAACGTAAAACTTAGTTTTCGAACCACTAATTGGCACACTAAAATATATCCTATTTCTAATCGGATCGAAGAAAGTAATTGCTTCGTTTTGTTTAGCCGTGCTTAAGTCGGTATAATACTGCGACTGAACCTTCTTACCTATATTAAGTGGAGCACTTATTCCATCCCACACTTCGAAGCCACTTCTCGTTGACCACGCGTGGGCCTTGTCCCACAAACCACAAACGCACGCTGGCCCTAAAAGTGCAGCGTCGTGTAAGACCTTTCGTATCGTAAACGTAAGCAGAGGATCGCCCATATATGTCATTTGATGCACACTATTTTTGGTGTATATCATTAGCTGCGAACCTAACCTGCGAAAAGCCCAAAGTGGACCGCTAGCGTCTGGCACTACTACTTGATTCGCTCCTTCGTCAGGATCCCACGCACTTAATGTATTTACTTCGCTCCAGCATATAGACATGGGAGCATCGCTAGCTGCACTTAGATTTCCTAGTACTAAACGTGAACCAAAGCTTTCGCAAATACTAGCTCCATTTATAGTAGTACCGAGTTCGCTTAAATTATCAATACTACTAACCACCCCATCGCTTAAAAGCATTTTCTTAACAACCCCACCTCCACTTACACCACCAGCTCCTATTGCGTACATAGCTCCACCGTGGTTAAATTGACATATCTGCCTTGGATGAGTTGGACCAATCGTCCAACCACTGCCAGTTCCAGACCACGAACCAGTCCCACCTAGTGCTATTTCAGCTTTCGTTAGCTCCCCATTGTCTAGACCAATTAACATATAAGTTCCGTCTTCTTCTACTGCATTATAGAAGTAAACCATACTTCCACCACCGGTAGTAGTTGGATACGTTACTACCGCCGGTCTAACTTCTACGAAGCCATTACTAAACATGACGTTTAAGCTGCTTGGACTTTCCCCTCCTTCTATCATCCATGGTGGATTAGAACTATTTATTCCCTTAAAAGGATAAACCAAATCAAGTGGGTTAAAATCAATACCTATCATATTACGGAGACCTCTTTGCAAACGGATTAGTATATGCACTGTCTGCACTTTCTACAGGCTCTAGTCCTTGGTCTAAACTTCTTTCTTCCTTTTTGCTCCCGTCTCTATGAATAGCATTTTTTAGTTCGACTTCGACTCTATTATAGTAAAAATTACTTTTCTGAAACTCACCAAAGCTTCCCAAACAATAAGCGGTTGCCCACGAAATTAACGAAAGGTCAAGAGCTGGGATTGGATTCTCTGCATCATCGTCTGCAAAGTCACTAGGTATGTCGTCTGTTGTAACTCTTATATCATACTCAGCATTCGAATTAGGATAGAAAAACAGCCAACCTTTTTCTACATATCCGTATATAGGTGTATTAGCACTAGCTGATTCAATATAAGGATACCGATTAATCAACCACCTTTTCGATTTTATAATAAGTTTGCATGAATTCGTGTCGTTAATTAAAATTGCACTTAATAGTTGGTTCGTAGCTGAAGGCAAGGCTACTTGCTTAAAGTTAATTATCTTCGTTCCGTCTACGTCGCTAACTCCATCGGTTGCAATACTCTCTGCCATTACTATTGTATCAGCATCGGTTATACTTGCGATACTATAATAACCAGCATCAGTACCAGTACCGTCGGTTAGGTAAAGTTTGTCTCCAGCTTTAAAGCCTAATACTAAATAAGCTGTAAATGGACTATCACTGTCTACTAACGTAAGTGTAGCTTCGGTCCATGTTCCATTTATAAGCGCAGGGCTTAACGTATTACGAATCATGCTTAGGTCTGTCGTCGTCTGTAAGTCCCGCCATTCATGCCTACGTGCTAATTGTTTTAAGCCAAGATTTAGTGCTTCGTCTACTCTTAAAACAGCATCGGCGTTAGTCCTACCACCTAGGTGTCTCTGCACACTTGATTTTAAATCTCCTCTGTCCATTTTAATCTCCTTTTAGTAGAGAAGGGAGGGTTAGTCCCTTCTCTACTAAAAAGTTAGTTTCTTAGTCTGCTTCAGGAACTGCTAATGTAATACCACTAGCACCAACTTCAGTTTCACTAACATCACCAGTATAGTTACCTGCCCATTGGTCATTATCACAAGCTAATAATTCAGTTTCATTATACGCCGCACCAAATTGGTTACCAAATACACTGTTCCAACCAAAAACACCCGCACCTCCATTATAAGTGTCTAACATAACTGTAGCAGCAAGGTTACTACCAGTCGTTCCAATTCCTGCCGCCATAAATATGTTATTCCTAATCACACTTCCTCGAAGACTAGCATCGATATGACGAAGATTGTTATGGAAGATACAATCTTCAATAATAACTCCACCACAGGCATTACCAGATGTTCCTGTAGACAAGATACCACAACCATAAGTAGCTGTGTTTATAAACGTAAATTCACAATTCTGAACATGCCAATTACCAACAGTTGGAGCTACATGTATTCCGTAATAACTACCACTTCGCCCCTGAAACTTACAATCAAGAACTTCAAAATAGTCTGAGCCAGCGTTCATCGCTAAACAAGTTCCACCAGTAGTTGGCACCCTAAACCTAATGTTAACAAACCGACAACCCGTGCCGGTTACAGTAGCAAGGGTATCGCCAGCACTATCTTCCATCCAAATGTTCTGGTTACGATACGTGCCGGCTCCGATAAAGGTTAAGTAATTAGTAGTTATAACAACTGCTTCGGTAAACGTGCCAATTATCCAAATAATATCTCCTGCACTTGCAGCAGCTACTGCTTCTGTAATCGTAAGCATAGGCGTGCCCCAACTTAAGCCACTAAACCCTGCTACACCATTAGTAGAGTCGACATAATAGTGAGTACCCGGTGCTTTCATAGTAATCCCACCAGGACTAAGCACGTTCATAACCCCACCGTTTTGCGTCGCTCGTTCGATTTGCGTTAATACGTTATGTACACTCATTTTAATTCCTTCTCCCGACTATTTTTAACGTGCTGTCAGGTCACACTCTGAACCACTTAAAGATAGTTTAGTAACTAAAGTATCTTTAAAAATATCGAACACATTGCTCAAAACCGTCGTTTGTGGAAAACTATTCCACGTGCTAACAAACTTAAAACTATCTACCAAATCAAGCCATCGACTATCAGTTGAAAGCCTCACATCATCTGTATCATGAACTACAACTATTTTTGCCTCATCCTTTAAAAGCTCTACAGCTTCTATTCGGTTTTCAAACATACCTTTAACTTCTAAGTCCGTAGAATCATTATCTACAAGTACTACTCCAAAACGGCGACTTTCAATAAACCTCTTAGTTTCTGTTATAATGTCCTTCGCAAAAACCACCAAATGCCAAGAAGACTGATAACCAGCAAACCTTTCATACCACTCTAAATTGTCTTCAAGAGACACCACATTCCTAATAGGTCCACTAACATTTGTTGGAATACAGAGATTATGCAGAAGTGGCGTACTGCCATAACCTACTCCAAGCTCTAAAACATCTCCACCTATACTTTCAAGGGCTAAGACTAAAGGAACAGTATGTGTTGCATATCCAAAGATTCTTTGCTCATTCACGATACTAATTCCCTTTCCGCCATCAAAAATTCTTTTCTCAACCCTTCTACATTTCTTCTAGTTATTATAGTTTTAGCATAGATGTGTCCACATTCTAAGTCTGCAATTCCTAAAACCTTACCTCCTGCCTTGCGAATCTTATTACAAAAGTAGATGTCTTCGCTCTGCTGCACTCCATGCTCATCCCAACCCTGAAAAAAGTATGGCTTCTCAAGATTTTCTCTAACCCATTTTAAATCAATCAAGCAAAAAAACATTCCCGTACCGTCTATTTCATGCACACCACTTTCCGCATCTACTTGAGAAATTCCACCTTCTGCATTTTCACCAATTACCTTACTCCAAATACAGGTAAAGGGGTACCCACGTCGATAAGCATGCCCACTTACTAATGGTTCTTTTCGTTCTTTAAAAACTTTCCACAGTTTCGTAAACGACCCTGCTGGTATTATCATGTCGCTATCAACAAAAACCAATGTATCTATATTTTTCTTAATAGCTTCGCTAACAATAGTATTTCGTGCTTTATCATAAGGCACGATATTATTAACAGTTATTACATAAAGTCGTTGTTTAGACACCTCGCTTATTTCCACACCTAAGTGCAGTAAGTAAGCAATTGCTTCAGCAGGCACGTTATCAAAAATGGGTATCCCTAAACCTATCATTAGCTTAAAACCTTTCTGCGTTAAACGCAGTTAATATAAACTCCGCCGGTGTAAGCAGCAGCAGTTGTTGCTGTTGCCACGGCTACAGCTACTTGACAGTTTCTAGTATAATCAGGAGTAACTGCTGCTGCTGCTTCAACATCAAGATAAGTAGCATCAGTTACAGCTATTAAGTAATCGCCCGCTGCAATTGCAGTAGTTTCACCTCTTAAAATACTCGCCGTAGCATGATAACCTAATACCTGAATCCAACCAAAACCACCATCACCAGCACTGCCAGTACTATCGGCTGCAATGGTAGTACTTGCTACGATTCCTGCCATAAAACTAAGGTCAGTAGTTTGAGGAAGAATAATCGACTTCAACGCGTCTGCTACTTCACCATAATCATGACAAGCAACCATGCCTATTGTCATGGCACTTGTATGCAGATTCTGCACCCATCGATAGCATCTATCATCTACCCATCTCAGGGTTCCAACTTGTTCCAAGTCACCTCGGTCTGCTCTAGTAGTACTATAAGCCGAGCTTTCGGTAACTGCTTGTGTAACAAAAAGTATCTTTTCCATTTCTTTAAACTCCTTCTAAGAGGCTACGCCTCATAAAGTTCGCCATGCCTACGGGCCTGATTACCAATTATATTAAGCGCACACATAATATGTGCAATTCTCTCACCACCCAAGGCAGTATACTTCCATTCGGTCATATCAAACCACATCTGCGGGTCGTAAATCACCTTAATGAAATCAGTATTAAGCATTTTCATATGACTCTTACTATTAGTCGAATCATACATTGCATCGGTCCAAACCATAGGCTTTCCCTTAAACCGCAAGACATCAAAACCAAGGTCAGCAAGCCTAGTCCCAGCGTCCTTAATAATCTGACTAGCATCTAATGCAAAGTCTTCATAAGTCTCGAACATCGTTTGATCGCAAACAATTAGCTTAGGTGGTTGACGATTGTTTGCAACACTATTATAAAGCGTTGTCATATCACTTATTAGATTAACAGCCATAGGAGCCGTTACTAAGCGATACTTCGGACCCCACCACGGGTTAGTGTTAGTAACCGTTGGCACATAGTTACCCATTCCGTCTATCGCATAAGCACCTGGTCTAGCAATGTGTCCGTAAGTGTTTTCATCTGCAGCACCCTTACCTGCACCTGTATCACTATACGTTGGCGGAACCAATTCGTTAAGACCTTGAACTGTAATGTCAGTAGTTTCTGCAGTCGAGCTCCAAGCACCAAGCACTAGACTTTCAAACTCCTGAATCAACGCTTCTCTTGCAGCTTCCAACCTATCCGTAACTAGGCTTTTAATCCTAAACTTTCCATTATTCTGCTGGTCGTCGATAATACTACGCTGAGCGTGGGCAGTAAGATATTTCCAATTCCACCGAGCCATAGTTTTAAGCTGCGGCTCGCCTTGTGAAAACACACTACCCTTAACCACTGCTTTAGTCGTTGCTTCTCCATAACGAATGGTTTCACTAATAAACAAGCCACCTACTTGGGTATGGAAACAGCCCAAACCCTTCAACGCTGCCCACACAGGCGTAGCGTCAAGAATGTTGTCAATTGCCTCTCTACGAATCTCATACCACGTATGCGTGAAAGCATCGTCTATGGTCCTCGTAAGCTCTGGTAAAGTTGTACTCATTTAATCTATTCCTCTCTGCCCCAATTAGTCTCAACTTGCCTGTCTGTAGACTCACTTAAAAGTCGTCTAAAGGCCTGCACACCGGTTCCAATAGGGGTTTTTCTTTGTTTAGTAAGTGCAGGCCTTACACCTGCTCCGCTTGGCTTTTCACTACTAGTATCTTTACCTAAAGTAGCAAATCCACCTTTTCTCAGCTTTGCGATAACATAAAGTTCTTCAGGACTCAAACTTTCTGGATGTTCGTATGCTCCAATCATCTCGTCCTGATACTCATCAAAATCGCTAAACTTTTTTCGTGCACTCTCTATGCCCTGGCTTAGTTTATCTTTACCTTGATCGTCTACAAAACCTTCAACACCATTTATCCTTTGAACCAGTGGTTCAAGAGCAGCACTTATATTCTTACCAAATGCTTTCTCTACCTGACCCAAAAGGTGCTGGACTAGTTCTGTTTGCGAAAGGCTTTCTAAGTCTGGAGTTTCTACGCTTTCGTCTTCGTCTTCTCCAACCTTTAAACTAATTTTGTCTCCTCTTGCTTTTGCATCAAGCAAGGTTCTAACATCACTATCACCAAGGATTTTTGCAAGCTCTGTCGTAGCTTTATTACCTTCGCCTAAATCGCTTAACTTACGTTCGATTTCATTAAACCGAGGACTTTCCTTACTATCTTCGCTTTCGCCTTTTTCGTCCTCGTTAGTTTCGACTTCTACTTCCTTACCAACTACTTCTTCGTCCCTATTTAAGAGACCACTTTCGTTTTCGTTTTTATTTATCATATCTAACTCACGTCCTTTCTATCCTTTTGCCTTTTCTCTAAAAGCTGCCTTTGTTGGTATTGTCTCCAAGTTAATTTTAAAATCCTTTGAAGCATCTTTAAATCACGAGGAGTAAAATACTCACCTTCTTCGCACACTACACTCGATTCCCACTGTCCGTTAATAAACTTAAACATTACTCGCTTAGTCCACTTTACTTTAGGTAGTAGACCATTAAACTTAGATTCTCTTGCTTCTTCTTCTAAACTCTTCATTTCTTTAACCAATCCCTTTCTGTTTTATTAAATCTGCCTTAACGCTCCACAAACCAAACCATGCTTAGTGCAATAACTTTGTAACTTCTTGCGACTATCAAACGTTAAAGCCCCTTCTCCTTCAACGTTTATGTGTTCTAATGTTATTGGCTTAAACGTATCTGCCATAAAAAGTGTGATGTCTCTACTCATTAAATGTCCACAAACACCACACTTTACTTTTTTGTTCCGGCCTTTAACTAAACGAAACTCATCTCTAACTACTTTACATATTTCACAACTATACTGATACATTGGCATTTTGATTACCCCCTTCGTTACTGCTACTAGTTTGTCCACTACTAAAAAGTGCAGTTATTTGTGGATCATTTAAGTTTCGATTAAGGAAACTAATCAAACCCTGACCTCCAACCAAACCACTTTGGCCAAGAATCTGCATCATACTAAGTGCCTTATCTCTACGTTGTTCGATGGTCATGTTACCTTCGCTACTAAACTCACACCCATACTTATAACTTCCTCTTAGCTGACTAACGACAAACTCCACCCATTGAGGTCCACCTGCTTCGTCAAGTACTTCCACCCACCTCGGAGTGGTCCAGAAGTTAAAAAGCAACTCGTTAATTTTTTGAAAACTATCTACATACAAGTCTCCTAACCTGCCTTGACGACGTCCCATCCTCATACTTGCATTTTGCTGCACACTTTGAACTTCTGTCGCCGTTCGCCTACCTTGCGACTCGTACTCTCCCATTTGATTTCTCGAAATACCCACGCTTTCCCTAGCATTTCGCCTTATCACCTCTGCGTCCATATAAAGACCTTGGTTTGCATTTCCAGGAGTAAAAGACATAACTGCGTTTTTTAAGTCAACTCCTTCTTTAACAAATGCAACAGCTGCTACTTCGTCGCTTAAAAGTCTTTCAATTTCATGTTCTTCCATCGACTCCTTGCTCATAAGAAGTTTAAGTATATTAACCCTTCTCTGCCTCGCAGCCATTAAGGCTATATCACTTAGTTCCGCTTGAGGCTGCTGCAAATAATACGCGTCGCTCGTTGTCCAAAAGTTACGACTTTGAGGAGTTAGAGCCAGACTAGTAAAAGGAAGTCCCTTAACTGCTACATGGTCTATATCGTTTCTCAAAAACTTATCATGACCAGTTGCGATAACATAAACCTTGCCAGTTCGTCTATCATGTATTTCCCACAACTCACAAAACTCAGTTTTCCAACTACTTCCACTTTTACTAACTCCACCGATACTAGACATTTCACTACCACCACGGTAGGGCTTCATTGTCGTTTGGTAGCTTTTCGTAAAATCATCCATAGACATTACTGGTTGAAGTCTCGAATGGCTTTTATACTTAGGATCACTTTTAATATGGTCTATGTGTCTGACTACTCTATGCGCAATCCACGGAGCATCCCTTTCATCTCGCGTGCCAAACGGAACTACTATGTCATGTGGCGGAACACACCTAACCCAAGGCATGCCTGGACTAACGTCTTCTCTATACTCGATACGCTCGCCCTTCTTGCTAAACTGAGTAAATGTCAAACCTAAAGGTGTAGTTTCGTCATTGCCAAAATCATACCTCGGATCCCATCCCCACTCACTATCATAACCAATTTTCAAAATCCCTCTTCCCCATAAAAATGCATGTAATAAACACATATCTACTTCTTGCCGCATTCGCATATCTTCGATTAAATCATTATCAAGAGCTTCAAGCACCATCGTAGGAATGATATCGCTCTGCTTCCGAGCCTTTAACATAACCCTTGGATTTAAAACACTAAGGGCACTTAACATTGAATCACCAGTACTTGCTATAAGGTTCGGGCCATTTTTACAACTTGGATGAACGTTGTAAAACCTCGTTTCCAAGTCGTACCACTGGTCCTCGAGGCCATAGATTCTACGATAATCTAGACCCTTAATAATCTCGTCAAACCATTGGTCTACGCTAAGTTCTTTCACAACTAATCTCTTTTAATTAGTGTTACGCAACATTAAGTTCGGTAATTTTCTTACGCCGTCGTAATGCATCAAAAGCCGAGAACACTCCAGCACCCTGGATTATTGTACCCAGTGCAGTGTTCCAATCCATTCCGCCTGTCGCTGCTACCTGGAAAGCGCCTGCACCTATGGCCTTGAGCTGCTCGATCTGTTCGGCCTGAGCCTGCAAATCAGCAGCACCGGCCTTAGTATCAGCAACCAGCTTCTCGACCTGGTTGATCTCTCGCTCGAACTGAGCGGGACCAACCATAACCGGATTGCCTTCCTCATCTTCAAGGAATAGGCTTTCGGTTTTCATGCAACTGCTCATAGTAACGATCACCAGCAGGTAGCCGATGGCGACTGTCAAGCCCAGCATGGCACCTCGGTTCCATTTGATCTCGGTCCAGAACTTTTCCCAAAACTTAATCATCTCTAGTCTCCTTCTTGTTCTAAGGGGTTTTCGATTCCACGTTCAAGGGCTAACCGTATTACGTTTCGGTCAGTCCGATTTATAGTTTTTACTATCGATGCAATTGCGTCAGTATTTTTCTGCCTATCACTGTCTATATCCTTAATCCAACCAACTCTATCTTCACACCTCTGATTAATCGTTGCTATTACCTCGCCGTGTTTTAAAACCATCTTTGTTATCACTCCTAGCCACGCCAGCATTACGCCAACAGTAATACCTTGCATCCAAATAGGCATACAGTACCCCTTTCGTTTTTAAACATTAAAAGCTTCTTCTTGTAGTAGTTGTAGCAGTTGAAGTTGAACCTGGCACAGCAGGAAGGGTGAGTATGAGCGTATGTCCGTAAAGGCCTTCAAGGAGGTCACCCTGAGTCCCCTCTGTCACCGTGTCGGAATCGTCCTTATCATCCATGACGCCGTAATAAATAGTGCTGCCTTCCGTATCCGTGTCGAACAATCCGGCAGCAACAAGATCGGTACTTTCCCAATAATCAGCAGTCGCCGGTTCGGCCACCTTCACGCCCGTCAGGGTTACAGCCGTTCCACCCTGATCCGTAGAGGCGTCATAAATATCGTTAAAGTTCGACCCTGTAGTTACGGGCGAAGTCACGTTAAACACCTGAACGGCCCGCAAGTTGGTCTCCCCGCCGGAAATAGCATCCGTGCCCAACCTCAAAATGGCCTGTATTGCGTTTTCATAGCCAGCGACATTAAACCCGTCCAGGCATCTGGTAATCTGGCATGCCCACGGACCTACCTGCCCCAGAAAGCGATATGTCCCGTTACTCACTGAAACAATGCCTGTCGGAAATTCTCTGGCTGCGGCCCAGGCATCCTCTTTCGTACCGTATCCGCCAGCAGCCCTATAGAGACTTGTTGACGCAATGTCGTCAAGTTCCACTTCAGGGTCGAGGTTCACCACGCCTACATCAGGGTCGGCCCTAAGACTCGTGAAGTCCAACTCAATGTCATCCCCGTCCTGAGTAAACTTAAACTTCCTTCTCCAGTCTTTTAGAGATAATCCGAGATTTGCCCCTTCAATCTCGTCAAAGATGTAATCTCCGTTCAGGCGGTGGGCTTTATTAGTCCTTACCTTCCAATGCAGTTTATCGACTGTAAGGAGGTTCGTATCTATTAAAGGGCCAAAATGCCTATTCCCAATAATATTGTC
>SDBT01002872.1_pt1 | contig 30074 bp, 24 predicted proteins | sample 2277101 | NCBI WGS metagenome assembly SDBT01 (sample SAMN10404973, study PRJNA504765) | marine sediment metagenome | isolation source: marine sediment core GS10_PC15, 103 cmbsf | place: Arctic Ocean: Southern Knipovich Ridge | collected 2010
CCTCGACGATCGGGAGCATATGACTATTCCTTCCATTGGCTATTGCACACAGACGATTGCTGAATATCCCGAACATCATTCTACAACACTTTCACCATTTATTCAATAACCCTCCAAGTCGTGAAGAGAAGAGAATACCAAGCATAAAGTTTGCGTCCCAAAGCCGTCGGGACAGGAATGTCCCGACTATCGTGGTTATTGAGAACGTCACTACAACAATTTTATACACTGGGTCAAGGAGAAACTCTGATGGAGTGCCTCACAAATTTGATGCTAATCCACGCAGGGCGTTTATGCTGGATTCCAGCCTTCGCTGGAATGACAAGAAATACGTTATTAAGCGATCAAACCACTAAGAGAATACGATGCTGTCTCAAAGTAGTCGGTCGGTTGATTTTGCCTTCTTCAGATCACCCCCATCCCAGCCTTCCCCCGTCAAGGGGGAAGGAGCAGAAACGCTTGCCATAGTTGACTTTAAGTCCCTTCCCCCTTGACGGGGGAAGGCTGGGATGGGGGTGAAGAAGCAAGCGTTGATCTTCACTGATTCTATGTCACCGACTACTTTGAAACAGCTTCAGAGAATACGCGAATACTTGACAAATAGAGTTCTTCTGTGCTAAAATAATGATTGACTGGTCAGTCATTACATAGAGCAACGTAGTTTGCTCAGACTTTGATCTGGTCAGGCTTCCTCTTATCAGCATCTTATATGCCACATATAGTAAACTTTCGCATATAATTTTCGTCATAAAAACTGTAGACTTTTTTCGGGTCTGATCTGAATTTGCAAGGAGGCCTAGAATGGCAAAGACCATACTGTGTATTAGTGTTGTTACTTTGATAATGTTCGGCGGCCTGGTTTCCGCCTCTGCAATTTCTCTTGGGAAGCTACCGCGTCTTTCGCTGGAGAAAGATTCTGAGCAATCTGAACCACCTGTGAGTATGCCGGCGGCCAGGATGGAAATTGACCTCTCAGAACCGCTGACTTTGGAGCAGTGCATAGAGATCGCGCAGAGCAACGCGTCCGGGATACGGACAGCACAGCTTGATCTGGTGCTGGAAGATATGAATGTCAAGGATGTAATGAGCAGATATTTGCCGCAGATCAGCACAAACGGCGGCTACCAGTTTACCGATGATATTGACCTTGGTTGGGAGAAAGAGAATTACAACGCATCCATCACAGCCAGATACACTATCTGGGATCACGGTCAGCGTGAGGGCGCATCTGCCCAGGCCAAAGCAAGGATGGAAGCCGAGTATACCCGCTATGATAGAACCGGGCAAACTCTGACATTCAATATAATCAATGCGTATTATGATGTATTGCAGGCGGAAAAATTGATAGCGGTTAATGAACAGTCTCTGGAGCAGTCAAGGCAAAATGTAGATAAGATCAAGGCGTTTGTAGAGGTTGGCATAGCGATAGAGGCTGATGTAGCGACAGCCAGAGTACGGCAGGCAAGTGATGAGCTTGCAGTTATCAACGATCGAAACAACCTGGATCTTGCGAAAGCTGATCTGGCGGTCCTTATGGGTTTCAATCCCGACGTGTCTTTCAGTGTGGTAGATGGGCCGGATTACGAAAGATATATTCAGACAGGACTTATTGAGACAGAAGAAATATCAATAGGCGATGCCGCATCCCAGGCTCTGGAGTATCGGACGGAACTGGCAGAATTGAGATCCAACGAGGCTATGTTGAAATGGGCGCTCACATTGGCGAGGCTGGAAAGATGGCCAAAAATAACGGCTGATTGTGACTATAATTTATGGATAGATGATTATCTACGAGAAAGAGGTGCTCTCAAAAATAATAAGAACTGGAATGTCTCAGCCAGAGTGACCTATCCCATATTTGACGGCGGGCGGTCTCGTCGCACCGTTCAGAGGGCTGATATAGCTATGCAGCGGATGGATGAGAGTATATCAGACATGGAGAGAAACATCATTCTGGAAGTCTATCAGGCGTATCTTAACCTTGAACGGGCAAAGAAGTCGCTGGATATTACGAGTGTGCAGGTCGAGGATGCCAAAATGAGTCTTGACGTGACGCAAGGTAGATATGATCAGCAGATGATTATTCTGCTGGAGCTGCTTGATGCTCAGACGCGCTATGCCCAATCGCTGACAAATCAAGTCAGGGCGTTCTATGATTATAAAATAGTGATGGGCTCCCTTCAAAAAGCCATGGGAGTTTTGTAATGAAGAAGAAAATCATAATCACTATTATAGTAGTCATCCTGGTATCTGTAATAGTGCTTATCGTAGTTGGTAGGGTGCGCGGCAAATCGGAAAAAGAGCCTGATAGGATTGAGGTTGTCCGGAGTGGCCCATTCGTGGTGAGACTTAGGGAAACAGGCAATCTGGAGCCACTCGTTAGGGTCGAGATCAGATCCAACGTAGAGGGCGAGATAGAAAAACTCTATGTGGATGAGGGTGTTGCCGTGGTAAAGGGGCAAAAACTCCTGAAAATAGACGAAGAGCAGATCCGAGAAGAGTGGAACCAGGCCAAAGCTAACCATAGCGCCGCAAAAGCCGAGATGGATCGGGCTGTGGAGAGCATCGCTCTGAGTTCTGATAAACTGGAGAGCGACATACAACTGGCGAAGAACAGCCTGGAATCAGCGGAAGCTAATCTGGAAGGCTCCATTGCCCGCGCTGATCAGCAGAAATCCCAGGCGCAAATATCCATCGTTAATATGGAAAGTCTACTTGAGCGGGATAGGATCGCTCTGAAGAAAATTGATCTGGCCTTGGAGCAGGCAATGTCCACTGAAAAATCAGCGAAGACTGCTATTGATAATGCAAAGTCCGAACTGGATCGAAAAAAGGAGCTGTACGCAAAGAAATTTGTGTCCCTTCGGGATGTGGAGAATGCTCAGTTAGAGTACGATTCAGCACAATCTCAGCATGAGTCAGCATTGAAAAATATTGAATCTCAAAAGGAAAACAGCGAAAGTCAAATTGAGGGCATTGAGAACTGGGCGGCAAAAATCCAGTCGGAAAAAGGCGATCTGATAACACTGGATGAAAGTCTGGCCAAGCAAATAAGACAGGCGGAGATTCAGATCGATCAGGCAAAAGAGCGGCTTGCTCTCCTGGAGAAAAGCGAGGAGGGCGAAAAACAGATATATGAACTGGCAAAAGCCAGCGCGAATGCTAATCTGATGCGCGCGGAGAGTGTTCTCAATAGAGCCAAGGAAAGATTAGGCTGGACAACACTTGTCGCGCCTATAACGGGGAGTGTTGTGCAGTGTAAGGTGGAGGAGGGCGAGATAATCACTTCCGGGAGGTCTGCATGGTCTCAGGGACCACCTGTTATGATAATAGCCGATCTCTCCAGGATGGTCGTCAAGACTTACGTTCATGAGGTGGATATAGGCAAGGTAAAGTTGGGGCAGAAGGCAGAGATCAATATCCGCTCGTATCCTGATGATGAATTCACCGGGGAGGTCAAGGAGATTTCACCCAGCGGTCAGGGCATGGATAACATCATCAAATTCGAGGTTATAGTTATGGTCATGGAGGCGCCGGAGTCTTTGCGTCCGGGGATGACTGCTGATGTTGATATAATCTTTGACGAACGCGACAATGTTCTACAGCTTCCTATTGAGGCAGTCATGCCGAAGGAAACGATACAGATAAAAACAGACATCAAAAAAGAATTAGCGAATAAATTGAGTGGACAGAAAATTGATCTTACTCTTGCCAGTTATCCTGATTTGAAGTTTGCCGGCAAAGTGATCGATATTGCTCCTGCGCGGCCAGGCTTTTCCACTTCTGAGGTGACTATCATAATGGACGGCTTACCAAAGGAGCTACAGCCTGACACGAGTCGTACTGCGAATATAAAGCTATCCGATGGCACGGAGATCCCCAACATCGAAGCCCGGATCGGAAGTGAGAAGGAGTATTTTGTCAAATTTGTCAAAGAGGGGGAAGTGGGACCAGAGGAAGAGAACAAGATGATAAAGGTTGGCGAACGTACCCAGAACAATATTGAAATACTTGAAGGACTTAAGGAGGGGGATAAAGTAAGGGTTGTCCCGCCCGGCGAAGAGGAAGAGGAGAAAAAGAAATAATGCTTATCGAAGTAGAGGACTTGACCAAAATTTACACGATGGGTACTGTCGAGGTGCAGGCTTTACGGGGTCTTTCTTTCTCCATAGAGAAGCAGGAATTTGTGTCTATTATGGGGCCATCGGGTTCAGGGAAGTCCACCCTTATGGACATCCTCGGCTGTCTGGCAAAGCCCACCAGCGGTACTTATCTCCTGGAAGGAAAAGAAGTTGCCGGAATGTCGGACAACAATCTAGCTGTTGTAAGAAACCAGAAAATAGGATTTGTCTTTCAGGCATTCAATCTGCTCCCCCGGACTACAGCCCTGCACAATGTGGAACTTCCGTTGATCTATAGCGGTGTTAGCAGACGAGAGCGCCGCCGCCGCTCTATTGCGGCTCTGGAAGCGGTGGGTTTAGCGGACAGAATACACCACAAATCCAACGAGCTTTCAGGTGGACAAATTCAGCGAGTTGCCATAGCCAGAGCGCTGGTAAACGAGCCGTCCATGATGTTCGCTGATGAGCCGACGGGTAACCTGGACACAAAATCCGGCGCAGAAATCATGGTGATATTCGACAGGCTGAATGATGAAGGAAACACCATTATAATGGTGACTCATGAAAGGTATATTGCAGAACACGCTAAGCGGATTATTCACCTGAAGGATGGCATCATAGAAGAGGACGAGAGAGTGTAATGGGGCTATAGGTCTATAGGTCTATGGGTCTATGATTTAACTAATAGACTAATAAAAAATGAAACTTGCCGAAAACGTATTTGTAGGTCTCACAGCCATATTTACCAACAAACTTCGCTCCATCCTGACCATGCTGGGCATTGTTATAGGTGTCGCGGCCGTGGTGGGCACCATAGCTATTGGCGAAGGCGCCCGGACTCTTATAATGGATGAATTTGAGAAGGTGGGCGGACGCACGCTGTTTGTGGTGCAGCGGCGTTCGTGGATAAAGCAGGGCGACAGATGGATCAGGAATCCCAGCCGCGAGTTTCTCACGCGCGATGACGCTCTGGCCATCGAAGAAAAATGTCCGTCCGTTCGCGAGGTCATTCCAGAAATCATGGACGGTGCAAATGTGGTGGTTGACCGGGAAAGCCGGAACTACTTGATGGAAGCGACCGTACCAGAGTTCACCGAAAGTCAGAACTGGGCACTGGACTTTGGTCGTTTTATATCTAATGATGATATGAGCGACTGGAAGAAGGTATGTGTCATAGGAGCCAAAGTATGGGAAGAGCTTTTCAACAACATTAACCCCATAGGGCGGGAGATTAAAGTCAGAAATGAACGTTTTACAGTGGTCGGGGTTATGGAGGAGAAGGGCACCGCGTTTGGCGATTTTGATAGAGATAGAGAGATAATTGTGCCGCTAACAACTGCTCAACGGCGCTTCCGAGGCAATGACCACGCGGATATTTTCTGGTGTAAGGCCAATAGCTTTGAGGTGGCAGATCGGGCGGTGCTGGAGGCCAGGACCATATTGATGCGGCGGCATGATGACGAAAAGTTTTTCGAAATAAATTCTGTCAAAAACGCTATGGATGAGATGAACAAGGTCATTTTAATCATCAAAGTTATGCTTGGCGGAACGGCTGCCATAGCCTTAGTTGTTGGCGGAGTTGGGATCATGAACATAATGCTGGTATCAGTAACCGAGCGGACGCGGGAGATCGGGCTGAGGAAGGCTATCGGCGCTAAAAAACGAGATATTCTCTTTCAATTCCTCGTAGAGGCGGTGATCCTGTGCCTTGTTGGCGGTGCGATGGGAATACTGGCCGGATTTGGAATCGGCACTGGCCTGGCAAAGATCATATCGTCCTTCATTGGTGATGGAACTGATTGGCCAGCTACAATATCCATTGGTTCCATTATAATGGCAGTGGGAGTATCTAGTTTCATTGGGGTGCTCTTCGGATCATATCCAGCCCGAAAAGCAGCCGGGCTTCAGCCGGTAGAAGCACTAAAGTATGAATAGCTGGATACTGGATACTGGATACTGGATACTTGATACTGGATGCTGGATACTTGATACTGGATGCTTGATACTGGATGCTTGATACTGGATACTTGATACTGGATACTTGATACTTGATACTGGATGCTGGATGCTTGATACTGGATACTGGATGCTGGATGCTGGATGCTGGATGCTGGATGCTGACACCAAACATTGAGTAACGACTATGAAGATAACAGAGGGGCTTATAGTAGGCTTATCGGCTTTGCGCAAGAACAAGATGCGCTCACTTCTAACCATGCTGGGGATCATAATTGGGATCTCCGGGGTGGTGGCAGTGGTATCGGTGGGGTCCGGCGCGAAGAAACTGGTTTTGGGTGAACTCGAACGTATTGGCGCGTCCAATATGATCACCGTATGGCGAAGAGAGCGGATAAGGAAGGATGGCAGATGGCAGCGGATTCACAGTCGCGAATATCTGGAATATGAGGATGCTGTTGCCATAAAGGAGAATTGCCCCAGTGTTGAGAGTGTGCTCCCGGAACTTGGGGGGTTAAATGTATCTCTGAAGTATGAGGATAAGGATAAAGGCTCCAAAGCAGAGGGTACAGTACCAGGTTATCAGAACACCAGAAACTGGTTCGTTGACAGAGGCCGCTTCATATCCACGGAGGACATTGATTCAAGCGCCAAAGTATGCGTTATTGGCTCTAAGGTATGGGAGGACCTCTGCGGCAAAAAGGCCCGGGTTATCGGAGATGAAATCCTGGTCAACGGCATCAGATTCACAATTATCGGAGTCATGGAGGAGAAAGGCGATAGTATGGCCAGCCGGGGCTGGGATGATCGGATCATAGTTCCTCTGACCACAGCGCAAACGCGCTTCATGAATGCCGGCAATAAAGTGGGTAGCCTCGTGATTCAGGCCAAAAGCTTTGATATAGTGGAAAAGGCTGAAAAGGAAGTCATGAGAGTATTGGATTGGAGGCACAAAGACGCTGACTACGTATTCGATACATGGACAGCTAAAAAAGAGGTGAAGAACGTAGAGAAAGTCAGCGGGATAATCAAAGGTCTATTGGGCGGCGTGGCAAGCATTTCCCTTGTGGTAGGCGGAATCGGAATCATGAACATCATGCTGGTGTCGGTGACCGAGCGTACGTGGGAGATCGGGCTTAGAAAGGCCGTGGGAGCAAAGCGACGGGATATTCTACTTCAATTTCTTCTCGAATCCGCGATACTCAGCGTTGTCGGAGGTATAATAGGAATTCTTATAGGAGTGTTCTTCGGCATGGGAGCAGCCTGGCTCTTCTCGACTTTTGTAGCAAAAGGGACAGACTGGCCGTCTGTAGTTTCGCTCTGGTCGATCATTACTGCCTCCAGTGTATCCTTCATAATAGGCGTCGTCTTCGGAATCTATCCAGCCAATAGAGCCTCAAAGCTCACACCCACTGAAGCCCTGAGGCATAAGTGAAAAATGGATAAAGAATGGTTCTATGCGTTCTATGAGCAAGACTACTTCAGGAAGACTCCGAAACAAGTAGATAAAGGTGTGATTCAGGCCATTCCGCACGTCGAATTTCTGATAGATGTGTTAGGGTTAAGTCTGAGTGACCACATACTGGATCTATGCTGAGGACACAAGCGCATCTGAAAATGTCCCTTTTTCCCAATGGTCATCAACCAGTTTATAGAAATAACTCCCCGCCTCGCCGTCAAACAGAATATACCACCAGAATCCGTCGTGATACTATGCCTTTGACTGGGGTTTGCCCGCTGTTGCACGGTGCCGGTGGGAAAATCAGACCTAATATCGAGTTTTGACACCCGCCCAGGTGACAGCCAGTTTACCTTTAGCAGAGACGGAGGTTATACCGAGAACTCTCTCAAGTCCATTCGTCATAATATCCCTGACGTCCGCCTCAGTCAGAGCAAAATTGAAGAGGGCAACTTCGTCGATGAGGCCCTGGAACATACCAGATCCAGACTGAGCGCCTATATTGAAATTTCTCGTGTTATCTTCGTCTTGGTCGACGTAAGCGGCGATACTTACTCGGGTCTCCACAGCGCCATCTCTATACAATATTGCTTCTCCGTCCCTGTCAATTGACGCCGCGACATGGTGCCAGACATCGTCATTGATAGAGCTTGTGCCAAACACATTGACGCCGCTGCTTGAGCCTAGCCCTAAGATACAAACAGGTCTATCTTTGTTTGTCGCATCGCTGGCTCCCCGGACTGAGAGTGTATATCCTTTTCTTGGAGCGGTAGTATCAAACTTATTTACTATGTCATCCCTCCAGACGGGCGGGGTATATTTAGCGCACTTTATCCATGCCACGATGGAAAAATCCTCCGTTCCCACGTCCAGAATATCACTGTCGCCGCAATCAACGTAATCGTCTACACCATCGCAATCCAGCGCCTTCCCAAACTTGCCATCTGCCCAATTCGGATTACCCATCATGGTACCGTTACTCCCATTTCCGGATATATCCTCCTCGACGTTCGTACCGTCATCGTCAAAAAGCCAGGCCCCAAGACAGGTTGTCGGGTCAATTTGGGCAAGGCTTTGGCCTGAAAATACCAGAGCAATGATAATCAAACATGCACAAACTAAGCTCAACTCCGTTAATGAATTTTTCATCTTCACGACCTCCATTGTTTTTCGACATTATTTGCGAGTTTTGCCACAACTTCTCAGGAATATAGCACGCGGATTTTCACGGATTGAGACGGATAAACACTGATTAAATCGGGATGGTTCATTTCTCGGTATAGTCAAGGTAACACTTTCTGAAGCTGGCTGAAAATCCCCCCAACCCCCTTTTCAAGGGGGAGTAGGAAGTCCGCTCTACATTCGCTCTACAGTGATGAGTAGCAGACCTACTCTATGCAAGGGTTTATAGCTCCCACTTGAAAAGGGGGCTGGGGGGATTTTCGTTGGAACAACATATATCATATTCAAAAGTGTTACCACAATTGTGAACCATGCCATTAAATCTGTGCTTATCTACGTGCTACTTCTGTTTTACAGAGGCGGGTGTTTGCCGTATTTCAGGATGGTTCCTTTAAGGCCCACTGCCCATAGCTCGTCGCCGGCGCGGCAGATGTCGAAAATCCAGCTATTCGTTCCGCTGGGTTCAGGCATCCACGTCTTGCCGCCGTCTTCGGAGCGGATGATCACACCATTGGCTCCCACAATCCAGCCATTCAACGGTGAATCAAAATATACTCCCCACAGAACAGTGCCGGTCTCATTATTCTGACACATCCACGTTTTGCCGCCATCCTCAGTCCGGGCGATAGGGCCGAAGCCAACAGCCCACCCCCGTTTGGAATCAACGAAATATACGCTCAGGAATGGCTCAGGCGTTTTGGAATCCTGGTGTTCCCAATTGTTCCCGCCATCGTTTGTATGAAGGATAACTCCGTCGTGTCCCACAGCCCAGCCTTCTTCATTATTCAGGAAGTGGACGCCTAAAAGTGGAAGATCCGTGCCGCTGTGCTGAGACAGCCACGTCTTACCGGCGTCGGTGGTATGAAAAATCAGCCCGTTATAGCCCACCATCCAGCCCTCGCTGTCACTCTCAAAATGCACGTCGTAAATACTGTTGTAGCCATCATGGCATAGTTTAGCATCATTACCGACAAAAGTCTGTGGGTTTATCAAGCCGCTTTGCTGAGATGTCCATGTATTTCCGCCGTTTTTTGTGTGAAGAACAGTGTATTGATTCCCCACAGCCCATCCTGATCGTTTGTTTGTGAAATAGACGCCGTAAAGCTCATTGCTTGTGCCACTCTTTTGGTGAACCCAGGTAACGCCATTGTCTTTCGTGTGTAGTATGATTCCGTTCGCGCCCACAGCCCAACCGTGTTTTTTATCAACAAAGTAAACGCCTTTGAGTGGAGCGTCATCGGCGCTGACCTGTGACTCCCACGTAATCCCGCTGTCCGTAGTATGGAGTATTGTCCCTGTACCTGTAACTGCCCAGCCCTCCTCGGCATTTGCGAAGTCCACGCCCAGAACGTCGCTGCTGGTGACCCCGGTTTGCGACATCCATACGTTTCCGCCGTCCTCGGTGTGGACGGTTACACCTTCCCATCCGGTAGCCCAACCGCGTTTGGCATCTATGAAATCCACAGACCAAAGGTGTTGATCCGAGCCACTGTTCTGTTTTGTCCAGCTTTCCCCGCCGTCTTTAGTATGAAGAACCAGCCCGAATGTTCCCACAATCCAACCTGTCTTACTGTCGACGAAATTCAAACCAAACAACGCCTGACTGGTATTGCATATCTGAGGCGTCCATGTACGTCCGCCATTCCTGGTGTGCAGTATAGTGCCCCAAACCCCAACGCTCCATCCAACCTGGGTGTCAATAAAATGCACCTGATAAAGCTCACCTTTTGCATCGGAGAGCTGCTTTTCCCAGGTTCTGCCGCCGTCACTGGTATGAATGATTATACCTGATGATACGCCGCCAACAGCCCAACCGTGATCGCTATCGACGAAATACACTCCGTTCAGCTCGTCGCTGGTATTGCTTACCTGAAGTTCCCACGTCTTTCCGCCGTCTTCAGTATGGACGATGACGCCGTCACTACCCACAGCCCAACCCTCGTTGGCGTCAACGAAGTATATCCCATCCAGATTGCTCTTTGTGCAGGTTTGGTGATAAGTCCACGTTTCACCTTTATCTTCAGTGCGAAGCACTACTCCCCGCCATCCAGCCACCCAGCCAACGCTATTATCAACAAAGTGGACGCTTGTAAAGCGTGTCTCTCCGGATGACTGGCGCACTATTGACCACAGACGGCTACCGGGATTGTCAGAGCAGGTCATCAATAACACTGACGCCAGCAGGACTAATGCTGTAGCACAGATTATTCTTATACGCATATTTTTCATCATTTCTAATCCAAACCTCCATACGCTGGAGAACGCTGTTTCCTCATACCTCTCCCACTAAAAGTTTATCACACTCCCCTATGAGCGTCAACCACGATTTCTGCTGCGAGGCCGTTTGCGCTCATTATGTATTTGACAGATGAAAGAAATCGAGGTACAATGTGTTCAGTTGCACTCCTTTAAAAAGGCATCTTTGCGAAAAACTCTTTATTGTTTTGTGTCCAATATATATATCTTAAAACCGAATAAGGGCATGCCAGGAAACCTGGGTAGAATTGGTAATGCTTGTGGCAGGGGGTTCATGGGGTAGGTTTCTTCTCCAAATATTATTATCTCTCCACGTGGTACTTCCATGTCTGAAATTCAGAATTTCATGAAGGGCGGCGATGCTGAAATGAGATTTTACTGCATTCTATTCTCTCTGCTTTTGAGCTTGACTGTTTTCGTCGGCTGTGGGGAGGAGTCCGCGAATGACGATGATGATAATGGAAAGCCGGACGTTGTGGTCGAAAACGGCGATATTCAGGGAACAATCATAAATAAGGAGACCGGCGATCCCATAAAAGACGCTTCTGTAACCATTAGCGGCGAAACCGCTCTGACTGACGCGGATGGGAAATACGTCGTGCAGGGGATCTCGCTTGCGGAAAATATTGACGTTATTGTGACCGCCAGCGGGTATGTGGAATACAAGGGCATCATAACGCTGGACAGAGAGCTTGTGATCTTCAATATCAACCTGGTGCCTGTTGATAGCCAATCAGCCCGGATACTGGGAGTACTGGAGGCATTCAGCAGGGATATTGAGGCGCTTGATGCCGGAAGAATCCCAGCCCTGCAATTATATCTCACTGAAGATTACATTGCCTCCCCGGACGAGGCGACGATGTTCTTGGGGGTAGCTTCTGGCGTCGTTCCTGCCGATTACGACGCGTTTCCTGATACCATACGGAACATAATAGATAAATATGACAAGATTGAATTCGTGTTTGCTAATCCCGATGTGGAATTAGATGGAGATTCGGCGACGGTGTTGGTGCGCCTTTCGATTTATGCTGAGACCAAACCTGTGCCGCCGGAAACACCAGCAAAAAAATGGGAAATTGTCATAGACGGCAGGCTTGATCTCAGAAAAGAAAACGGTGATTGGAAAATAACATTCTGGCAGTTGATTCCGCCAGTCCTGACACTTAATGAGGAACCACTGTAGCTCTATCGGGACTGGAAAGATACTGTTGGCGAATTCCTTTGTAGAACGTGCAGCTTGCTATTTCCGAAATATCTGTGCAGTAAGAACAAGCTGGTAGCTTGTGGTACTTTTTCCCACTTGCGGCGTAGAACGAATTCGCCAACAGTATCATTCTTGTCCTGCTTTGGCACAACGGCAGACATGCAAATCCTTTTTTGGATTACTAGCACTTAACGTACTCGCCGACTTAAGGGATTCAAGGAGGGACCGAACGTGGCGGTGGGTAACCATCTAACAGATGACGAAAGAATAAAGCTCACGAGAAAAGCCAAGCTGCTGGAAAAAAAAGCCAGAGAGCTGTATCATGACGGGGAATATGAAAGAGCTGGGCTGCTCTACGGATGGGCGGGATATGCGTATGGGCAATTGCAGGCATGGGAAGATGCTGGCTACGACTACGGGCAGTCAGGAGAGTCATACAGGCGCAACGGCAACTGGTCTAAAGCGGGACTCAGCTACTGCCTTTCAGGCGAAGCGTATGAACAAGCCGAAAAATGGCTGGGAGCAGGCCTGAATTATAGTCAATCAAGCTACGCATACGAGCAGGGCGGAGAATATGAAAAGGCAGGCGAAAGCTACCGCCGCGCCGGCGAAGCCTACAAAGAAACCGGCAAGTGGCGGGAAGTTGCTCTCAGCTATCAGCACTCAGGAGAGGCGTGCAGAACAGCCCGGGCATGGCGAACTGCTGGACTGAGTTATGCTCAATCTGGCAACGCGTATAAAAAGGCGGGCTTGTGGCTGGGCGCTGAAGAAAGCTACTGTAATGCCAAAATGGCTTACACCGAAGCCGGAGCGTATGACAACGCGGGAGATATGTATTATGAAGAAATGGTAATGAAGCGTATGAGCATGAAGAAGTGGTCAATGAAACGGTTGATACACTACTTTTATGACCTCCTGTGCGGATACGGCGAAAAACCCAAAAATGTCATGATCAGTTGTTCAGTGATCATAGTTTTCTTTGCACTTATTTATCTTTTTCCCACCGGCCTGGCCTACTCAGGTACGTTAGAGATCTCAGATAGCTTCCTCGCCCGCGCGTTTCATGCGCTCTATTTCAGCGTGATAACATTCGCTACGCTGGGACAAAGCAACTTCGAGCCGAAAGCCTATATGCGGCCATTCATCATGGTGGAAGCGCTTCTGGGCATCTTCATGATCATTCTATTCGTGCTCGTTTTCAGCAGAAAGATGATGCGGCGGTAATGCGGCAACACAACTTATCATGAGTGTCATGATTTCCTTTGTGGACACCTTTTTTAAATTTTCTATCCATAATGCCGTTAATGTCACACTGTTTCCGGGGTATCTTTGTGGGATAAAGCCGCGTAAATACTGCATCTTTAAGCTCCTGTGATTAAGGTTTTCTTTGATAGAAGATACTTCATTTTTCTGTCCGCGAGAGGCTTTCGTGTTCGTTAGAAGGACTTTTTGTCCGCGTAATGGACATTTTGTCCACAGGGGAAATGCGAAGCTCTTTGCTCAAAGCTGTTATCCGAAACCATATTCACTATACATATCGTTTTGACTGAGATAAAATGTGAAATGAAAAGGGAGATAATGTGAGAAAAATACCACCTCCCCGACATAGATTATGGGATTTCATCCCACTTTGGCGGCTTTAACTCGATTATTATTATGCAGCGACCTCATAAGAGAGAGTCGAGCTACTATAAACAGTAGTTTACAGAATTTCTTGACAGCATATACACCAAATGATATAATACTCAGGCTGGTGGTTGCTGACAGAATTCCAAATACTACAAAATAGAATATAGGAGATAGCCGAAATGGAAATCCAGGATCAGGATGTTCTCGAGCGTGTCTCTATCTCAGACTGGCAAGCAGAGAGTCTAAGAGTAACAGCTTTTCTCCCACCAATTCCCCAGCGGGAAGGGCAAAATTGGTGGGAAGAATTATTTGAGCAACTTCCTGAGAATAGAAGCCAAAAACCGCGTGAAAGAGCACAAATAGATAAAGGTTCCTTTGGGGCTGGCAAACTGGTATTAGATGATCAAGTAAATCGAGTCGATTGGCGGTATTTGGTGGATAAGGAAAACAGTGAGCCTGGTGAAATACCGAAGCTGGATTCATTTACTGCAAGCGTTGATCCATTTATTGATTTAATCCTTCGCTGGCTCCAATGTGCGTCTTGCCCTTCCATAAATCGCTTAGCGTTCGGCGCTGTATTACTGCTTCCGGTATCTGATTTGCATGAAGGCTATCGGCAACTCTCTAGTTATCTTCCTTTCAAGATCCCCACCAAGAACTCATCGGATTTTATATATCAGATTAACCGTTCAAGGAATTCTGTTTCCGGGGTTGCAGATCTCAGGATAAATAGACTATCTAGGTGGTCAATGGCAGCTTTTTATTGGGTGCGTAATCAGCTTTTTGTAGGCCAAGACTCAGTTATGCAGCGGTTCCCAGGAATACAGGAGTTAGCTTGTCACTTGACGCTGGATATCAATACTGTGCCTGACCCGGAAATGGTGCTACCCCAGGAGAAACTAGCGAACATTTTTCGGGAGCTTTCCAGCATGGCAAATGAAATCATTGAGAAGGGGATATCCCATGAAGAGAGCTGTTGATATGCGGAAGCATGGCATTGACTACGCGGATTATTTTTTGATGCACTACGGATTTGGTAGCAAAACATGGCCTGCCATAGATGAACCCCCAGCAGAAGAAGAAACTACCCAATTTGCGTCACATACTGACACTATGCAGAAGGCCCAGACTAAATTTGCATTTGGCTGGATTATTACAGATTTAGAACATTACCGGCAATATATGGTGGAAACAGAATACCAGCGTGCTGCTCATTCGCAGTTCCATAGTTCATATGCAGAATTACTGACCCACCTTTGGGGAACACAGACGTCCGTTGCTAAAGAGTATGAGGAACGGCGATCAAAGCTGAGTCAAATGCTTCAGTCATGCCAGGAACCACCGCTGAATGTCTTGATACTTGATTACCGGGCGGTCTTTTCCTACTTATTGGAATATCAAGACATGGCCGAACTCCTCCTAAATGTATGCCAGATAGCCAGAGATTGCTCTGGGCATGGAGTTCAATTGGCGCTAGTCGTACACAATGATCCGGATGGCGGAGATGGGCACCTTTCCCTTTACATTCGCCCAGAGACATATACTGACGAGATTTTTGACCTGATTAATAAAATAGAAAAAGAGTATATCAATAAGCTGGTCGGTAAGTCAGGGTGGATTATAGTGACAACAGACTTTCGTGAACCGGAGTAGACAATGTCTTTTGACTGGCTCTGCTATTTGGAACTGGCCGAATCTATTTTTTGTCAGAGAGAAAATCTTGAGATTAACGAAGAAGCTATATGCAGGTGCGCTGTAAGTAGGGCGTATTATGCTGCCTACTGCTACTCTCGGAACATAGCCGAGGCTCACATGCTTTATGAACGGCCAAGAAAAAAAGGAGTCAGCGCTCATGATCACCTCATAAATTTCTTTAGGAATGATATGCGTATGCCTATACCAGGTGCGAGACTGGCGAAGCTAAAAGAGTGGCGAACAGCAAGCGATTATGATGATGTGATTCCAAAGAAACTTGGAAGTATTCAATATTTCACAAAAAGTGCGTTCAAATATGCGCATGAGATTATAGATTTCCTAGACAATCGATATAATGAATAGTAATCTATGAATACCTACATCCAGTTCTTAATAACTCATTCTCCTTAGCCTCAATCAGAGCATCCGTAGTAAACACCGCCTTATACTCTCCAGACGCTTTAATTGCCCTCTCTGCCTGTTGTTTTTGTCTGCCAGCCGCTCTTCGTCGCTCAGAGACGCCTTGTGAGCTTCGATTCTGCCTCTCTCAGCCTCTTCCGCCTCCCGATCAGTTGCTCTGCCTCCGCTCCTCCTCTTTAGCGCTTTGAAGCGTGGCAGCTTCCTCCATCTTACCAAATAATGATAACGCCTATTCCTCCCCGGTGAATAATATCTCCATAAGTTCTGTCATATTCTTTCCATCTTTATCCTGGAACTTGACGAATCGGTGCGGCGGCTCCTTCGTGTACCAGAAGTAGTATCTGGACGTAACTCGTTTTATGACCCAGTTTGAAGCGGATACCTTCAGCTTGTAGCAATCGAAGGTGCCAGCAGGAACTGTTATTGTTTCCTCGCCCACAAGCTTAACGGTTGATTTCCACATCTTCCACACCCAGAGCTTCCTCCCGGGGATAATGGGTACTGTAATTCTTAGTTTCACTTCCTTTTTCTCGCCAAAGGGAAACCCCCTGAGACAAAAAGGCAGAACAATACCATTATATCCATCCGAGATGTGTTTTATATCTTTTTGCTTAGTCTTGTTTTTGAACTCACTCACCATATATTGCCGGCCATTCCTAGCCGCAATTGCTATCTCAAATTTGCCATCCCTCGTTTTCTCGGTAACATTGACCCCGATCAGACGCAGATCAGACTTATCAATAACATAGTCTCCATATTTCCTTTCCCCTGAATCCGTAGTAATCACATACATCGGTCTGCCTTCTCCGCTGGTCACGCGCCAGGTGACGACCGAAGAATATGGCTCCTCATCAGGCATAGTTGCGCGCCAGATATACTGTTCACCATCCGGAACATTCGGATCAGCTAAAATGGAGCCAAACGCCTCGGCTTCCAGTAAGATCACTATGGACAGAAACAAGAGCAATGCTGAAATAATTTTCAGGCAATCTTTCATAAGCCTTACGCCTCCTTCAATACTCAGTAAGTATCTGACCAGAATTATTTTCATGTTGCTGTAGGCCAAAATATTGCTGCCCCAACTGAAATGACAAGCGTTACCCGCTTACTTTCTTAACCTTCATCACATATCCAGCATCAAGTTACTAGCCAGAGAGAACAGGTACCTTATTTTCAGCATGAGATTCCATAAACTCAGTCAATTTCCCCATTCGAGTTTTATCAGGTGATTCGACGTCCTTCAGGCTGTATTGCATATCAAGCCGCTCGTACTTGCCTTCACCCAATCTGTGATATGGAAGCAGCTTTATCCGCTGGACATTTTTCATTTTGCTCAGAAATTGGGCTGCTGCTGATAAATGTTCCTCGGAGTCATTTAGTCCCGGAATCATGGGCATCCGAATTTCTATAGGAATGCCCAGATCGTCAAGTTTCTTTAGGTTGGAGAGAATAAGCTCATTGGATACGCCAGTGTATTCCTTATGTTTCTGAGCATCCATGTGCTTGATGTCGTAGAGAGCAAGATCCACGTATTCCAGAATTCTCCTGAAAGTGTCCCATTTCACATGCCCTGAAGTATCCAATGTGGTGTGCATATCAGCTTCCCGGCATTTCCGAAGTACGGCTATGCAGAACTCTGGCTGCATGGTAGGCTCTCCACCGGACAGGGTGACGCCGCCGCCTGAGTTTTCGTAAAAAGGCATGTCTTTTTCGACCTCTTCCACCACTTCCTCCACCGAAATCTCTCTCCCCTGCATGACCGTCGCTTCTGCGTAGCAATATTCCACGCATGTGCCGCACAGGACACATTTGTCCCTGTAATACTTCCGCCCCTGCGGAGTTGCTTCAACAGCGCCATTGAGGCATCTCTTGAAGCACTCGCCGCAGCCGATACATTTGTTCTCGAAAAAAACTATTTGCCGCTGTATCTTTATGGATTCCGGGTTGTGACACCAGAGACACCTCAGCGGACATCCCTTAAAGAACACTGTTGTCCTTATCCCCGGCCCATCATGCACAGCGAAGCGCTTTATGTCAAATATGGTTCCACTTAAATCGCTCATTCATTCCTCCATCGTTCCTGAACAGTTTTACTTATGCACAATCACCAGCGCCATCCCTAAGGTTTTGTATTCCTCTCCCATATCCATCTGTACCAGCGATTTGAGCGCCGATCCATCCATCCATCCAATAATTCCTGTGCCCCGGACACCGCGTTTAAGGTCCCATTTCATAGCACTGATAAATCGCTTCTTTTCCCCGTCCCTTGTAGAATAGAGATTGGAAATATCCCCGGTGGGAGTCCGACCTAATTTAACCTGCGCATGGCCGTCGCTGGCAAGATTGTCGACGTAAGCATGACGACCATTTGAAAAAACATAGCAATCAGCCAGAGCAAAGGGAAGTTTACTGATTACCTCGCCAACAGTATCTCCAGCAGAATCTTCGGACAACTCAATGGAAACACTTCCACTGAAATTGACGTATGACTCACCGTAGAACAACTGTAGCGATGGCGTCTTAGTATGTGGAATCTCCATCTGGAACGCCCCTTTTTCTATAAGCTTGAGGTCATCATCCTGACTGGCCTGCCTATCATTTGTGCGTATCCGGTTTACAAACATACCCTCCGACGCCGGGAACTCCATTTTATAGTCGGCTTTGGCAGGAGAAAATAAACCAAAGCACGTATTTATCCTGGCTCGATTCATTTCCTGATAAACGTCCACAACCGAGAATTCGCTTACAATGGGCGCCCGGCTCTTTGTCATGTAAGTAAATCCCAACGAGCCTATGGTGAATGCTATTGCTACTGCTGGCATGGTGATCCACATCAATTCAGACTTATTGGATCTCTTTAGAACAAAATAGTTCAGCGAGCCAAAGCATAAAATATATATCAGAAGGAAAAGTCCGACAAATTTGTATGAAGGTAGTCTCACAGATCCAGTGGCAGGAAGCAGGCTGGCAACGTCAACATCTCTTGTTCGCCTGATGGGTGTCCCTCGAGGAAGGAGCTTTTCCCACATCCTTCTCTTTCCATCCCATGTTCGGAACGCGGGATCGAGATAATCAAAGGCCAGAAATATGACTCTTCCATCACCCACGTCTCTTTGGGCGATTATGGGCAGCCCGTTGTCGTCTGCTGGGATAGCTATGCTGCCATCGATCAATTCAGACGATGCCACCACTATCAGCGTTCCGTTGGTATTCCAATTGAACTGTTCCGACAGGGAAGGTATGGAGTCCAGAACCAGAGTGCCGTTTATCCTGACAGGTAGAAGCTTCTCGACGAAGGTTCCTACCAGATCTTGTGAGTGCGCGCCGCCCGATACTATCAACCTGCCGCCGTCGTATACCCAATCCCTGATGGCACGCCTCTGAGCGGCAGATAGCGCACTGACTGAAATATCACCTAATACGATCACATCAACCGAGTCGTAGCCTTTCCATTTATCAGGTAGGGATGAGTTTGCGGTTCGCCCATGCGGATTTGAGTACGAAATGTGGATATTTCGCGATGCAGCTTCGCCTGCCTGCGGACGCTCTGCCAGAAATTCCAGTCCGCCGCCGGTATCCGATATTGCTACGACCAGAAGATCCGCTGAAGGTATAGTCATCAATGATACATCCTCCCGCAGAATCTCTTTTCCCCTGTCATTTAACAGCTTAACCTGAAGATTACGCCGAAAGCTCTGTGGGAGAACGTATAGATATTGAATCTTCCTGGCGGTTTTGAAAAGCTTTGCAGGGATCGAGTATATCTGCCCGGCTCCCGTCGCACTGTCCTGAATCTCCACAGCAATTTCGCCGGATATATCCTCGTCCACACTCGTCAGGGTGATCTTCAACGGCAACCACCTGCCGAGTTTACTGTAGCTATCGAACCCGGGCAGGATGTCCATGTCCAGATCAGCCTGAGCGAAAGGCGCAAGACACAGAATGGAAAATACAAGACATAGCAGAATGTAAGTCTTAGATTTCGGGTACATTGGTTTGTTAGTCTATAGTCTATTTCACTACCGGACACTTTTTCTGCTGGTCGACAAAAGCCAAGCGTAGCAAGGCTTTAGGACACCGGACGCGAGACAAGACACGCCATAGATTAGGGAGTTTCCTCAGAAGCGCGTGTTCTCATGACATACGTGTTATCCCGCGCCAGTCATCACTTTCCGCCGAATTGACTGGTCCTACGATCTTTACACAGGTTTTCAGAACACCAAAAAAGTGTCCGGTAGTGAATTGTGGTATAAACAAGCAGTCAGCTAATCCGACTGATTTCACCTGTTGCGTCTAATACTTCCCCACATCGCTGCCAGCTTCCCTTTCGGTTGAATACTTGTGGTTTCTCCTGCTATTCCGGTAAGGAATTCCCTTATGGTTTCCGCGATCTCATCATTGTAGGACGGGGCAATATGGTGACCTGGCCCATGTAACGCATGTAGTTCTGCTCCCGCAATGTGCGCGGCCAAGTATTGGGCATTGGAAAATGGTATTACTTCGTCTTCCGTGGAGTGTATCACCAGTGTAGGGGCAGTGATATTGGCAAGCTCTTGGCGAACGTCAGCCAGGATAATGCCCTCAAAAAGGGCAGCCATCGCTTCGCCAGTGACAAACTGTCGGAACAGCTCAAACAATGAGTTAATATCAGTCCAAGGAATTGGTGCATCATTTAAGAAAAATGGACGGAAAAATCCCTCCCAATCAGCCCGGACTATGCTCGCAGTATTTCGAAGAGTTCCCAAGGGTGTCCCTGGATAGTTTGCATCAGCAGCGAAGCGCGCAGTACCGTTTACGATAATGAGTGACTGCACACGCTCAGGGTATCGTGCTGCAACAGCTATAGGCACAACAGCTGCTTCACATCCACCCAGGAGAACCACTGGAGCGCCGATCGCATCTACTACCTCACATAAACCGAGGATCTCACTATCCAGATCAGCGCGCCCGGAACTCCCATCGAAACCACGACGATTGGTGATAATGATCGTATGCTCCTGAGCCAGCCGTCGCAACCAATGGTTATCAAGATTGTGTATGACAGTAGTTGCCTCAGTCCAGCAGGTACATGCAACGATAGCCTGATTTCCACCGTCGAATATTTCGTAAACCAATCCAGAATTAGTGGATTCTGCAAAACTAACATTCACCACACTAGCATTCACCACAAGTGCCATCATTATGAGCGTAATCGCTAATCTTCTGAGCATGTAGCGCCTCCTTTTCATTGTCATTGATAAATCTATCCTTTGCTGGACCCTTTGTCCTCTGGTGACTCCATGTCCATTGAATTTTCCATTTCACTACCGGACACTTTTTCTGCTGGCCGACAAAAGCCAAGCGTAGCAAGGCTTTAGGACACCGGACGCGAGACAAGACACGCCATAAATTAGGGAGTTTCCTCAGAAGCGCGTGTTCTCATGATATACGTGTCATCCCGCGCCAGTCATCACTTTCCGCCGAATTGACTGGTCCTACGATCTTTACACAGGTTTTCAGAACACCAAAAAAGTGTCCGGTAGTGAATTAGTCTATGGGCTACTTAATCACCTTTGAGATAGCTCCGGGATTTGCCCTCGCCGAGCCATTGGAGCAATGCGCTACGGCTAAATCGCCATTGTCCGCCGAGTATCCGTGCGGGCAAATCTTCAGCTTTGAGAAGTTCATTGAGATCATCAACAGTTATTTGCAGCAATTGGCTGGCCTCTTCCAGACTGAGCGCCTCTTTTTCAGAAGCGAATGGCGGATGGGTTGCATAAGGCTCCTGCTCTTGCACAGTCATTTCTACACTGTTAAAGGTCAATGTCTCTGAGTGTTCTTCCTCATCGACCGCGGTAGTCTGAGCAGCAGAGCGTACTTTATCCAGATCAATCCCGAATTTGGCTAATATCTTAGACGCAACTCCCTCTCGTTCATGGATAAGTCCCACTAGCAGATGCTCAGTGCCCACGTATTTATGTCCCATACTTTCGCTTTCCTCGGCAGCTAACTTCAGGGTGTCGTTCGCTCTACTGGTGAGCTGCAATTTCCCTATCGCCGAGCCACGACCTTTGTTTTCCATTATTCCTTCCAATCCAGCTTTCATCTCTTCCAGGTCAATGTTAGCTTTCTCCAGAAACGTTACGGCGGATCCCTCACCTTCCCGTATCAATCCCAGCAGCAAATGTCCTGTACTTATGTGATCATGACCGAGGCGCGCTGCCTCCTGGTTTGCGAACTGAATAACTGATTGCGCTCGCCCGCTGTATCTCATTAGAATACCTCACTTTTTCCGAAATGCGCGACCCGCCGTGTCGGTTTTAAATAAACGTCGTTCTTTCTGCAAATAGATTAACTGCAAATCCGCTTTTTGTAAAGAGAAAAAAGCAATTGTTCCTTGCTTCATCGGCGATTTATGTGGTATACTTTTAATTGGCAAAGATGAAATCAGACAGATGTAGATGATAGGCTTATAGCCCATAAAAAGGTACAATAATTATGCAAATCAGTAAAATTGGAATTACTATATATTTGTTTTTTATACTATTCGTGTCTGGTTGCGCTGTGCAAAACGGCACGCCACCAGAATCTCCACCGATGGAGCAGGCTCTCCCAGAGGAAACTCCAGACACCGGCATTGAGGTCGCACCGGAGATGGTTGAGGAATATGCCAGAATACATCAGATGTCTGACCTCAAAACGGCTGAGTATTATCTCACACATCCTGAATACGCCAGGGAGAATCCATACAGGCCCACCGGAGAGGATATAGCCTTTTACGAGATGGATTTTCTGGTAAAAATGTATCCAAAATTTGAAGAGATGGCGGAGAGGATAGGATTTATGAGAGCCAGGAAGATATATATGGATAATCCCCCCGTTGGCCCTGGCAGTCGTCGTATTGGCGCTAATGCGGATAGATATGGTAGATCCATGCAGCAGATCGAAGCGGCTGGTGGCGATGGCGCATCTACAGGACTGGGGAACCAATTACTTGATCGTGATCCCGCGTCGTTTCATTACAAGGAAGGCATGAGGCTTTATAAGAATGGTAAGCTGGATGATGCTATAGCGGAATTGGAGCTTGCTGTGCAGGCCAAACCAGACGCGCCGGGGTTCCTGTATAATCTGGGTGTCATGTATATGGAAAAAGGGGATAATGTCAAGGCCATACAAACTCTAAGAACTAGCATCAGGTATATTAAATCAACAGGTCTCACAAAGGTGAATCTGGCTATATATTCAGACGCGTATTTGGGTGCAACGACTAATCTGGGGCTGATATACACACAACTTGGTATGTATAACGAAGCTGTGGAAATTCTGAAAGAAGCGCTCAAGTTCAGGCCGGATGACCTGGATGCTAACTGCAATCTGGCAACTGCATACTATGTCATGGGTGACCTTGAAAAAGCCTCTGAACAGATGCGGCGGTGCGCAGAGGTGGCTCCGGACAACGCTCAAGTGCATAATCTCATTGGACTAATCTACTATCGTAAGGAACTCTACAGTGCCGCGCTGGATGAATTTCAGACAGCGATTAAGCTGGACCCTGACGAAAAGCAATACAACCACAATGTGGGTGTGGTTCTGGAAAAATTAGGTCGTCATGATGAAGCAAGTCAGGCGTTTGCAAACGCTGAAGGACTGGAAGAGGGCGCGGAGATGCGCCAGGTATACGCGGAACAGACTGATGCAAACAGGGTGCGGGAGCTTTATAATGGTGGGATCACTGCCATGGAAAATCGCAACTACACCAAGGCTATAGATTTCTTTAAATCTGTCCTGGAACTGTCCCCTGATATGATGGAGGCGCATTTCAACCTGGGCGTCTGTTACGGAGTCAAAGGCAACAAGGAAAGCCAGATACACCATTTCGAGGAAGCTGTCAGGCTGAAGCCCGACATGGCGGACGCACATTATAACCTGGGTATAGCTTATTCCGATGCTCGGATGTATCCACAGGCGATAGCGGAACTGAGACGAGCTATTGAACTCAAGCCATCGTTCAAAGAAGCCTATTTCAGTCTGGGAACGGCACTATATAAAACATTGGACTTCACCGGCGCTGCTGCCGTATTTGAGAAAAGCCTTGAATTAGATCCCAATTGGCTCGAAGCCCGGCTTAACCTGGGGTCGTGCTATATGAAAACCGGAGATGTGGCGGATGCCATAGAGCAGTTTAAAGAGGCGGTTCGATTAGGGCCTGAATCAGCGGAAGCACATTATGATCTGGGCGCGGCCTATAAGAATAAAGGAAGATATGACGAGGCAATCGCTCTTTTCCGGAAAGCGTTGGAGATCGATCCCGGCTACAGAGCGGCAAGGATAGAGTTGAGGGAATTTCAGGGGAATTAACGGACATGGTTCATTTTCCAGTATAATTAAGGTAACAGTTTCTGAATATGGCTGAAAATCCCCCCTTCCCCCTTTTCAAGAGGGAGTAGGAAGTCTGCTCTACATTGATGAGCAGCAGACCTGCTCCATGCAAAGATGACAATGCAGGCAGGATGCCTGCGCTCCCAGGATAAAGCAAGCAACACGGCACAAATATTGCATAAATCAAGATTATGAGACAAACGGATATTTACAGAGGTAAAATCGGAAACAAGCTGGTTGTCACCTTTGTTCTCTTTGTTACCATTTTCGTGGGGGCTACAGGCTGGTTTCTCTATACAACTACCAAGAGCAGCCTCGATAGTGAATTGGGCGGCAAATTGGTGGCTATTGCCCAGTCAGCTACAACTCAGATTAGCGAGATGTCCGTCATGCAACTATCGCCGGGCGCAGAAGATACTCGGAACTATGCTAATCTACTGAATAAACTGAAAAGAGTTAAGGAAGCAACGAATGTTAAGCGAGTATATATGTTCAATAGAGAGAATCGGAGCCTCGTTGATACGGAAACAGACATACCCATCGGTATGAAATATAGCAAACTGAAGTTTGAAAAATCAGAACTGGAATCCCTATGGAAAGGTGATTCAGTTCATACAGTGCTTTTCGAGGGCGATGATGAGATATATTACAAATCTGGATATGCACCTATCAAGGTTAACGGCGAGGTAGTGGCAGCGGTGGGCGTGGATACGAGCGCAACCTTCGTGAGAGCTATCAAGAGCTTTAGGCGGAGCGTGGTGATCTTCGCCGCAGTGAGCATAGTCATAACAATAGCCATAGGTTTTCTGTTTGCTCGGACTATCACCAAACCCATCAGCAAATTGGTCAGATCAGCGGACGAGATCGGAAAAGGTAATTTTGATGAGGAAATTCGCATCGACTCAGGGGACGAATTGGGTTATCTGGGAAATGCGATGGAAAATATGAGAAAGGGAATAATCGAAAGGGATGACCAGTTAAAACTCATGCTGGCTGGCGTAGCTCACGAGATAAGAAATCCACTGGCCGGTATCGAAATATTCGCCGGTTTGCTTGCGGACGAACTGGATGGAGTCTCAAAAGAGCACACCGAGAAGATTATAAGGGAAGTCAAAAATCTGAACGGAATTATTACTGAATTTCTTGAGTATGCCAGACCGGCGGAACCTGTCAGGAAGGACATCCCGGTAGGGTCTCTCATAGACGAGGCATATTTCCTGCTCTCACCCGAATTTGGAAGGAGCGGCGCCCGGTTCATAAGAGAATTAGATTGCGAGGACGTGGCGGTATGCGTCGATCCTGAACAGATGAAAAGGGTATTCATAAACATAATCAAGAACTCTCTTCAAGTTATGAACGGTAGTGGAGAATTGACGGTGAAAGGTCAGATTAAAGATGGTTTCGTGGGAATTATGGTGAGAGATACAGGGCCGGGTATACCAGCAGAGAATCTGGAGAAAATTTTCGACCCGTTTTTCACTACAAAAGAGAAAGGAGTGGGGCTGGGGCTATCTATTGTGAAAAAGATCGTTGAGGGTAACGGTGGTCAGATCGCCGTAGAAAGTGAAGTCGGGAAGTCCACAACTTTTACCGTATCGCTCCCCTTGAGCACAGGTGCGGAAGCAGGCCCATTGCTGCACGAAGATGGAAGCCTGCAAAACACCACCTCACTTGATTGGATGGCAGAAAAAGATGAGCAAAATTCTATTGATAGAGGATGACGAGACCCTGCGGGACGGAATGTCTCAGGTCTTGAAGAAAGCAGGGCATCAGATAACTGATGTATCCAACGGCGCTGATGGTGTCGAGCTTTGTCGCGAAGAAAAGTTCGACCTGGTTATCACAGACTATAAAATGCAAGAAATGAACGGTCTGGAAGTTCTAGATCAGGTGAAATCCATAGCTGAAGATACAGATGCTATTCTAATAACGGCCTATGGAACCATTGACATGGCCGTGGAGGCCATGAAGAAGGGCGCTGCCGATTATGTGACCAAGCCGTTCTCTCCCAGCGAGCTTAATGTTAGAGTTGAAAAAGTGCTCAGATTCAGAGAGGCGCGGCAGGACAGAGAGCGACTGGGCGAGGAAAATAAGTATCTGCGAGAGGAAATAGATATACAATATAATTTCGGGGAGATCGTGGGAAACTCGGAAAGCATGATAAAAGTGTTTGAGAAGATTCAGAAGGTCGCTCGGAGCAATTCATCGGTACTTATATACGGCGAAAGCGGCACCGGCAAGGAACTGGTAGCGCGGGCGATCCATTTCCAGAGCGAGAGAAAGGATAAAGCCTTTGTAAAAGTAAACTGCGGCGCGCTGGCGGAAGGCGTGCTGGAAAGCGAGTTATTCGGTCACGAAAGGGGATCGTTTACCGGCGCTGTAAAGCGCAGACGCGGTAGATTTGAGCTGGCAGATAAGGGCACAATATTCCTGGACGAGATCGGCGACGTTCCACTGGCAACGCAGGTGAAACTACTCAGGGTGCTTCAGGAAAAGGAATTGGAGCGCGTGGGCGGAGAAGAGACTGTAACAGTGAACGTGCGCGTACTTACTGCAACTAATAGAAACCTCATGGCCATGATAGAAAGCGGGGAGTTCAGAGAGGATTTATACTACAGGCTAAACATAATCCCGCTGGAGCTGCCGCCGCTTCGCGATCGCCTGGAAGATATACCCATACTGGTTGAGCATTTTCTGAGGAAGAAGTCGTCAGAACTCAACAAAAAACAAACTCGTGTAAATCCAGACGCGATGCAGGAATTGATGAATTATTACTGGCCGGGCAACGTCCGTGAACTGGAAAATGTGATAGAGCGAGCAGTGGTTTTGTGCGAAAACGTTGAGATCGGCTTAAATGATCTTCCCATTCTACTGGGTGATCCCAGCAGAACCACACTGAGGCTCCTCAAAGAGGACCTGCCGTTGGTAGAAGCGCTGGAAGACCTGGAACGGCAGTTGATCGCGCGGGCTTTGGAGAAGGCGAAAGGCGTCAAAACAGAAGCAGCGCGCATTTTAGGGTTGAAAACCAGCGCGCTTTATTATAAACTGGAAAAGTATAGTATGATCTGAGATCATTGTGATTCGGGATCAAGCGAGGGTGATTATGAAGAAAAGCATAACATTTATTAACGGTCTTACGCTTCTATTGCTTCTATGCCTTTGTGCAAATTCTCTGGCGGCAGAAGATAGGATCACTGCTCTGGGAAAGCACATATCGGCCCTGGAAGAGCAGAAGGGGAAACTCGAGACTGAAGAGCAAAAGCTGATAAATGAAGGAGATAAGCTATCATATAAGATAGAGTCTCTGAAAATACAGGCCAGAGGTGGTCTGGGAATTATTGGCAAATACAGGCTGTCTCGAAAGCTGCGCAAGGCTCAGTCTTTGTCCGGGAAGCTCCAGAATATTGAGAAGAGAATTCATGAGATTGCGGGTGAACTCAAAGGCAAAAAAGCTGAATTGGAAAAAGAGTATGAAAATGAGATTGCTATATTGCTGGAAAATCTGAGCGGGATCAGCGGAGCGGAAGAAAAGGGAAAAATACTCGAAAAAATTAAGGAATATCAAACTGCGAAGGAACAGCTTGCCAGACAAGAAAAGAAGGAACTGAAGCCTCTGGATATTGCGAAGATCGAGATCGAGGAATATGATGGTCCGCAGGAAATAAGAGAGAAAGCCGATCTGATCAACGATTTTGCCGGCAAATTAGACGATAGAATAGAGATGCTGAATGGCACTATTAAAAAGCTGGGAGATGAACTCAGAACCAGAAAAAGGCTAGGCGAATTCGCTGAGGAAATATCATTCTTTGGCGAGCGCATCTCCAAAGAAGAGATAGCTGGTCTTCCGGAAGGAGACTCAGATGGGAGATCTGCTGATGAGCCTATCGAAGGACGCGCTGTGCTGGAAACTGGAGCAATTACTGAAAATATGGATGCAAAACAACCAATAATGACAACCGAACAACTACCAACTGAAACAATTCGGTCATCCGCTTCATCAAGCAGGATAATGGTGGAGAAAAACGGTGTGTCTGCGAATTTTGTGGGAATATCTCTGGAGCAGATCGAAGAGAAGATAAAGCTGCTGGAAAAGCGGAATCAGGAGTTAAGGAAGGAGTTGACCGTTTTATCCAAGAAAGCCGGCTCTTTCCACAAGAAGGCGGATGAAATAGAAAAATCGGAGACTAAAAAGGGTGGAGAAAAACGCTGACAGCACATCTGGACGCTCGGCAATGGAAGTGCCGGTATACGAGGAAACAGAGACACACCGCGACATTTTATCTCTCCTCCTCACTTTCGTTCTCTGTTCTCTCCTTTTCTCCTTTATTCTCCTTACTCGCCAGTCTCAAGCCTCAGATATTTTCTCACAGCAAGGAAGCAAAGCAAAAGGAACGTCGAAAATCAGCGCGAAGGCTAAACTCAGCTTCGGGTACGATAACAATGTGTCCGAACGGAGAGAAGATAGACTGGAAAGCCAGTTTTATCAGTTCTATATAAGTTCTGGTATGTATATGTTCCCTTCTGAGCGGACAGTGCTATCTCTGAAGTTGCAGGATGGTCTCAAGTATCTGGACGCGCAGTCACTTTCCGGCGAGAGCGTGCTGATCAATAACATAAACCTCTCTTTGTCCCACAAGCTCTCAGAGCGATTCATGCCTGAGATCCAGTGCGAAGTCAGGGGCAGAACTTCCATACACCGCGAGAGCGACGTTCTTCCCAGCGAAGAGGCATATCTGAGAGGCTCTGTGGGAGTAGCTTTGAGGGCGGTGATCCAGAGCGATGTGACAGGACGGGCCTTTCTTCATTATAAATTCACCAACTTTGAGGATTTTGACCCGTTCGATCGGCAAGGAGCATTGATAGGATTAAGAACAGATATAAGATTGCTACCCGGCTCAACTATGAGTCTCCAGTATTCTCGAGCGGAAACGGACTTCAGAAAATGGGAACCGATCTCCACTGATGGCAATACTTCCCGGGCGGACACGCTGCATGATTTTAGTATTTACGCGCAGTTCTACGGTTTTTTTCTCTTTGATATTACCTATTCCTATCAAAACAACACTTCTGACATTGATGGATACTCATACCGGGCAAACAAGCTTGCTCTTTTAATGGCAAAAAGTCTGCCCCGGGACTTCATGTTCCAATTATATGCTCTCCTCCGCTCCAAAAAATACCAATCAGCACCCGGCGAATCCGTTTCAGAACAGGTGGAATTGGAGGACGATGAACGCGGATTGCTTATGGTTAAGCTGTCCAAAGATGTTAGTGAAGACTGCGCTCTGGAAGCACAATATGATCTGCGCAGAAGCAGCTCTTACGAAGAGGATGGACTTTATACAAAGGGCGTGCTTTCCCTCTCCCTGTCGGTTCACTTCTGATTCGATTTCTTTTTTGCTCAAGATTTTTCTAAAAGCTTGATTTCAGAAATCTGATATTAGCCTCAGATTTCTGAGGTTATAGGTAGCTGTAAAAGAATAACTTCCCACTCACGAGATAACGCTATTCATCAAGGGAGGGTAAACATTTTCTGATTTCATCAGAAAATGTTTACCCTCCCCTACAAAAAAAGGGAAGTTATACTTTTACAGGCACTAATGATATACTGCCTTTGTGCTATGTAGATGCACTTCACCGCACTATATCATACCAGATAAATCACTATATGTTGACGTACTCCCACGACTGAAGTCATGGGATTCTGGGGTCAAGCAGAGATAGCCAGCTTAGCTGGACTTACATCTCCTAACCCAGGAGTTGACGCCCCAACTCTCAGGATATTATAGCTTGC
>SDBT01002874.1_pt1 | contig 30030 bp, 19 predicted proteins | sample 2277101 | NCBI WGS metagenome assembly SDBT01 (sample SAMN10404973, study PRJNA504765) | marine sediment metagenome | isolation source: marine sediment core GS10_PC15, 103 cmbsf | place: Arctic Ocean: Southern Knipovich Ridge | collected 2010
GTAATCGGAAGCAGCCATAGTACCAGCCAGTAGCGTTTTTTGGGGGAATTGTGGATTTTACCTGTTTTTGGACAAATAGACACTACCGCACCTCCTTATTAAAAATGACATTACCGCACCTCCTGAAAGTTAGAAAAGGGGGTTTGAACACACTATTAAGTGTACCAAAACTTCAGTGACATGTCAATATTAATTTCCGTTCACAACTTTGTGGTTCTGTGATATGTGTGTGTATATTGTGGATTTTTCTTGATTTCCATCGATAATTATGTTAAATTGTAACAGAGTGTATTGGAGGATTTTTAGTGGTGAGCAAGGCCAAGGGCAATGAACAAATCGACGATGATATTCTGCAGTGCAAAGAGGACGTTCTGCGCAGCCGTGATGACGCAGCATCCGAACCCGAGGGTAAGGCAGCGGCATCTGTAAAGGACATACCTGTAGAAACGGCCGGACCCAAAGAACCGTCTGCCTTGATGGAAGCTGTGGTTGAGGCAAATAAGAAAACAGCGGCGAAGACGCCTGAACTCGGCCAGGCCAAACCGAAACCGGACAAAGTGTTAAAATTCGATCTGGCTGAAGAAATTATGTCTGAGCAGCGAAAAATCACAGCGATAAGGAGAAAATCCCCCGGCAAGAAAGCTCAAATCGAACCGTTAAAATCCAAATCTGTCGGCGGCGATACCAGGCAGCCAGCCCCCAAGTTATCTGAACAAAACCAGATAATCGCTGAGATTGTGGCCAGAGACATCAAAAAGCTGTGTCAGGGGCGGCAGTAGGGACGCCGACCGAAAAAATTACACCTATGGGGTAGCACCGTAAAAGTACCGGTCTTCTTGTAACCTCTTATTTTTACAGACCTTAATGTCTTTGACAAGCCGCAGGGTCAAAATTTTACTTCCAAAAGCATCTTAAATCTGGTATAATTCAAGATAATAGAGTTTTTCTTTACGGACGGAGGGTGAGTGTGGCAACAGATGCCTGGAAAAGGGTGGTCTGCGCTATAGTTGTTGCAGCTTTATGCCAAAGTGTCTTTGCGCCAGAGGCGCTGGGGTTGGTAGAATCTACGGGCCCGGAGGGCTCGAACGCGCAGGCTGTCAATGACCCTTGCGGCATAAATGAAACCGGCGAAGGCATCAAGGTAGGCATACTTGGGGGCGAGAACGTTTACAAAGACCACGACGCATTTGACTCGAGCAAAATCCACAACTATAATGCTTACGGATTGACTGAACTGCCAATCGGTTGGCACGATACTGTAATGGCAGGTATTATCGCTAGTCGTGGTACGCCTGGTTTTTATTCTGATTATATTGGCGTCTCGCCGGGCGTGGAAATCCACAGCATGAGTATCGCCTATAGCGGTCCTTCCACCTCACCGCCAGAAACAACAATCATATCAGACGGGCTCAGCGACCTTGTCAGCATGGGCTGTAGAGTAATCGTATCCGGATATGATATGTCGGATCTGTCGGTGGCGGACGGAAATAGTCACCTCACTTTGGAGTATGACTATTATGCTTACAACGATAATGTTGTTTTTGCCAATCCCGCGGGCAAATTTGTTGCTTCGTCCATAACGCAAACAACCGTGCCCGGCGATGCCTATAACGGCATAACGACCGGCGGACTTATATTAAATGACCCGAATAACCAATATGTGTATCGCAGGGTCGGTACCGAGAGTCTGTCCGGTAAGACTGTCGACGGCAGAAGGAAACCGGATATAGCAGCTCCATCAGACGCCCAGACGGTTCCAACCACCTGGGATGGAGGCGCCAGTGGTACATGGCTAAACACCCACAGCGTTGGGGGACAAAACGGCGCCACCAGTTACTCCGGGCCTCACACTGCCGGTGTAGCGGCTTTACTGCTTGGTCTGGCTGATGGTACGCCCGACGCCAACCGAAATGAAGTGATAAAGGCTGTGATTGTAAATTCAACATTCCCAAATATAGATGATAAGACAGGTGCCTGGACGAATCCTGCTGATGTCAACAATGCGTGGAACGCCGACCGTGGGTACGGCAGGATAAATGCGCTAAGGGCGTATCAGTTGCTCGCAGCCGGAAGGGTTTACAAAGGTACTACCATTGCCGCTGAGAAAGGCTGGGCATTCGATACGGTTGCTGACAAAGCGAAACAGGTATACACAATCAAGGGCCAAAAGCGATATCGGCTTGCAGCTACACTGAGCTGGAACCGCAGAATAGAATGGGACGACACTTCTGAAGAAGGAGAAATAGACTTAGGTGAGCTTACGCCTCATTTGGATGACCTTGATTTGAGAATCTACGAGCCGAACGATTTAAACGCAATTTTCAGCGAAACACTGTTAGGGCTTAATCCGGATGACAATCTTGAGAAATGCGATATTCTGCTGACAAAGGATGGTGACTATATTATCAGGATAGTAAATGATTCGGGTAACGGTGAGACAGCCAGCTATGGTTTTGCTTTTGAACTGCTGGAGCCAATCCCGGCGGACTTTGAGCCGATAGACTATATAGTTGATTACGCGGACATGGGCGTGCTTTCGCAGCATTGGCTGGAAACCGACCCTAATCTTGAGGCAAATTTGGTTGTTGATGACGCAAATACAGTGAATATGACAGACCTGGCGGAATTCGTTAATTACTGGCTTGAAAGCAATCCGGCATACTACGGGCAATAGTCGCAATTTGATTGTTGGCCATACACAGACCTCGCAAAAAAATCCAGTTTAGTACTTATCTTGCTTGCAATAGCGACGGATAAAATGTAAATTACTATTTCGCTGTTCGGAGAGGTGACCGAGTGGCTGAAGGTAACGGTTTGCTAAACCGTCGTAGGGGTTTAAGCCTCTACCGCGGGTTCGAATCCCGCCCTCTCCGTTTGGCCGGACAGGGTCGTTACCGGCACGGGTAACTACGCGGCGGCTTCTTTATAGAGATGTAAAATGAAATTTACAAAAATGCACGGGCTGGGCAATGACTATGTCTATGTCAACTGCTTCGAGGCCGATATTGCCGACCCGGCGAAACTGGCTCAAATCGTCAGTGACCGGCATAGGGGTATCGGCGGCGATGGTTTGATACTTATCTGCCGGTCGAAAATAGCTGATGTGAGGATGCGGATTTTTAACGCCGACGGCTCGGAAGCCCAGATGTGCGGCAACGGGATTCGGTGCGTTGCCAAATACAGTTACGAACACAAGATTGCCCAGGCCGGCAGCACATTCTCAGTACCCGGCCAGCAGTCGTGTCCAGCTTCGTTAAGTATAGAAACCGGCAACGGGGTCTTGACCGTCGGGCTTGTAATTGATGATAGTGATAGGGTTGGGAAAGTCTGCGTCAATATGGGTCAGCCGATACTTAAGCCAACCGACATACCTGTGCAATTGGCCGGCGAAAACGTAATAGATGAACCAATTGAAATTGCCGGACAGAGGCTTTTGATGACCGCGGTGTCGATGGGTAATCCGCACGCGGTGTTCTTCTGTGACGATGTCGAGCAGATAGAGCTTGAGAAGGTCGGGCCTGTAATTGAAAATCATCGACTTTTCCCGAACCGCATAAACGTACACTTTGTTCAAATCATGGCCCCGAATGAGTTTAAGATGCGAACATGGGAACGCGGCAGCGGGATTACGATGGCCTGTGGTACGGGGGCCTGCGCCTGCTGTGTGGCTGCGGTGCTCAACGGCAGGTCTGAGCGGGTATGCACGGCGCATCTGCCGGGAGGAAGCCTGGATTTGAACTGGTACGAAGAAGAAAACTGCGTGTATATGGCCGGCCCTGCAATCGAAGTTTTTGAAGGTGTTATTTGATCTTCGATTCGTCAAAATGCCCACTTTAAGCGGTTCATAGTCCTGAGATTATTTGCGCATAAAAAAGCCCCGGATTTTGACATCCGGGGCTTTTTTTCATACACTTAATTTAGTAGTAAATACAATAATCACCAGGTCCAAGCCAGACCGGGGCTGAATGGTTCTCGTTGAGGTCGACGGAAGTATCTCTGACAATCACTTTCCATTGTCGGCAGTCACCGTTACCTACATCAGGCTTATTTATGTTCTTATCATAAATCTGGAGGCTACCGTTAATTGTTATGGTGCCGTCGGTATGATCATTCAGATTGCCGTAGACACCGGTCCCATTTAGTGCCACCCATGGACTGCTCAGAGCCTCGTCAGTAAGACACACGAATTTGATCTCGATAGGATTGACGTCGGTAATACCACTAACATCCACAACAACCTTGTGATACCATTCTTCGTGGTCGTGGCCGGAGCCGGGGATGAGGGTGTAATCTATCATATATTGTCCGCTGAACAGGTCGGTTGGCAGTATCTCCACCCAAGAACCGGTATAGGTAATAACCGGCTGCGGTTGCGGCGGTGTGGTATCCGCCGGAGGCGGAATAGTAGACGGTATGGCGTAGCCTACGTCCGAGGGTTGTGTTGGGTTATGTTCTGCGTCCCTGGCTTTTACCGTGTAGCCGTATTGTTGACCAGTGGTCAGGCCTGTATCGCTCCAACTCGGAATTGGAATCCAGTCGCTGTTATTACTGCCACCGCCGGAGACACGTTCGAACCAATACTCGACAGGCGGGCTGTTAGCATCGATGGCCGTTTCGGCTATCATACCAATTGAAGTCAGCGACATGGAATAAGGTGCGCCGACGAGTGCGCCGTTGGGATCCCGGCTCCAATCCATAGGATTTGGCGTCGGCGGCATGAAGTCTGTCTGAATGGCCAGGCCTACCACGGCATAGCCCGGCAGTGACCACTCGGTCTCATTACCCTGGGCATCTTTGGCCCTTACCTTATAACCATACTCGGCATTCAGAGTAAGGCCGGTGTCGGTGTATGTCGAAGATGCTGCCCATGACCTATGATGGCCGCCGCCGAAAATACATTCGAATTCATAGTCCACATCACCTCCGGAATTATCGACAGCTTTTGTGGCGGTCATAGTAATCCCAGCCGACCCTGTCGAACGCGGAGCAACGGCCCATTTCATAGGATTCGGCGCCGGAGCTATTGTGTCTTTGCTGCCATAACTGTCTGTAAGAAGCGTGTAATCGACAAAATTAACTACTCCATCGTGGTTAAGGTCGGCTCCCTGGCACCAGTCGGGATAGTAGCACTGCTCAAGCCAGTGCTCGGCGAGCACCAACAAATCATCCTTACCCACAACACCATCGTAATTAAGGTCACACCAGGCAAAATCAGCACTCCTGGGATAATGATAACCCATATCAATCTCATTGATATCAGGCTCATCGTCCGTTCGGGTAGTATAGTAGTATTTACCAAGAGGCAGCAGGCTTGCGTCACCAAGCCCCGCATCAACACACGGGCTTAGACCTGTAACGATTTGATTCGGCTCATTTGTGTCAGGTTCACTTAGATAATACCCGCTCCCGCTGACAAAGCACGGGTCGGACAAACCGGTGCCGCTCAGATTATTGGCATCCTCCTCCCAAACCAGAGTGCAGCCGGTATCGACAAAGACACCTGTCGCCCCGTCCTGAATGTCACTGTATGAGACTTTAGCCGTTGAGAACCACGGGCCGGATTCAGATCCGGTGCCTATGGCAATCTGACCACCTTTGCGAGCAACATTGCCCCAGATAATAGAATTTAGAATATTGGCATAGCTGTTATACGAGACGGACAGGCCGCCGCCATATCCGGTATTGGAATTATAACCGTTAACGGCGTTGCCTGAAATTGTGCAGTTGACGATGTTGGGCTCTGAGTGCCAGTTGACCGAAATTCCTCCGCCGTCAATTCCGGCAGTGTTTTCTGTTACCAGGCAGTTCTTAACCAGCACTTTATCACCGCCTTCGAGTTCGTTGCCCCCGACGTCCTTGTTGGAGATATAAATCCCGCCGCCGGCGCCGACGGCGCTGTTATTGATAATTTTACAGTCAACAATTTCCGAATTTGCGCCGTGGCTGGCTATCGCGCCGCCTCTGGAATACTCGCGGGTAGTCCGATTGTTTTGGAACAGGCTTTTGGCAATTTGAGGCGAGCCACCGACAAAAAGCGCCCCGCCGCCGGTCATGGCGGTGTTATTTATGTAGTCGCAGTCGACAACTACCGGGTCTGAAAAATCGCCATACATACCTCCGCCGACCGCGGCTTGGTTGCCGTTGAAGGTGCAATTATCAAATGTCAGGTCCGCGCCATCCTGGAAGGCCACCGCACCACCATAACTTACATACGGACTGGAGGCACAAGGGTCAGGGCTGTCATTGGCATCATTGTCAATGAAGACGCAATCTTCAAATACCGTTTGGCTGCCGGCAGCACAAAATACTGCGCCTCCGGCATTATCGATTCTCCGCCTTATGAACGGAGGCGACACAAGGGGCGGAGGATCCGCGTCTCCACCAATTCCATTGAGGCCGCCTTGAGATTGGTTATTGATAAAAGTACAGCCCTTGACTATCGGAGAGCATTGGGTGCCGATATACATCGCTCCGCCACGGCCACTGTACTTGGTATAGTAATCATAATGACCATTAGTGATGGTGTTCGTCCAGTAGGGAATCGGGTAACCGTATGCCCAGGGCTTCTGCCACCAAGAACCATTTCCTATGCCATAAGTCCATCCGCCACCTCGGCCGCCTTCGCGGTCGGAATTTGCGGCGGCGGCGCCCCCATCACCGCCAACACCACCGTTGACGGCGCAGTCTCTAATCGTACAGTTTATTATAGCAGGGTTGCTGGGAATATATTTAACGCCATCAAAAGATCTTAATATAGCAATTCCACCACCATAAGCGTAGCCCGGCCATCCACCATCGTAACCTTCCGGGTGAGGAGGAAGGGCAGCAGGATCACCACCGGCACCATCGCCGCCGTTTCCGGCGGTAATGTTACAATCGGCAATTATACAATTTTTGATGGTCGGGGACGCTCCCCAACAGCTTATTGCCCCACCGCTAAGGGAATAACCATTTTCGCCGTTTGGCCGGGGCGGTGTTGCGCCGCTATCGCCGTCACGCCCGTCTCGAGCTGTTCCCGTAAATCCCTGAATGGTGATACCGTTTAGAACCGTGTCCCGGCCTACACCGATAAAGGTAAAACACAAATTAAATGGACCTGCATCCCTTTGAATGATAGTATCGGCCACACAGCAGGGGTCGTCGGGAAAGGCGCTTTGTATAGTAACGGCTTTGTAGACTAAAATCCCTGTGTTGACAAGATAAGGCTCGGCCGGTCCCGTTGCGGCAAGTTCAATTATGTCCCTGTGGCCGGCAGCATCGATCGCATCCTGTATTTTTGCATAATCTGCGTAAGGGCCTACATAGAGGTGATTTGGCTCGTAGAACAGGACTTCGACGTGCTTATCAGTATCCATGGTTACGGTATTGTTCGGCAGGGTCGAGAAATCGTCATCCGTACCGCTCCATATGATAACATGGGACGAATTCTCCGGCACAGCATACAGGTTTACTACGTCACCGCGGCGATGCAGCATCGGCCTGATTGACCACGGTAAGAACGTCTTTTTGTCTCCACCGGCTGGGTCAACCGATGTGGTCAAAACAACATCGGCTAACTCGAACGTAACGGTAACGGTCTTGTCATGGTCCAGCGTAACCACATTAAACTGGTTCGGCTCTGGCCGGCCATCATGATAGGGATACCGTTCTATCGGTTTGCTGTCATCATCGGTCCCTGTCCAGGACTTAAACTGATACTCATCAATGTCGAGCGGCCGTGCGTGGAGTTCTATTTGCGCGTACTGTTTGTCAACTGTAGTACCTTCGGCGGGACTGGCCGCAACATTATCAGGGACAATATCTATAGTCAAATTACAATCCAAAGGCGCCGATAAATCGTAGTAGTGGTACCCCATATCAACCTTCCCGGAATCGCCGACCTTATCTGTTCGTGTCGAATAAGGATAAGTCAGTCCAAAAGCGACAGCGGTGCCGCTGCCGGCATCAACGGCGTTGGAATCATGGATCTGATTGGCATCGACCTGGCTTAGATAATAATCGCCAAGATTGCCCGTCACAAACAGCGGGTCGCCATCGATATTATCGCTTGCACCCGGAACGTTAGGATCAACAATCTCGCTTGCTCCTGTGTAGATAGTCTCAGTAGCAGGGTTCGTCGTATCATCATATTCTATGTAATCGCCAACTGAGTTGTTGTAAAACAGACTGTGAGTTATCAGCGGCAAAGAGGCATTAAACTGTGTAAAACTGTCTTCATAGACAGCTATCGCAGCCGGTGCGTTTTCACTGAATATACAGTTGGTGATTTGAGGGTCGCCTGAATAATAGCAGGCCAGACCAGCGCCGGGATAACCACTGGCCGTTGAGTTTTCAACAATGGTACAATTATTGACTGTCGGGGCGCAATCTTCAACATATATACCAGCCCCGTATCCGGCATTTGAAATATTCATGGTTATCAGGCAATTATTAATGTCAGCAGCAGAGTAGTTACAGTAGATGCCGCCGCCCCACCAGGTGGAGGTATTGTTGCGAATATCGCAATCCGCAATACTGGCATCTGCGTTATTAGTGCAATAGATACCGCCGCCGTTGATGGCCGTATTTTCAGTGATTTCACATTCATTTACCTCAGCAATTGCACCAGAGGAACCATCAAGATGTATACCACCTCCGCCATCGTTGTAAACGGAACTGCCGTTGCTGGTATTGTGGGAAATCTCACAATTGTTAATTGTAGGCGATGAGTTATGCGAGTAAATCCCACCACCGCTTTTTGCGGTACTGTTGTGGACTATATTTACATCAACTATAATGACGTCTGAATTATCCCAGCAGGTTATACCGCCGCCGTAATCCACGGAGCTGTTGTATTGAATATTACAATCGTGAATTGTCGCATTTGAGTCCTCACAGAAGACCCCGCCCTTCCCGGTGTTGTATTCAATCGTACAATCTACAATATTCGGCTCAGAGCCCAGGCAATAAATGCCTCCGCCGTCGATATTATCGGTAATAATACAGTCTTCAATATTCGGCGATGAACCGAGAATTGCAACACCGCTTCCATCACTGCTGTCACAGATAGTAAAGCCTTTCAGGACAGTGTTGAAGTCTACGACTTCCATTAGTACTGTGTCGCCGTGACCAAACAGACCGGAGATGAACGTGGTTGTCGGATGAACATTAGGGTCAGAGGTGTTGCTGGTATCGCCACTGCGAAGGATAATACTCTTGCCGCCGAAATCGACGTTTTCAAAATACCAGCGGTTGGCATCGGCAATCAACGTGTGGCCATTGAGTGTCCCGGTATCGTCTATCGCCGCCTGGATGGTGTTGAATGTCTTACTCGGAGTCACCCTCACGACTTTTCCCTTTCGCGCCATCCTTACCGCCCTGTCAAGATTGAGTCGGCCGCCGCTAACACAACGGCCATTCAAAGAGCCAAGCCTGTCGACCGAGTTTAAGATTATATCTTTAACCTCATGGTATGGCAGGCCCGAATTGACCGACCACACTGCTGCACAGGCACCTGCTACGTGCGGAGCGGCCATCGAAGTACCCCCCATATGGACAAACCCGCCGCCGGGTTCAAGGCTATAGATGTCTGAAAAGTCACCATAGCCAGTACCGCCCGGAGCGGCAAGGTCAACTTCAGTTGCCCCATAATTGGAATAGATGGCCTCCTCGTCGTGGTGGTCGGTTGCCATTACCGAAATGATATTATCAAGGTCATAGCCGGAAGGATAATGCTCCAAACTGTCATTATCTATACCGAAGTTACCGGCGGAAGCTACGAAAAGAATCTTCTGATGCCGGGCCTCGAGGATTACGTTGTATAGAGTCTGATCAAATACATTATTCCCCAACGAAGCGTTTATAATATGAGCACCATCGGTAAAAGTACCTTTCCCATGGGGGTCAATAGCATATTTGATGCCAAGAACTATATCGTTAGTCAATGCTTGTGCGGTGGTCCCAGTCTGGTCGTCGGCAAAAACTTTCACGGCCATAAGGCTGACATCCCAGCAGACACCGGCAATACCAAAACCATTATCGCCCTCGGCGCCGATGATTCCAGCCACGTGCGTTCCATGACCGTGTACATCCATTGGGTCGCCATCACCGTCATCTATAGCGAGCATGGCATCTCCGGCAATATCGACGCCAACAATATCGTCGATATAGCCGTTACCGTCATCATCAGTACCGTCTAAGTCATTTGCGTCAAATTCCCCTTTGGTATCTTGATCCTCGGCGGAATTTAGCCACATGTTTTCATTGATGTCTTCATGTATGTAATCAATGCCGGTATCGACCACCGCCACGATCACAGCTGAGCTGCCCCGGGCTTCGATGATATCCCATGCCTCCGGCGCGTCAATATCGGCATCAACAGTTCCTCGAGGCGGGTTCTGGCCTATATTATCCAACGACCACTGGTATGAAAAAATAGGGTCGTTGGGTATCGCGTCCAACTTGTATATAAAGTTTGGCTGAGCATACAAAACATTGCCAGACAGATTAAACTCTGCAGAAGCCTGTTTTACTGTTTTACCGTAAGGCAGTTTTACCAAAGTCAGGCCGGACAAAACATGCTCATATTCGGCCTGCACTTCAGCACCGGCCACAACAAAGCCTGCGACCATGCCCTTGACCGAACGGTTTGTCCTCGGCCCCATAATCTTCGCGCGAAGCGGCGACTTCGGGCCGGTATCCTTAAAACGAACAAGCAATTCGCCCTCTTTATAGAGCTGCTCCTTTTCCTTTGCTACCGCAAAACCACTTACCAACAGCAAAACCAATAAACTAATCAGAACTTCTCGTTTCATTTTTCCGTCCTCAAAGACCGAACACTTTACATCCGATCTCTTAAACAAACTACCCCAAAAGACCGTGATTTTGCAAATCCAGTTTTGCAAAATACTTATTTGGAAAAAAACAACTTACAGATTCTATAAACTTCTACCCTCCAGTGCGGCTATTGCCTCAGCGTCTTTTTCTTCCTGCAGAATGATGTTCGGCTTAACCAATATCAACAATATCTTCTGGTCCTTGATTTTAGAGCGATTATCGAATAATCTGCCTACTATAGGTATTTTGCTCAATATGGGCACACCGACTTCGGTTTCATTCTCTGCTGTTATCTTCTGGCCGCCCAGTAGCACGGTTCCGCCATCGGGAACACTGACACGCGTCGAGACCTTGGATATTTCGGTCTGAGGAAGACTAATATTATATTCCGTAGCAGTAATCGTACCAGTGGGCGATATACCAAGCGCCTCAACGGTAGAGGTCTCAAAGCCAAGGAATTCACGAAGCTCAGTTGCTATGTTTAACAATACATGCTTTTTGTCCGGTGTGATGGTCGGGGTAATATTAAGAACGGTACCGGTTATTATCATGCCGTACTGGTTCTGAATATTAGCGCTGGATGCCCCACCACCGCCGGTAAAGCTCTGTGCGGTTTGACCCGTATTAGGAGGCAAAGCATAACGAATGGTCCTTTGGACCTTCATAGTCGCCATCTCCCCACTCAAAACCGTTACCTTGGGAGCATTGAGAGATCTTGAATCTCTGTGGGCCTGGGTAGCTCTTATCATAAAGTTAACTACCAGGTCGTCAAGTATGGGGCCTTGAAGCGCCGTGCTTATCGCCTGCAATGGGTCTGTTGGGGTAGTAGTCGAAAGCACAACCCTGCCGAAGCTGCCCGCCACTCCCGTATGGTCGGGTACAGTAGCTGCAGCAGAGCCCTGTTCGAAGTCAATCGGGCCGAACCTGCCGGTAAACAATGTCCAGTCCAAATCAACGCCGATATCTTCGAGAAAATTCTCGCCTATAACCAAAAATCTCGCTTCAAGCGATACCTGCTCTCCAAGTGATTTACGCATCTCCTTGAGCAGTTTCGCGATTTTATCATGTACTTCCCTGGTCTGTTGAATAACAAGCTTCTTATTCTCATAAAGGTTTATCATGCCTTCCCCGCCGGCGTTATACCAGGTATCAGGCTCAATGGTATCTTCGATAAGCAGCATAAGGTCAGCTGCCCGTTGATCCGTATCCGCTAAAATCTGTTCGACACCTGGCTCATAGTCCCCCCAGAAGTAAAAGTTTTCCATAAAGATTTGGCCGCCTTGGCCGCCGCCACCGCCGCCGCCGCCGCCGCCGCCACCGCCGCCACTCATGCCGCCGCCCATGCCGCCACCCATGCCGCCACCGCCACCGCCCATGCCGCCGCCACCGCCACCGCCACCGCCACCGCCACCGCCACCGCCGGTGGTGCTTTGGTATACAGCCGGACGGCTAAGTAAAACGGTAACGTCATAAACCAGCGTTTCCATCTCAATCTTGAGCGAATCTTTGGTAGCTACCATGATTACGCCATCCTCGACAATATAGTCGAGCTCCACAAGACCGCCGGAAACAAGTTCCAACAGCAGCTTCAAGGCGGTCTTCAAAGAAACATCAAAGACTCCATCCATATTTATTGGCGTGGTACGGTCGATTTCGGCGTTCTCTTCCAAATCCTGCCAGTTAACGACTATCTGCAGTGGAGGATCAACTGAATTCTTGATAATATCAATGGCTTCACTAAAGGGCATATCCGGCGTCAGTTCCGAAAGATCAACGTTTTGCTCTAACTGCTTGAAAACGGCCACGTCAGCCGGGTTTCGACCGATTATTTCCTCTGGTTTTCGCTTGGCCGAAATTTCCCGCCAGTTTTTCGGGTGAGTCATATCTTCTGCATACGGAATGGTGGCCTCGTCACCTCTTAGTAAAAGATTAACTCTTTCCTGGTCCGCCTTTTTCTGTACTTCCAATTGTTTGCGAAAACCTATCATATCATCAAGTGTTTGCTTTAGAACCAGAGCACTGTCGTTCAAAGGGTCAATCGCAAGAAGGTTTTCCAACTGACCAAGGGACTCTTCGTAGCGCTGCTGTTTCTGATAAGCAAGGGAGCTTTCCATAAGGTCCTGTATCCTCGTGGCCCTGTCACGTTCCATCTGCTCTCTGTAGTTACGCTGGGCCTCTATAGCTTCGACGCGTTTCTGTTCCTGGAGCTTTTGTTCTCTTTCGTCCTGGTCACGGGTTATTTGCTCTTCCAGCTGTTTGAGCTGGCCGATGTACTGCTTAAAAAGATAGTCTCCGAGGTGCAGATGATTCTGGTTCACAATTCGCTGGGCTTGTTCAACCTCTTTTTTTGCCTTATCGAATTGGCCCTGGCTTATGAAATTCTGCGCCTTTTCCGCGGTATCAGTAACAACCGCTTTGACATGACCTCGCCTGATATTTCTCTTGCGATTAATCTCTTCGATGTAACGGCCCTTGCTCTTGTTCTCGGCAACAGCTACAGGTGCCACTTGCACCCCAACTGCTTTCGGCGCCGGTTCAGTTTCAACACCAAGCAATGCTTTCTCGATAGCCACAACAGCAGCCTCAGGGGTCTGCATAACAGGTTTAGTTTCGACTGGAACTGAAAGTCCTGTTCTTTGCATCAGGATATTATCAATTTTGATCAGGTAGTCTTCCGCTGTTTTTCCATTCGGTGCCACCAGTTGGTCTTTCCTGGCAATCTCAACAAAACCATCCCGAGCCTTTTCGAGTTCGCCCGCATTAAAGAGTTCGACACTGCGATTATAAAGCTCGACAGCTTCTCTTTTCTGTGCATTCAAACTATCGTCTATTTTCTGAAGATTTTTCGCTACCTCGACCTGCTGCTCTTTGGTCAGGTGTTTACTGCCCTTGATCTTCTCAAGGTATGGTTTGGCCTCAGCCAATCTGTTTTGCTCTATCAGCTCTTTCGCCTTTTGCAAATTCTCAGTGTTGCTTTTGGTTTCTGCCGTCGCGGTACGAGCGTCCTGGAGATACGTATTCAGCTTCTGGCGATCAACTGCTGTCAGATACCTCTGGTAATCCAGAGCCCGTCGGAAGGACTGTTCCGCTGCCTTGTAGAAACCTCTTTTGTATTGTTTGAGCCCAACCTGAATCCAGTTGTGAGCTACCTGCTGAACTATCTTTTGCTTATCCGCCCTGTTTGCCTGAGACCAGGCCACCTCCGGTATCGCCGTGGTCAACAGCAAAATTGCTATCAAAATAACTAAAACAGGTTTGGTGACAAAAGACTTGGTAAAAGAGCTTGTCGTTTTCAAAATCAACCTCCTCCTATCAAAATCATGAAATTTTACTCACCACCAAGGTACAAACATACCCACCAATTACAAGATAGGATACTTCTCGTACCTTCCAGTGTATAAAGAAATGGAAGATTTTGCAAGAAAAAAATTTGTGTAATCGGCATTTCGGGGCAGGCACCGGTATTTTAAGTCCTTAAAGTCCCATATTATCACTGCTTCGGCCCGCACAATGGCAATCTTGGCAAAACCGGAGACTTAAACAGGATGGGTAATTTAGGCAAAATATGCCGTATCAAATGCTTGATTTTAGCCCTTCAAACCAATTAAATTCGGCATTTGGCTTTGCAGCAGGTTTGGGTTCATCAAAACCACTACTGATTCAGTGCTGTATTAAGGTTGCGGTGCTATAGGCCTCTACCACTTTCGGTTTGGCCATCGCCAAGCCATTTAGTTCTGCCCTCTTCGATCTGGTCAGTCATCTGCCTTAACTCTTTTTTATAACGCCTGACAAGTTTATCCCCCAGGTCTCGGCGGTTTTTATTTATGATACGTTCGGCAGCCTCGACCGCTTCTTTGGCCTTGTAGAATTTGCCCTCGCTTATATATCTGTGCGCTTTACCTACCGAATCTTTGGCTAACGCCCGCTCGTAGCTTCGTCGGATATTTCTCTTGCGATTAATCGCCTCAACATAACGGCTTTCATCTATCACCGCCTGGGCGGTATCAAAAACTGCGGCACTACTTAGCTGGCCAACCATCTGCCCGGCACCGTTGCCAGACTGCCCCGGCCCGACACCAGGTAACAGGTCTTTGGTGTTTGCTACAGCGGCTTCAGGGATGCCCGCGGCCGGCCCTGTTTCAATTGGCACAGAAAGTTTAACGCCCCTGTCCAAAACCTTACATATTCTCATCAGGTAATCTTCCGGCGCTACAGGTGCAGAGGCCGCCAATAAACCGTTGCCCGCAACTTTGATAAAACCCTGGCGAGCCCTTTCAAAGTAACCTGTTTGGTAAAGCTTGACACTGCGGTTATAAAGCTCGGCTATTTCTCTTTTCCGGTCATTCAGTTGGGCGGCCAATTCAGTAAGATTTTTGGAAACTTTCCCACGCTCAGCCTCGCTTAAGAACGGCGAGTTTTTGACCTTCTCAAGATGCGCTCTTGCTTTAATTACTTGTCCCTGACCTGCCAACTGGTCAGCGGTTTCGATATGTGCCAGCACCCGTTCTTTTTTTATCTCCAACTCATCTATTTTCTGGAGACACTGGTCTAACTCCCCTCTTTCAGCAGCCGGCAGATATTCCTGATGACGGCGGGCCTGAAGCAGAGATTGTTTTGCCTGCTCGTAAAAACCTCGCTGATACTGAATAATACCGATTTTTACCCAGTCCCCTGCCACCTGGCCGACTATCTGCTGCCTATCGAGTTTGTCTGTCTCGGCCCCAATCGCCGGTGCTGGCAGCAAAATCCCTACTAAAACAACCAATACCAGCTTTCTGTCGAAAAAAGTGCCCAAGCTTGTCACTCCATCTTAAAGCTAAACCCCTGCCAAGATTGCCTTATCTTTTGAAAAACCAACCACTGCGCCGTTGTCACTGAGCCGGTTGCTCCCAGGTAATTTTCTTAATCAGTTCAATGGCCTGGTTTAATCGCTCAGCAGCTTCCTTATAGCGGCCCTGCTCCAGATAGGCCGAGGCGCTGTTCATCAGCTTGGTTACTTTTTCTTTCTTTTCAGCTTCGATCTGCTCCTTGTACCGCAGTTGCGCCTCGCCATACTGACGCTTCGCCTCTTGTGCAACCGCAGCCAGACGCTGTCGTTCGCGCAAATGCTGACCTTCCTGGCCCCTCGCACGCATTATCTTCTCTTCCAACTGCCTCAACTGCCCAATGTGCCGCACAAAAAGGTCTTCGCCTAACGGCAGCCTGTTTTCATTTACCTCTCTCGTAGCCGCCTCGACCACCTCTTTGGCCTTGTCGTACTGACCCTGACCGATGAAACTCTGGGCCTTTACCGCAGCGTCGCTGACTATCGCCCTGGTATAGCTTCGCAGGATATTGATTTGGCGATTAACGCCCGCAATACCGCCATCTTCATCTGTAATAGGTCCTGCAACATCAATCAGCGACGTTCTGCTCGATTTAACTGTCACCGGCTTTGTACCCCAGAGAGGGTCGGCACCGAACTGCCTGTTCAATTGTTCCTCGGCAGCCGGGATTTCAACCGGCTCGACAGAGGCCGCCTGCCAGGCCAGAATCTCATCGATTTCAGCCACGCTTTGTTGCGCTCTTTTTGCCTCCGATGGCACCACCGAACCATTGGCGGCAACTTCGACAAAGCCCTGCCGGGCCTTTTCAAACTGCCGCTCAGTGTAGAGTTTCCTGCTTTGGTTATAAAGCTCGATAAGCCGTTTTTTCTGTTGGTTTAACCGACTATCGACCTGCTTGATTCGCGCGCTAACGCCCCGGCGCTCGGCCTTGGTAAGAAATTCACTTACCTCGAGCTTCTTAAGGTCGGCCCTGGCCTTGATTAGCTGCCCGTCTTTGATTAGTTCATCAGCATTTTGAATGCTATCCAGGACGACTTTTCTTTCCCGCGAAGCTGCACGGGCTTTTTCCAGAGACATAGTAAGCTTGCCCCGCTGTTCGGCGCTTAAATATCTCTCGTAGTCGCGGGCCCGAAGAAAAGACTGCTCGGCCTGGCGATAGAAGCCCCTGTCGTATTGCTTGCCGCCGACCTGAATCCAGTTGTCGGCTATTTGACGCGCGATTTGGTGCCTTTCAACTTTGTCCGATTGGGCCTCGGCCGCACAAGGCAGGGCTATTATCACCGCCACCACCACTATCAGTATAATCAACAGGTGTTTTTTACCCCACAAAACTGTTGAAGCTCTTACTTTTTCCAAAACAGACCTCCTGTAAAAAAAGACTCTCACCATTGGGGAAAGCTTTGATTTATCCCCGACATAACGGTATTATCTTTTGTTCGTCCTATATTAACATCGGTAACTTGAGCAAAAACGATGAAGAAAAATATACCCGAGACACAAAATCAAGCACAAAATTGTCAAAAACCGCCTGACAATAACCAATCGCCCAAAAGCCCGAACCAGCCGTTAATATTAGCACTCGAGACTTCCGGGCGAATAGGCTCGGTCGCATTGGCCGCCGGCGAAAAACTACTCGCAGAATCAGTATTTTCCGCTCCGCTCAAGCACAGTGCCGAGATTTTCGGTTCAATCCGCGACTTGCTAAAAAAATTCGACCGAAAACCCGGGCAAATCGAGCATATCTATATTTCCATCGGGCCAGGCAGCTTTACCGGCCTGCGCATAGCCGCGACAATGGCAAAAACGCTCCACCTTGCAACCGCTGCCAAAATCGTCGCCGTCGATACTCTGGACTGCCTCGCCGCCAATGCTGCAGACTTCATAGCGCTCGAAGGCACCGACATACAGACAATCGCAACGATTCTTGACGCCAAGCGCAGCCGATTCTTCGTCGCAGCCTACGAAAACAAACAAGGCCGATGGCAAAAGACCCTGCCCGACTGCCTCATGACTACGGCCGAGTTCACCCAGCGGTTCGCCGGCGGCGCCGAACCTGTTTGGCTGCTCGGCGAGGGACTTGTTTATTATAAGGACGATTTCGTTGCCGACGGCGTTCGTTTTATTGATGAAAAATACTGGAACCCCCGCGCCTCGAAGGTGCACCTGCTCGGCTGGCAATTGGCCCGAGCAGGCCGCTTCACCGACGCCCTCACCCTACAGCCGACCTACCTCCAACGACCAGACGTGAAATTAAAATCGTAAATTGTAAATTGTAAATTCAAAGGCCTATCTCCAACGTCCAGACGTCAATCAAGTGAAACGCTGATCCCACACCAATTAGGCTACTGCCGAAAATTGGTGCTGGGGAGAAAATCCGCCGCAGGCGGGATAGAAAGGCTTTTTTTAGCTAAGATAGTTGGAATCGTTACTTAAGAACAATAGTATTTTTTAATTCGATGAGCCTTCTACTAATTACTTGTTGCTATCAGCCTCAGTCTTCGCTTTGTATATAGGCAGAATCTTTTTCATCTTCTGTAGATTTCCTAAAGTTTCTTCAATATTCTTTAAAACTTTTTGGGAATATGACAAATCAAGTTGTCCCAATTCAGCAAGTGATTTTCCTTTTTCAAGCAACTCAACAAAGATGCCTGATAAACTTTTCAAAAGAAAGCTAAAGTCATCCCAATCTAATCTTGTATTTAGCAGAATTTTCTTTTTTCTGTTTTTAAAAGCTATGCGAGCCGCTGGCAGAAGTTCTGGTGGATCATCCTCCCATATCAAATAATGAGCAATACTCCGAATTGTCTCATCAGTAATAGATTCACTAGCATCCTGTTGCCCCTCTGTCATTTTCTTTAACATTGATTTGGCATTTTCATTCTCAAATATATTGCCAAAATGTTTCTCAATAAGCGATTTGGCCTCTTTAATTAAACCAACAGCTTCTTTGTTAATATCCTCTAACAAAAATACAAATTGAGGACCAGTTAAAAGAAACGAAAATGTTATCAAACTTTTAGGGACAACTTTTGAAAATTCTTCACTTGAGATATCCTTATCAGCAATAGCCTGTTTTATAGTATTAAGCTTTTTTTTGTCCTCACATATTGCAAACAACTCCTGTAAGTCATCGTCTAAACCTTTTATGCCTGTACTTAATTTATCCAGTTTTTGAGACATACTCAATCTCCTCAGACTCTTGTTCAAAATCCACTGACTTAATTTTTTTCTTACTCTCCAGTTTTTGGACTAATCTATCTATACTAGAAACCCAACCGGTATGAAACAATCCTGACCGTATCTTTATAAAACCATAATATGACTGATCAGCACCAATACCATGTTCGAATTCTACTTCTGGTAAAATCAAGTATTCTTGCTTTCGTTTCTTGATCGGGAGAGTAATTTCTTCTTTTGGGCTCAATGATTGCTCTAACTCCTTTAACTTTTCTAACCATTGTTGACTCCAGGGTTGCTTTAGTTCTTTCTCAATTTTTTCCCACAAAGAATAGTCTTTGTTTTTTAACTTCAGAAGCACTCTGTATATTAAAGCTGTTTCATCTCTTACTCTGGCCGCCCGGCGCAGCAGAAATGCTGTATTTACCGGCCAATTCTCTTCCAACTGTAAACGCCACAATTCACAAAGTTTTTCTTCAATCCGAGGATGTCCAGCATCGATATCAAGTAACGCATTGAAACCATAGGCCGCAACATCTTTATTTGTCAGAATTTCATCCTCCCAAAACCGGATGCTTTTCTCATCCTGCGCATATGCCATATATGCTTTTACTGCGGCGCCAAGTAGTTCTCCCGGACAGGATTCTTCGTCAAGTAACTCGGTTATGAGTCGCTTTACATATTTTTTAAATTCAGGTGATTCAGCAATATCAACAACTCTACATAGATTTACAACTACCTCTTTCCACTTGTTAATATCCTTAACGTAATCAAGGTCATCTAACCATTCTCTTACTTCTCGATATACGTCCATCCATCCTTCTGCTACCGCTTTCCTTATTCCTGCTTCAAGTTCGGAATTTACAAGTAGCTGAATTACTACATCTTCGCTGGGTTCGGTTGAGTGTCCACTTCCAAAGGATACTATATCTGTACCTAAGATTCGGTTACGGACAAATTCACGCACCTCTTCTACGTTTTTCCCATGAATAGAATTAAATGCTCGTTCAATTGAAATCATTCTGTTGACACCACTTCAAATATTTCCGGCTCTACCTCACACCCTCTGTGTACGGCTTCTGACAAACCTCTTTCATATGGCGGATTCAATGGTAAAGTCTTACCTGCATCCGCGCTACAATTCTCCACCACATCAAATTGGCCATAGTTTATTCCATCAAAAGAACGCGGCAAATGCAAGCTTTTTTCTATTTGCTCACGTCTATACACAACTTTTAGACAACGCTCTTCATTCTCCAGATGGCGTAATCCTGACCTGTCAATTAATTCCTCCAGCCCAATTTGCTCAGTTTCTTCATTATCAGCAACCCACACAATATCAAGCAAGCCACCTAAACTCAGTGCTCCACTGTAGCTATGTATAATATATTCTAATTCATCGTCAGAAAGTCCTTCAGAGTTGAGTGTTTCGTGATCTCTTATGCCAAAAGGGCGTAAATGCTCAGACGGAAAAAGATATACCAGTTTTGTTACACCCTCTAATCTTGAAAGCATATCAAACAAATTACTTTGAATTTCGCTCCCTTGGCATGCAAATCTATCAGGATCAGTCTTAACTATATCAATAGCTGTGTTTTTGGCATCTTCGAGGCTACATGGATTTCCTTTGGCTGCCAGGTGTTTAAAAAAATCGTCACTAATTTCGGATTTTATGCAATTATCTCTACGAAGATTTTCTAAAATCCTCTTATCTTGATTATTTCCAGATTCCATCTTCTCACGCCAAGGTTTGCATATATCAGGTATATCCATTTGTATCCTCAACTTCTTACAGCTTACTCTTTGATCTTGAAAGATTACCCAAAGTTTTCGACTTCGTCAAATCAAAATATACTTTAACGACAACTCTCTCGAATTCGGCTATATCAAAATAGCCAACCAAAGCATTCTGGCGAGGCAATCATAATCCGAAACCCAATAAAATCAACAATATTCCAGCCTCTTTTATCCCCTAAACCAGCCTTTTCTTGGCGTCTGAGTTTACCCTGAGCTTGCCGAAGGGTGTTCTTCTTATCTGAGTTTACCCTGAGCTTGCCGAAGGGTGTTCTTCTTATCTGAGTTTACCCTGAGCTTGCCGAAGGGTGTTCTTCTTATCTGAGTTTACCCTGAGCTTGCCGAAGGGTGACCTTCGTGGTCCAATTCTTTTTGAATCTTAAACACTTTTCAGTTTTTTTTTCTTGACTTTTGTTAGATAATATGTTAAAATACCCCCATGTTTACCAGAAAGTAAACTTGTGCCTGCGAAGGCAGGTACATAAACCGCCAGTAGGCGAAGAAAAACAGACATTTCAGTTCTCACATCTGTTAGCTGCGGACGCAGCAAGGCTTCAAGGTCAGCAGCTTGCCCCTTTGTTGGGGACCCAGTCAAATCCTCGTTTGGAGCGTTTGAAAATTTGATTTTCGAATTTGTTTAGGATTTAGAACTTAGGATTTAGAATTTGTGTGAATATACTCAGGAGAACTAAATTATGGCTACAGAAGCTCAAATAATCGCAAACCGGCATAACGCCCTAAAATCTACCGGCCCACGCTCCCCTCAGGGAAAGGCCGCCATCACACAAAATGCCGTAAAATACGGCTTTTTGACCCGTAAAACCGTTATCAACTCAGAAAGTCAGGCCGATTTCGACCTCTATCGCGACCAGCTCCTCGCAGAATTAGACCCGCAAAGCCCTATGGAATCTATGTTAGCCGACCGCGTCGTCTGCCTCTCCTGGCGCCTCAAACGAGCTGAACACATCCACAACCAGACCATCGACGCCCTGAACGCTCGTATTTCAGCCAACCCTTTTTCTAAACTCATCCAGTTTTCGAGCAATCCTTCCGACTCGGACCCGAATCTGGCTCTCGGAAGATTGGCCGCAAAAGACTTCGCAAGTGCAAGGGTACTCGAAAGGCTCTTAATGTACGAACGCCGAATAGAGAACAGCCTGTACAAAACCCTACTCGAACTGCAAAGACTAAACCTCATCAAAAAAATGACTCCCAGACGCCAATTGCAGCAATGCTGATAAAAACTTGCGTAAATCCCAATCGAGTAGTAATTCCGGCGAGAATAGGCTGCGTTCAAGCTCGTCGGAGCCGGAATTACTACGGCCGACACCGAAACACCTCTCGGCTGGCAGGCGTACAACGCAGTAGCAGCCAAAAGAAACCGCTAAAAATGCAAAACAAACCCAATTTACTGATCACTCAAATGAACATAACTTCTGTTAAAACAAAGGATTATGAGCAACGAGCGACTAACAACGAGCAACGATTTTTATGCAAAACAAACCCAATTTATGCCTTTTTTGGGCCGTAAGTGGCGATTGTGAAGAAAAACAAACCCAAACAAACCCAATTTGTCGCGGCCTACCTTCTGGCGAAGCCGGAAAAAAACTTATTTCTGTAATAAAGTACCGGCTGAAAATTGTCGAAAATAAGGTTATAGCGTGTATAGAAAGGCAGAAAAAATACAAAAAAAGTCAAATTAATTAAAGGGGACATGAAAATGGTTTGGAACTTATTTGAAAAAATCATCAACGCACTCAATCCCAGCAAAGAATCCGAGCAGACACCCGATGCACCACAACCTGGGCCGGAAAATAGCACGGAGCAGCATCAGGATTCACAACAGCCGTCCGGCGAAGTCCAGCAGCAGGAAACGGTCAGTGCAACCCAACAGAACGAACAACAGGATTAAGTAACACGGAAAAATTGCACCGTCAGACATAAGGTGTATGATTCACACACATCGTTTCAATCATACAGCTTAAGATGGAATTTTGATTTGACCCTGCCGGTTAGTTATATGCTGGCAAGGTTAGGCTTTCTGTGTTTCTTCACCTATTTTTCACCCCTGCTGGCCTGAGTTGTTCATTTAATTCACAGGTGTTTGTGGATAATGGAATTAATATTTTTCATTTTCGCCTGGAGTTGAGTAAAATCCTGCTGGGCTTGTTTGCGGCGGGCAATTTCATCCTGAAGCTGTTTTTCCATTGCCCTTAGCTGCGAACCTTGCTCACTTACGCGCTGCTCAACCTGATTTTGTTTGAAAGTTGTCTCTTGAAGTTGTTTATTAGCCGATGCCAGTTTGACATTTTGTTGTTTGAGATGCTCTTCAATTTGCTTGTGTTTCACAATTTCGGCCTGAAGTTCTTTGCCGGCTGTACTAAATTCGGCGATCTGCCGGGCAATACGCTGTTCGAGTTGTTCGCGGTCTTGTTTCAGTGTGTTTATTCCCTGCTCTTGTTTGGCCAGTTCATTGTGCAGTTTTTCGTTTGCTGTTGTCAGTTCAGCAATTTGCTGTTTGAGAGGTGTTTCGGCCTGCTTGCGCTCGTTTACCGCCTGTTCGGTTTCGGCTTTGATTTGGGCTATTTTTGCTTCCGTTTCGGTTTGGAAGCGGACAAATTGTTGTTTGTGCTCAGCTTTGATTTTTGCAATTGACGCTTCGGTTTCAGCCTTAACGTTTTTAAGCTGTTGTTCGTACTTAGTTTTAATTTCAGCAATCGATGCTTCGGTTTCAGCCTTAACACCGGCGATGGCCTCGGCAGTTTCGTTTGCTCCGGCTTTTTCTCTGGCTCTGGCCTCGGCAGTTTCGTTTGCTCCGGCTTTTTCTCTGGCTCTGGCCTCGGCAGCTTCTGCTTTGAGTTTAATTATCTGCTCCTGGTGCTCAGCTTCGATTTCAGCAATGGCCTGTTGGGCATTAGCTCTTGCCTGTGCCTTTTGTTCGGTTAGCATCTGCTCGAGTTTTATATCGGCCGCTTGCAATTCAGATGCCTGCCGCTCAAACAGGTTATTCTGTATTTGCAGTTTGTCTTCTGCCTGGGCCTGTTCGATTATTTGATGTTTGAGATGCTCAGTTGCTGAGGTTAATTCGTCAATCTGTTGCTTGAATAACTTTTCTGACTCTTCGAGTTCGGATATTTGATTTTGAAGTCGCTCGTTTGTTACGATTAATTCATCAGTTTTTTGTTTGATTTGTTGCTCTGTTTGTCGGCGTTCGGCAATTTCATTTTGGAGTTGTTCGCCGGAACTCCTTAACGCGGCATTTTCTTGTCTGAAGTGTTGCTCAACGCCCTCGATATGCTGACCCAGCTTGTCCTGGTGGTGCCGGTGCTCGGCCAGTTGCTCCTGGATTTGTTTATTGGCTGTGGTTAATTCAGCAATTTGTTGCCGCAGTTGCTGTTCGAGTTGTTCGCGGTCTTGTTTCAGTGTGTTTATTCCCTGCTCTTGTTTGGCCAGTTCATTGTGCAGTTTCTCGTTGGCAGATGTAAGTTCGACAATCTGCCGCTCAAGACTCGCCTCTACCTGCCTGCACTCACTCACCTGGTCCTGAAGTTTTTCGTCGGAGGCAGCCAGTTTGCCGACTTGCTGCTCAACATGCTGTTCAAGGTGGTCGAGACGCCGCTGTAGTTTATCCTGGACCTGCTGGCGTTCGGTGATTTGCTCCTGAATTTGTTTATCAACTGCCGTTGATTCGACAGTTGGTTCCCTGGATTGCTCAGCGTCCCTGTATTGGGTTATTTTATGCTGGAGCTTTTCGCTGTCTTGGGTTAGTTCGGTTATCCGGCGATTGAAGCGCTGCTCTGCTTGTTCTCGTCTGGTGATTTCATATTCGAGCTGTTCATTGGCGGCGGCCAACTCAATGTTCTGCTGCTTTATTTGTTGCTCAAGCCGGTCATAATCTTGTTGAGGTTCATTTTGCAGACGCTGATGTTCGGCAATTTGGGCATTGAGTTGTTTATTGCCTGCGGTTAACTCGTCGATTTGCTGCCTGAGTATTTGCTCTGTGTGCTTACGCTGGTCTATTTCCTGCTGGAGCTGCTCATTTACCGCTGCTGATTCAACGGCTTGTTCATCCGGCTTTTGCCCATTATGGTTATCTCCAGCGGCATCTGCGACAAAAACAACAAGTCCAATAACCCTGCCTTGCAGGTCTGTGGTTGTGGTCATCTTCATTTGGGCAGAAAAAATGGTCCCATCGCTTCGTATACGCTCTACCGGACCGGCAAGACGACCTCTATGCTTGACCTCTTCAATGAAGGGAAGCACGTCAGCTTTCATTTGCTGGTCGGTGTGGAACACGCTAATCTGTTTACCAATCAACTCATTGGTATTCGGGTATCCGTGCATCCTGGCGCAGACGGGGTTAACAAATCGAAGGACCCCATCGAGGTCGACCACGGCAATTCCGTCATCAGACCGTTCAGCAATTACCGCCAGTTGTGACAGTGTTTGCTCAACCAGTTTATCATTCATTTGACTAATTCCAGAAAGACCAAATCTTTGCTGCGATTAATACCTCCTCAAGATTCGCATACTGCCCCCATCCCTGATAGGCAACCAAATCCTTATAACAGCTTATAGACTCAAAGTCAAGTTTTCAGTTGACCCCCGGGACACTTTTTTTTCACGTCAAGTTATGGAAATGGCCGGAGCAAAGCTTTCATTGCCCTGCCAGGGCCGGGCCTGATTTGGCAAAGACAATGCCGACTCTTGTACCGTTTCCGGCAAGGTCTTGTCTGAATCGAAAGTTGCCGCCGTACTCTTTGCTTTTAGTAATGCTTTGAAGATATTAACTTCTGCTACTACGCCATGTACTTTGCCCTGCTGGTCCACCACAGGCAGACATCGCACGCGACACCGACACATATTTCTTATCACAGCCGCCAGCGACATCTCGGGGCTTATGGTATGAACCGGCCTGCTCATTATCAAACTGAGCTTGATTTGAAGTGTAGCATCGTCCAGGGGCCTGCGCCATTTGTCGAACGCAGGTCGCAGATAAGGGCTAAGCGATGCCGACAGGTCGGACCTTGATACGATGCCGGTCAGTACGCTGCCATTTCCTACTATTACATAATCTGTGGTGTACCGCTGCATTATGGCAAGAGTTTGCTCAATGGTGTCATCCGGACTTGCCCAAACAACATCGGTTTGCATAATGTCCTTTGCGCACAAATCCAAAACGGTCAGTGATTGCTGACCTGGAAGAACAGCGGGTGAGTCGACCATCTTTCGAATGGCTTCGGAGACTGCGCCGGAGGCCAATTCGACTTCGGCCCTGAGTTTTGCCACCTGCTGTTCGTGTGCTTTTTGCTCTTCAGCGGTTTCGGCCATGATTTTCGCTATCAACTCTTCATTCTCGGCCCTGATATCAGCGATTGCCTGCCGGCGTTCCATTATTGCCTTGGCTATCTGTTGGTCATAGGCCTTTTCTTTCTGGCAGGCTTCGGACTTAATATCGGCGATTGCCTCTTCGGCCTGGGCCTTGGTTTGTGCTGCCTGTTTTTCAGCTTTAACAATGCTGGCCTCTTGCTTAACTATCACTTTTTCAACTTCCGTTTTGATTTGGGCCAGCGATTCTTCAGTTCCAGACTTGAGTTTCTTTATATGCTCTTTGTGCTCGACTTTTAGTTTAGCAACCTGTCGGCTATGCTCCATTTGCATTTCTTTGTATTCAGCCTTTAATCTGGCTACGGTTGCTTCGCAGTTTTTTTCTTTTTCTTCGGCTTTGGCCTTAGCCTCGGCAATGGCCTCTTCAGCCTGGTCTTTGACCTTTACGGCCAGTTGTTTAGCTTCATCCGCCCTGGCCTTTTGGTTAGCAATTGCCTCTTTGGCTTCGGCCTTGACCGAGGCTATCGCATCTGCAAAAATAGCTTCTGTTGTATTTGCAAATCGCCGACGGCTGTTTGAACTCTTTTTCTTAGTTTTTTTCAAAGTAAAAACCCCTGCAACACTTGATTACCTACAAGTAAAGCCAAAGGCTGAACTATACTTCCTGATTTTCAACTATCCGACCCGGCTGATAATTGCTATATTTATGTAAGGCTTTCACACAACCACAAACAGCCTGGTCATTCTTAATTATCTCTAAGCGGTTCTATTACAAAGATTATCGGACAGAATTGCCTTTTTTCTTCAAAAAAGAGCGAAAAAGCACACCGGGTATCGGAAAAAATCCTTTGCTGTATATAAAAAAATCACGCCAAGGCCACATCCATTGAGCAGCAGCCTTTGCCGAAATATCGGTCTTCAACCCGTTCGGTAATACATACTGAATCATTGGACATGACGCAAAATGGCTTTTTTTTAAGAAGATACCCCTTTTCTTCCGATAATATATACGGTATCTAAATAGGAAATGGCGGTTGTTGGCCTCTTGCGAAAAATGGAGGATGTCAGATTTGTGGGAAAAAATAGTTTTTGGGGGGGATAATCCTTCTTGACATACGCTATGAGGCTACTTAGAATTTGGGGCCAAGAGGAAAACTTGACATAACAGTTAAGCTCTTTGCAGAAAACAAATATAGCATAATATAGTACAAAACGTGATTTTGAAAAAATTGACGAAACAAGTGGAGGTTCATATAATAACATAAACAAGGTCTTTGGAAAATTTGGTAGCTCAATGAGTAGGGCTGCGCTATCCATTGATGTATGAGATGTTCCTGTTTTACAATTTATTGCAGACCGAAATAAGAGTCTCATATGTCGAACGTGGGTACAATACCGGCAACGGACTGCAGGAAATTTATTAGAGTTTCCCAGAGTCCAATAAAAGCGGCTGAGAGGATTCAACCTGGCTGGTTATCCCAATGGATAGCAGGCCGGGTTTTTTGTTGTGATTACAAAGCACAATTGACCGATGTCCTGCTCAAACTAAAGTTCGTCGGATTGAGCACATAGGAAGTAAAATCGTAGTACTAATAAAGAAAGTTAAAAAAACTTTTGTCAGTGAACAGCATTAGGAGATAAAACAAAAATGGGAGCGCTTGGGTTAGCAATTTTGGGTGTAATTCTTGGAGCGGCGGGAACCGAGTTTCTCCGCACAAAGAGGCCTGACCTTATTAAGAAAGTCGAAGACGCCGCGAAGCGATTTGCGGATTCAGTGTGTCGGTCAGATTCGGATGATGAAAAAACACCGGAAAAGTAAAAAACAAGTTCGTTTTGCCGGAGAGAGAAGGAAGGAAATATTATGTTTAAGAGCTTGGGAATTCTGTTAGGCGGAATATTTGTCGGCGCTATTGGTGCAGAAATCGTTCGCAAAAAGTATCCGAAGGCTATGGGTGACGTATACGTCAAAACCTGCGATATAACATCAGGGGTAAAAGAGGCCTTCAAAAAGGGATATGCCAATGCCATGCAGCCCCAACAGGCCGCGAAGCCAGGTTAAACTCTTGTATTCTGTGAAAGATTGTGAAGTATTCTGACTTTATAGTGAGTGCTGAATACGAATAAAACTTGAATACATAAAGGAGAACTAGTATGGCTACACGACAGAGACGGAAAGCTAAACCTCCGAAGGCTATTGAAGCTATATCCAGATTTGCTGGTACTTTGGTTGGAACCGCAATGGCTACTGGCAAGCAAATTATTAAAACAGCGGCCTCGGCAAGCAAGGGAACCGCGGGTAAGCCTAAGAAAAAATCTGTGCGGGCTCCAGCTAAAAGAAAGAAGAAAGCGGTTCGCAAGACAAAACCAAAAGTATCCAAAACAAAAAAGAAAAAAGCGGTAAAACGAAAAACAACAGGCTCATCCGGTAAGAGTGGGGCATCCAAAAAGAAATCTGTACAATCTCCGGCCAAAAAAAAGAAAGGCACAACCATGACGCAAATACCCTCGGCAGGAATTATTGAGCAGGGCAATAAACCTGAATCTGAAAAAAGTAATTAATAAAGATCTCGAGCCGTAGATTCTTAAGGTAGTTCAAAAGGAGTGCAAGATGGGGCATGACGATAAAGAGGTTTCAGGAATAGTTCGTGCTGTATCCAGGCAGGCAGGTACCGTTGCTGGAACATCAGTGGTTATCAGCAAGAAAATTGCCGGCTGTGGCGTTAAGACTGTAGCGTCTGCGAAGGATTTGCTTGGACGGCCTTTAAAAATTCTTACGTCGGCCAAAGGTAAAAAGGGCACCACAACAGCTAAAGCCTCTGCCCCCAAATCAACGAGCAAGCAGGAAACAAGACGTAAAAAAGCAGCCAAGGCTTTAATTCAAGCGATGGAATCGGACCTTGCTGCAGCTCGGCACGAGTTGAAAAAAGCCCACAGTAACGCTGAGAAGACACAGTCTAAACTCGCATCCCAGCTTGGTGAGATAGAAGCAGAGAAGGAATCATTGGCCTCTGAGCTGGAAAAGGCTAAAAACCAGGCCAACGAGGCAGCCGTTCAGGAAGATGAAATGAAGACACAGGTAACTGAATTGGAATCTGATACTGTTGCAACCCAACACCATTTAGAAAGGTCTTGCGAAGAGGAGGACACAAAATCTGAGAAAGCAATTAAGGTTAAGGCAACAGACTTTGCCGAGGTAACAGCCGAGGATGTGGAAAAGGCTGTTTTCTCTAATGCGACCGACAGAATAATCTTCACAAAAATTCTCTCCGACCTGGCCTGTCAAAATGCTGTTGTCCGTATGGACGTAGCTAAAACAATCGTCAATATTCGCCATCCGTTATCCGTCAGGGCTCTTGCCGCTCATATGAGACGAGAATCATCGCCGCAGGTACGACAGGAATGCGTCAACACCCTGACGAAGTTGGAACTGAAGGAAGGGTTGGGGGCAGTTAAATATGCTTTGGCTGACCAGGCGGCTGCTGTGCGTCTGGCGGCAGTATGGGGATTATACCGTTTAGGTGGGGCAGAAAGTGCCTCTGAGTTGGTAAGCATGTTTTCCGATGTGGACGATGAAGTTAAACGCAGGGCAGTTACTTGTATCGGCTGGATTGGCCAGAAAGCCCTTGCCATAAAATTGGTACCGTTGCTGGATGACAGCAGTGCCCCCGTCCGTCGGGCAACAGTGGAGGCAATGAGCAAATTGTGCAGTCGAGGAGTGGTTTCGTCTCTAATTGAACATTTAGATGACCCTGTCGAACCAATCAGAAAGGCGGTTCTCAGTGCCTTAAAAGAAATCACCGGCAAGCGGATGAGTGGACCGTTTCCAAGAAACGAAGAGTCCCTTCAGCATTTGATTGTAAGATGGCGTCAATGGTGGACAGAAGGGTGTTTAGAATGATAAGTTATCGCGACAATTTGCCTCGGCACACGTTCGCGATTAAATATTACGGATATGGTCTTTGACGCATAGTGCGGCTAAACAAGGGCCTTGCTAACAATAAATTAAGGAGGCCATCTGATGGCAAAAACTCGGAAACAAAAGACAAGTGTAAAAGCAAAGCCGGTCGCACGAAAAAGAACACCCACAAGG
>SDBT01002875.1_pt1 | contig 30029 bp, 47 predicted proteins | sample 2277101 | NCBI WGS metagenome assembly SDBT01 (sample SAMN10404973, study PRJNA504765) | marine sediment metagenome | isolation source: marine sediment core GS10_PC15, 103 cmbsf | place: Arctic Ocean: Southern Knipovich Ridge | collected 2010
AATGAATATTGGATGAAAGAGATTGAAGCAACAGCAGCGGGCGGTGATAGTATGTCTAAACTTTTCTTAGACACCGCAGGATATAGATATTTCAAAATGGAAATTACAACGTCAGGCACGCCAGTAGTTAATGCTGCCTGCTTCTATGGATATTTTTAATGGCTAAAGTAAACAAGATAATTCAGTCCTTAAATGCCGGAGAACTTTCTCCACTTATGGATATGAGAATCGACCAAACCAAATATCAATCTGGTTGTCGGACAATGGAAAACTTCTACCCCCTCATTTATGGTGGGGCAGAGCGCAGGCCAGGTACTTACTTTGTCGGCGAGGCGAAAGATTCTTCTGTTAAGTGCAGATTGATAGACTTTGTTTATTCTGTCAGTCAGTCGTACATAATGGAATTTGGCAATCAGTACATCAGGTTCTACGCTAACAATGGTAGGTTTACTGGCGTGTTGGCAGCTTCGACATCTGCTTGGGCTGATGCTACCAACTACACGGCGGGCGACCAAGTAGTAATGTCAACTGTGATTTACGATTGTATCATAACCCACACATCTGCTACGGCTGGTGGTGACGGTACAGGGGGTACTCCTGACGCTGCCGCTAATCCTACCCAATGGACAGTCTCAGCCTTAACAGGAGACTCATATCCTATCTACGAAATACCTACACCATATCTTACTGCTGACTTGTTTGAGTTAAAGTTTGAATGGTCGGCGGATGTGTTATATATCACCCATCCCGATTACGAGTCGAGAAAACTATCACGAACTAATGTTACAACTTTTGTCCTATCTGAACTTGATTTCGGGACAGGGCCTTTCCAATCCATTAACACAGTTACCACAGCTTTAATGACTCCTTCTGCAACTACAGGTTCAATCACACTCACGGCTTCGGGTACTAACGCTGACGGTTCGGCTTTTGCGCCGTTCCTATCAAGCACAACCGCAGGTCATGTACCAAGCGGTGCTACTGGCGCAGCGGCAGTGGGTACTTCCCAAACCTTAAAGTCTATTACAGGTGCGCTGTTTAAGATAGTTCACTCAATGGAAGCAGGAGAGGTAGACCAGACATTTACCGCACCGGCAAGTTCATCTTCACTTTTAGTGTATAAGGGTGTGAAATGGGACTTTGTTACTAACGGGACTTGGACTGGCACGATAAAATTAGAGAGAAGTTACGACGATGCAATTTGGGAAACTATTGCTACTGTCGTTTCAGAGAATAACAATAACGCCCAGATAGACGGTACAGAAGAAGTTGACGACGCTTTCTATCGAATGACCGCAACGGCGTTTACCGCAGGTTCGTCAAACTGCCAGTTCTCGGTTAGAGATAACTCACATATAGGACTGGTTGAAATAACAGCGGTTGCTTCTACGACTTCTGCTACGGCCACAGTAAGACAAACCTTAGGCTCAACCGATAAGACTCATAGATGGGCGGAGGGTGCTTGGTCAAACTTTAGGGGTTGGCCTCACACAGTTGCTATCTCACCCGAAGAAAGACTCACCTTTGCAGGGTCAGCTTCTTTCCCCCTTACAGTGTGGGGAACTAAGTCTGGCGACTTTACAGACATGACCGCAGGTGTTTTAGACGACGACGCTATTGTATTTACTTTGGTAGGGTCTGGTAGGCAGAACTCTATCTTGTGGATGGTATCTAAGAACTCTTTATTTTTGGGGACGTTTGGTGGTGAGCATGTACTCGGCGCGTCCGACGACAAGGAAGCAATGACACCTACTAATGTCACTGCTAAGATACAATCTACCTATGGGTCGGAAGATATACAACCAAAACTTGCAGGTGACGCTATCTTATACATACAAAGAGGTGGTAGGCGCTTGCGCGAAATGCACTACGAATTTGAGAAAGACCAGCAGATTTCCGAAGACCTCACAGTTTTTGCCAATCACATAACCGAGTCTCGTATAGTCGATATGGCTTACCAGAGAACACCTGACCCAATGGTCTGGGCGGTTAGAACTGACGGTCAGATGGCTGTGCTTAGTTATGAGCGAAGTCAGGATGTTTGGAGTTGGTGTAGGTTAGTAACTAATACAAATCTTGCCGGCACACAAACTGAAAGTGACTTTGAATCTGTAGCGATTATCCCAACGACAGGTGAAGAAGACCAAGTATGGGTATCGGTAGAGAGGACTATCGGCGGTGCGACCAAGAGATATATTGAGTATTTGTCGACGAGAGCATTTTAATGACAACTAAGAACAACGCACACTTTGTTGATTGTGATATAACGGGTACGTCTGGTGGTGACGCTTGGACAAGTGATAACTTTTCTTTTCCGTCACTTGCGGCTGGTGCTGTTGGTATAAGCACGCCAGAAGAATTTGATGCTATCAGAAACGATATGAGTGATGGGGTTGTATATGAGTTATTAAATGATATTGATTTAAGTGGATTTGCAGAATGGGTTCCTTTGGGCGATTGGGATGACCCTTTTAAATGTGAACTTAATGGTAATTATTTTTCTGTAACAGGAATGGTGCAAGTTACCAGGCACGACTTCGGAACTGAACCTGGCGGGTTTGGTTCGCCTCAAAGATGGGGTTATGGGCTAATTGGCGTAATGAGAGACAATGCTCTTATTCAGAAAATAGTGATGGAAGTAGATATTACTGTAATAAAAGACGACCACCAAATTAATTACGCTGCCCCGATAGCTGTTGCTCGGACGGGCGTTACTTCTAATGCGCTTTATAGGGTAAAAACAACAGGGACAATATCTGGACATAGCACTGCGATTGGTGGCATGGTCGGCAGGGTTATGCTGTTAAAAATGGAAGAGTGTTTAAGTGAAGTTAATATAAATGTGACCATTTTTACCAGTGGCGGACAAGGTAATAATATTGCTGGTGGCATGATAGGGTCACACAATGCGTGGGCGCCATTTTCATCGTCGCAAGGACGTTCTGTTATTGATAATTGTTATGCAACTGGAAATGTAACCTATTCGTTATCGTCGGCAAATAGATTTAAGGCTGGTGGTTTTATCGGAAATATGAACAATCACTTTACCCCAGACGATTGGACAAATTGTTATGCTTCTGGCAATGTTAGCGTAACATCTAATGGAGAGGGTTATTCAGGTGGTTTTATTGGGGATGCTCATCGCACAATTAACAGTCTTAGTGGTGGCATAGTGAATTGCTTTGGTTTTGGTACAGTAGCGGCAGCTGGAAGTATTACTTTTGTTGGTGGATTTATAGGCGATATGGATACAGCAGGTGAGCCGAATGAGACAAATACTCATTATAAGAACAATAGTAACGCTGTTAATTCAACAGCGACGCAACAGACAGATGCTTATTTTAAAGCTGCTGCGTCCGGTGTTTATACGGGTGCAACAGTTTGGGACTTCACAAATGTTTGGGAAATAGACGAGGGCGTGTCCCTGCCCACTTTAAGATGGCTAACTTTTGACCCAAACAAAATAAAGACTGGCGAACAAAACCGCACAACAGCTATGCCAACTGACCACGCCCATCTTAACGGCCAGACGGTGCAGGTATTAGGTGACGGTTCATATCTCGGCACGGATGTCGTGGCAAACGGGGCTATAGATTTAGACGATAATACTACAGTTAATCATGTAGGACTTCCCTACACAAGCACAGTCCTACCCATGAAACTGGACGGGGAGTGGGCAGTTAAGCGGATAAGCAAAATCATACCAAACTTCAACGAGACCGTAGGAGGCGATTACGGGCGAAGTATTGCAGAATTGACCTCAATGGTATTAAGGTCGTCAGGCGACCCGTTAGACACGGACTCAGCCCTATTCACGGGGCATGTAGAGCTACCGATGGATGGCACTTTAGACAGAAGTGCAGATATATACATAACACAGGACGAACCCCTGCCGATGAAACTTTTGGGAATCGGAATTGACTACAGTCAGGAGCCGATATAGCAACTTTAAACAATGCCCATTTCGTTGATTCTGATATATCAAGTGGAACTTCTGCGGCTAATGCAGATTGGACTTCTACTGGTCAGGCAAGAGCAACTACGTTCCCAACTGACTACACACACTTGAACGGACAAACTGTAGACATAGTTACAAGTGGTGTGGTTCAGGCTGACCAAGTGGTTGCGGGTGGTGCGGTAACAGGTTCGCCAGACCATGTAGGATTGGGGTTTACTTCTACTATTAAGCCATCTAAATTAGACATAGAGAGAATGGGCATAATCTTAACCAAGAAAATAACTAAGGCTATTGTGAGTTTCTACCAAACCTTAAAGGGTAAGGTCGGCGACAGCACAACCACCTTAGAAACAGTATCGTTTGACACAACTTTGTTCACTGGTATTAAGGAAGTGCCCCTGAACGACGGCTACGATAGGGATGCAGATATAGTAATAATTCAGGACGAACCTTTGCCAATGACTTGCCGAGGATTAGTCTTAGATGTCGGGGCGCACAATAAATGAAATTCAGAGAAACTATACCAAAAGATATAGAATATATGTCCTCTCATTCCATTAACAAGAGCGTGGACAGGAAGATAATGGATTGTGTGGATTATGTCTATACCTTGGAACATAACGAAATACCTTTAGCCGTAGGCGGATTTAGAATGATAGTTCCTACTACCGCTTGGTGCTGGATAGATTTAAGCCACGAATCTGGTAAGCATATACACACAGTTTATAGACAAATTCGTGACTGGATAGATAAGTTTACCGAAAGCCATGACGTAAAACGGCTTCAGGCATTTATCAGGGTAGATTATGAAGAGGCAATAAGAATGGTTGAACACTTAGGTTTTAAAAAAGAAAGTACAATGTACGGATTCTTTGGCGACAAGGATGGGTATATGTATACAAGGAGGCCAAATGGACACGAGCGATGACCCAATAACAATAGCGATAATTGCTGTTAGCGCAGGCGCGGGTATACAAGCCTTTGGTGCAATTCAAGAGGGCAAAGCCGCTGAAGCACAAGGCAGGGCAGAGCAGGATATACTTGAACAGAACGCAGCCCTAAAGAGGCGCGAGGCCGCAGCGGAATTAGAACGTGCCCGCGCAGAGGCGAGGCGATTCGGCAAAGAAGGTGAGGTTCTGCAAGCCAAGCAAAGAGTAGGGTTTGCTAAGGGTGGAGTTCTTGCTACAACGGACACACCCGCGTTAGTCTTAGAACAAACTGCACAGGAACTTGAAGCTGACAGAATGTCTATTCTTAGAGAGGGGTTCTTGTCTGAATCGTTTAGATTATCCGAAGCCGCCAATTTACAATTCCAGGGGCGAGCCGCAAAAGCAAGGGGCGAAAATATCAAGCGCGCGTCAAGATTTAAGGCTGCTGGTTCTATACTTTCAGGAGTTGGACAGGCAGGAACACTACAAGCGTCACGATAATAGGAAATAACCATGCCAAGAATACCAACATTTAGACGACAGAGACTTCCAAGTACAAACGTAGGCGCAGCGCCTGTATCTACTCGGGGTGCAAACGTAGCTGGTGGCGCAATAGGGCAGGGCTTACAGCAACTGGGCGCAGGTTTGGGCAGTCTGGGTGAGTCGCTGTTTAAGATTGAGCAGAAGAAACAACAGGCCAGAGATAAGGTATCTAATTCTCAGGCAAACAGAGACCTTGATGAGTGGTCTATGTCCGAGATACAAAGGATGGAGAGTACGAATTACAATTCTCTTGACGAATTAAATGCTGACAGGGATGGTTTTGGGGAAAGATACACTCTTAGAAGAAATGAAATCAAGGGTGGTCTCAATTCAAGAGTAGGTTCCACTTTTGAGGCTAATTCAAATAACGGTTTTGCTGCGTCACAATTTAGAATTAATCGCGCCCTGCATAACAAAGAACAGAATATGGCTGTTGCAGGATGGGGTAATGATGTAACATCCCTATACCAAACCAGACCTCCAGATGGTTCACCCACACATGAAGTTTGGCAACAAAAATTCAACGAGGCAAGAGAAGCGTATTCTTTCTATCTTGACGAACACGATTTAGAAGCTACGGAAATTCAGTCCCTAATAAATGCGGGACGGATTGCCGATGCCCAAACAAGACTTGACTCGTCAAATAAGTTAGAGCCAAACGAAATAGCAACTTTTAAGTCACGAATAAATAGTGGCTCAAAACAGGCCGATGACCTCCTTGAAGCTAAAGTTAATGAAGCAAACAAAAGTGTCTTGGATGTTCTTGTGGATGACCCTGAAAACATGGGGACGCTTAATACCTTGCCGTCATCATTGCGGGATGTATGGGACGCCAAGTTTGTCGCCAGAGATGTTTTTATGAAAGCAAATCCTGATGGTGGCGACCCGTTTATAAATTCAAGAGCGCCTGGAATATTCAATGCCTTTGATACTTTACTTGATTCGAGTTCAACAAAAGTTTCAGAGACCGATATTGTAAATGAGATTGGTGAAGGACTCACTCTTGCCGATGCACAATTCTTAATAAATAAGAAACGTAACCTTGAAACAGATGTTAATAAACTAAGAACTTCCAGTCCCGCATTTAGTACAGGGGTGAAAAGAATCCAAGATGCTTGGGAAAAGAATATCATACGCCAGCCTGGGTTTGTTACTAATCCTGGCGGTGAAGATGACGAAAAGCAAAACCGACAATATGTTAATGGGCTAAGAGATGAGTACCAGCAATGGGCAACATCTGGCCCAGCCCCTAAAACATTTGGTGAAGTTGATAAATATATAAACGACTTACTTGCCCCTCACCAAAGACTTGAGGCGAGTGGTATTATGGAAAGAATCATTAGTAACTTTTCCCGTGAAGTTTGGGTTACAAGTCCTGACGAATTAGAGAGCGCCATTAATGGTCTCAACAAACAGGCAAGGGAAGATTGGAACTTTAATAAGTCTGGTAGATTTATAAATATTGACCCTTGGGAGTTTTTGCATAATTGGCGAAGCCCACATAAAATAGCCAATCCACAAATCGGAACTATCTATAAAAAGTTTGCGCACGGGGATGAGCGAAGAGCAGAAGAAATGATGTTAAGAGATAATTGGAAAATACCTCAATGAGTTTTTGGGACAAAGTAGGACAATTTGAAGCGGAAAAAGAAAGAGAATCAAACGCTCCGTTCTGGTCTAAAGTTGGCGAGCAAACCCAAGAAGGTCAGAATGTATACCGTAGACTCACAGACTCTCTTTTGGACAATAACAGAATAGAGTCATTATTGGCAAGCAGATTGCCCGACAAGCCCCTTGGCTATCAGCCTACGGAAGATGATAGAAATAAACTAACAAAAGTAATCGACGACCACCCCGAATCTGATGAGTTCCGTTCTCAACTCGCAGTTTCTATGTATATATCTAATGCTTACAATGAGGATTTCGGCAAAATAAACAGCAATCACAAGGCCGTAGTAGAACAACTGTTTGGAGAGGGAACAACTTCCAAGCAGGCACTTAATAAAATACTTCAGTCTGACAAAAAAGCCTTTGGCTTATATCGTCCTATGGAATATAAAGGTTTCTGGCAGGCAACTAAAGATGGTTACAATCAAGCTGGTGTAGGGATGGTTTCGGAGATTGCCGGACTGTCAAGACTGGCTGGTGATATTGGTTCTGGTTGGAATAAAGAACAGGTTGAATGGGCGAATAATCTTTCCGAGTGGGGAGATGTAATGTATAAGGGCGTTCTTGAACATTACAAGGCGCATCCAGAAGAATTTATACAGGCACAGGGAGATGGTTTTTGGGACACCACATCGGAATATATTAAACACCCAGTAGCAATATGGCAGGGTGCGATACAAACAGCGCCATTAATCCTTGAAGGCATAGTTGGTGGCGTAGTTGTTGGTGGGATAGCAACAGGGTTGGGTGCTACCGAGAAAACAGTTAAGTTCGCAACATGGCTCGGAAGAACACAAGCGTTGGCTGCACCGATTACAGGGCGTAAATATGGTGAGTTAAGAAATTTAGACGTGCCCATTAAGCAGGCACTTCCACAAGCATTTCTTACTGGTCAGTTTGAAGCTATCATTGAAGAGTGGACTCTTGGTAAGAAATTAGCCATATTTAAAGGTAGTGCATCTGCGGCAAAGACTGGCATTGTCAATCGTGCAGTTAGTACTATCATTGGCGGTGCAAAGGCTTATGGCCGTGGCGTCGCCGAGGAAGGCTCACAGCAATTCAGTGAGAATTTCTGGAACTGGGTGTTTACAGATAGAGACCAGAATCTAATGGAGAACGTGGCGTCATCTGCTGGCGCAGGTGGGCCGATGGAAATGTTCTTATCTGGTGCTTTCCACACTGCTGGCGCCGCCAAGCAATCTCTTGTTGACAGATTAAATGGGGGTAATGGCAAACAAGTAAACATAGAAGAAAAACTACGCAGGATAGAAGTGATTCGGGAATCCATGCTTGATTCAGACCAGCTTGCGCCACAACAAAGAAATGAGATTAACAAAGCCGCAGATGAAGTTAAGAGTAGAATTGAAGCGGGAGCAGGGGAGGCCATAGATATTGCTACCCCTGAAACCCTTGATGATACTAATATTGTTGACCAAGGATTATCTCAGCCAGATGACGTTCAACAAGTAGTTCCTAAGCGAGAACCCCAAAACCTTGCCGAAGAAATAGATGCCGTTGAGATAGTTGAATCTGACGAAAAAGATATACCTGATTTGCGACCAGAACAGGCCGGTGGTATTGTTACCGAAAGAATTGACTGGGTTCGGGCTTCAGGGGAAACGGTACAAATTACAAGAGGAGAACTTACCACAGAGACCAATAGACTTGTGGCTGATTTATCTGGTAAGATTGCCAATAATAAAATAAACACAGATGCAGATGTTAAGCAGGCCGAAAGTGACTGGAAAGATATAGCTACTGCAAGGGTCGCCCTTGGTTTCACTAAAGGTGCAAAGCCGTTTAAGGTTATCCGTGCGAAGAAAAACATTGTAAGGGTTATTAAAAATACCAAGTCAAGAATTTGGGCAGGCATTAAGGGCGTTAAGCAACCCAAAGTTACTGTAGCCGAAGCGTTAAGAAATGTAATGAAGGGCATGTCCAAAGCGTCTCGCCAAGGTTTTGTAGAGGGCGCAAGGAAAGTTTTAAATCTGCACAAAAATCTTAATCAGTATGCAAGGCAACAACTTAAAGGTTTAGATATAACTAAGGGGCAAATGTCTAAACTAATGACAGCTATTGCTGGCGCCAAGACTGATGCGCAGAGACTTGCAGCGCACACTCTTATAGATGTTCTTGCCGAACAATCCAGACAAGCTAAGGCAATATCTAAACTGCGCAAGACTGTGGCCTATATCAATCGCAAGATTGGTCTTGCTATGCAGAAGAAGGGCATACGCCCAGAATACTACGAGAAGGTAAAGGCTTTAACTGACACCTTTAAATTAAAACCTGATTCTGCCAAAGTTGCACGGGCAGTCAGGAGTTTAAAAATTCACCTTGAAAACATTAGGGGTGCGCTTAGAAACCAATATGGCGAACAACATGAAATTGAGATGATACCGGAGAGTATGATTAAAAGGCTCGACAAGATTGATGCCACTCCGGTTCAGGAAATGAAAGCTCTTGAAATTGAATTTCTCGATGATACCCTAAAACAACTTATTAACAATAATGATACCAAGAACCGTCTGATTCTCGATGGCGTGGCGAGGGAAATTGCAACAGTTCTCAATGGTGCTGTTGAGGAAATGGATAACGTGATAGATAACTCTATCGACGAATCAGGCAAACCGACAACGGAACAAAAGATAAGCCCCCATGGTGTTCTTAATAGTTTCATTGCTCAAGTAGCGGGCAAGCAGAATCATAAACTTGAAACCCTTATTGATACCGTTGCTGGTGGTCAGTTGGGTTATGCTTATAATGTTTTCGTTGAAGGTGTATCTGACGGTAGGAACAAAGCCTTTGAGTACGAGAATACAGTCCGTGATAAGTTTGCCGAAACAATGGACAAACACAATATCACCTTTGAAGATTTACAAAAAATGAGTAGTAACTTCCTTCGGGCGTTTAAGGGAGAACAGGGCAAGGCAATACGGCGATGGGTTGGTAATTTAATAGGGAAACAATTAACCCCTGAATTACACACCGTTAAAGTAGCCGGCAAAAACCAAACATTTACTACGGGTGAATTGATGATGTTTTTCATGCACGCCCAGTCTGGATATAATCTTAGCGCAATAACGGGCGAGGGGGTAGCAACAAGAAATAAAAATCTTGGCAAAGTGTCTATCAAGGAACTAATAGCAATTACTGACATTATAGAGTCTAATCCCAAAGCTAAGGCGTTTGTGGAAATGGCTGCGGATATATATGAGAATGTGTCTAAGGTGGAGATTAACAAAGTTTCCCGAGGCCTTATGGGGATAGATATAGCCAAAGAAGAAAACTGGGCGCACATAGACAGGTTTACAACTGGTGGTGTTGGTGGTGCGCAAAGATATATACTGAGCGATTTAGAACAGCTTGGTTTATTACAGGAAAGAGTTGGCAGTAAAAACCCCATTGTTATCCACGACTTCTTTCAACAGTTCTTTGTGGACATGACTTCCGTTGCTGAATATGTTGGCATGGCAGAACCCCTTAGAAATGCAAGAGACCTTATTAACTATAAAGCATATCGAGACGTGGTTAGGGAAAAGGGCTATGATAAAGAATTGTCACAAATGGATTCTGCAATAAAACGAATACAATCTCTACCAGAGCCATCGGAAGCTATTGACCATGTTGTATCGTTTCTAATGAGGGGAACTATCAGAGCCATCCTTGCCGAACCTGGAATTATACTTGGACAATACCCATCTGTGAATGGAATTTTTAATGAGATGTCGAGAAAGTATTCTTCTGCACTAAGAATAACCTCGACAACAGAACAGAGGGCGAGATATAAAAAGAATATGCCATCGTATAAATTCAGATTGGAAATGGGCATGTCAAGTCAGGCGCTTGGTTTTATAGGTGAGGGTGAAGCTGTGTCAAAAGCCTTTGCTGGTAAGGGTGATTTAATTAGCACTTTTACTCGCGCCATACACGGGGTTGACTCTCTTGCTGTTACCGACATAGCCCGTGCCATTGAAGCGGAAATGGTAGATAAAAACATGGATGGCAAATCAAGAGAATATTGGGAGAATCGTGGAGTTGACCCCACAACTCTTGAGGTTGGTAGTGAACAATACTGGAAAGAAGTACAGAAAAGATGGAACTTTATTGTCCGTCGCACACAGCCAATGAGTACCCCTGAAAGCAAAACCGCTAACACAGGGACAAAAAGCGCTACTAAGAAAATGTTCCACTTGTTTAGGTCTTATGTTGACCAACCCCTTAATATGGCGCATAGGTCTATTACTTCATACAGGAACGGCAAAACATCTTTAGGCCAATTATCTGCTGACCTTGGTAATATTTATGCTACGCTTGCAATGTACACGGCCGTTAGATTTGCAACAGCACTCGTATTCTTTAGAAAAGATGACGACTGGAAAGACTTAGTGTTTAGTCTGTTTGTTGCACCCGTAAGATTGTTGGCGTGGATAGGATTTCCCACACAACTTATACTTAAAAATGCTTTTGAAAAAACCAGAAAGCCAGAAATAAGCACCGTCCCCCTAAGTTTTGCAAACAAAGTTCTACAGTCTGCATCTTTAATGGCAGAGGGTGTGAGATTCTCTATCACTGGAGAAGTGTTTCAATCGGGGCCTAATAAGGGCAAGCCCAAGGGCCTTGTTAAACTACATAAAGGGTTTTTAGAATTAATACAAAGCACACTGATGTTTTATGGCGTTCCTGAAGATGTGCCTCGCAAGTTTTATAACGGCTGGATAAAGAAAAATCCAGAGAAAGTGAGCAAATTCTAATGCCCGTACGCGGACGCTACAGCCCATTCAACTTAGCTGCTTTCAATGCCAAGCTCGACCACGGCCTACTCCTCGGCCTTGACGATGACGACCACGGTGCTATTTATATACCATATAGTTCCCTTGCAGCCAACGTCTACACCATTGACACAGCCTCTATCACACTCTCTGGCGGCACGCTGACAGCCAACACTCTCACAGACGGCACAGCAACAATAACAGGAGGGGGTTATACGAGTAGTGGTTCAGGGATTTTTGGGGGTATAACAATTTTTAATGCTACGCCTATTCTTGTTTTTAAAGACAGCAATAGTTTAGGGGCTGCTTCAGTTGGTTTTATAGAATGGAGAGATTCAGGTGGTGGCAGGGCTGGATTTCTTGGTAATCACACTTCAAGTAATGATGATTTCCTCTGGAAGAATGAACAAGGAGGGAATATAGGAATACAAACAACTGGAGCAGGAACGATTGAATTAATTGGAGATACAAATGTAACTGGAGATATAACCTCAACAGGTACAGTAACAGGAGGAACGCTCACAGACGGCACAGCCTCAATCACAGGCGGGGCGGGTACAGGGTTTACATCCTTAGTAGTTGACAACATCACAATAGACGTAAATCAGATTACGTCAGATACAGGATTCATAGATTTTCTTAATGATGTTCCGACAACATCAACAATGTTTGTAATAGGAAATCCTGTTGGTGATAGGACAGAACTGAATAGAGGACTGTTAAACCACATTGACAATACCACTTTTACAATTAAACATTCTAATTCTAACCAAGACATAGATTTTATTATCAATGATGGCGGTGTTGTAAAGACCATCATGCAATTCGACACCGATATAGCAACTGTCAAAATAGCCGAGGATTTATTTGTAAACTCTACTAATGTAGTAGGAAAGGGTCTAACTTTAGAAGGTAGCGGAACTGCACAATCTCAATTAGGAGGTTTAATTTGTTGGCAAGGTGGTCAAAGTGGTATTGCTGGGTATAGTTTTGCTAACACTGCCAGATGGTGTTTATCTTTAAATAAGCAATCGGGTCTAACCGATAGTGGTATCGCAAGCATTGACTTCACTACTGGAGCAGCTGAATTTGCGGGTGGTGATTTTAACATTGACGGCAATGGTTTTATAATAGACTTGGGTGGTATAGGGGATGGAACAAACTATACTGCTTTTGCAGCAGATGGCTTACAAACAATGGCAGGAACGGCGAGAGTTACGAGAAGTATAGACTTAGAACCTGTACTTGCTACCCGTCCTGCTGCTAATCCGCCGGGTGAAGGAACGGAAGACAGTTTTCCCACTCACGATTTTAGCCCTACTACGGATGAAAGTGTATTTTTTCATTTAGAGCTTCCACATGATTATGCAGGTGCAGGGCTAATTCATATTCATTTTGATTTCTTTGTCGATACTGCACCTGCAAGTGCAGAAAGTGTTGTCTGGGGTGTTGAATATAAAAAACAATCAATAGGGGACAACTTTGATTTCACAGCAGGAACCACAATTGCTTACACACAAACATCCATTACGACAGGAACTCCTGCAAATGATAAGAAGGTACATGAAAGTGCCGAGATAAGCCTTACAACAACAGGTTTTGTTGCTGGCGATTTCATATTACTTCGACTCTTTCGAGACGCAGACGGCACTGGTGGAACAGATGACTTTACAGGAGATGCAAGAGTGTTAGATTACCATATTGAATATCTATCAGATAAATTGGGCGAAGCTACATAATGGAAATAAGAATGGTAGATGAGAATACTGTCGGCGTCATACGAGACGAAGAAACAATAACAAAGACTGAATTAGACGCAGCGATTGAACGAGTAAACGCTGAGATTGGACAGCTTGAAGCCCGTATTGTATTATACCAAACCGAATTAGCTGAGTACGTAGCTCAGCGAGCTTTATTAGAATAGGAGAAAGAGAAATGGCAAAGGCAACACAAAACAAGGCAAAAGATGTAGTGAGTGTAGAAAAGACAGAGATTAGAGATTTGAAGTCAAGGGGCTATGATTTGTGGGCAACGATTCAGGCTTGCCAGAACGAACTAAACATGGTCAATAGGCGCATAACAGAACTTACACAAAAACCAGAGGCCGATAAGGAGACGTAATGGCAAAAGAAACAATGATGAGGACGTTAATGTCATTGATAGTGGCAGGGTTTGTTATCTTGAGTTGGGGTATCGCTTTTGGGTACATGAAGAATGACGTTACCCATATAAGCGAGCAGGCGGACTCAAACACAATCGAAATCAAATCTGCTATCAGCAAAATAGTAGACGTAGATAAGATGATGACCCGAATAGATACCCGTCAAGAAGTTCTCATAGAAAGCATATCGTCCCTTAATGAAAAACTTGAGAAATGAATCTCTTCTCTCCAATCAGGGCTGTGCTTTCGGGCATGGCCTTGGTTTTATTTATAGTTCTATGTCGCTTTCCACTTCGTTGCCCCAAACATCCCAACCCTCGGTCTTTTGTCGGGCGAACAGTTCAATTCTGGGCAAATCGCCGAACAATAATTCAATGTTTTTTCTAACCCGTTCTGGCTTCTTGCTGTGCGATGTTCGCTCAGCTTCAACTTTTTGGTATATGTTATTAACCTTTTTATGTTTTAGCATTGCACCCCTTGTGCCGAGCAAGCAGATTTCGTAATTCTTCATAGTCCAAGCACCAAGATTAGCAACAGTTTTGCCCGTCTTTGTTTTCTTTTCCCAAACAAATGCAATGGTGATATATTTAAACCCCCACGCTTCAATAGTCTCGATGGCTTCTTTGATATGGGCGTCAGTTGTCCACATAAATAAAGCACAGTCAACTTCGGTGATGGATTTGACGGGCAGGTGTTTTATCCAGTTTTTGTGTTGTGTTGGATAGTGCTTATCCATGCTTGTAAATCGCTTACCGTTATATTTCTGTAGTTCTTTGCTTGAAAAACTCCACGGTGGGTCAGCATATATGATTTGGTATTTTTTCATATCCAATCCTTTCTATTTATACAGCTTTCCGCCATAGATATACTTACCGTTGATTATAGCTATCTGCTCTACCCGTTCCTGGCCACCTGACTGAGTAATCACAGAGAAGCCTTGTGTCCAGTTAGCTATACCTTTGATATACTCTGCGTCAAGTTGGCACATGCAGAAATTCTCCCACCATGCAAAGTTACCACCTCTCGTCCTGACAGTGTACTTTCCGTCGCGATGGGTGTGATTGCTAATCCCTGAGCAGCCGTTCTTCTCAAACTCAGCCTTTGCGCTGTAGCCCGAATGTTTCCTGACTATACTACCGTGAGTAACGTAAATCTTACCCACCCAAACACCATCCTCGACATATCTAATCTTGAACTCTTTCAAGCCCATGAGCTTGTCGAATTTCAGGCAGTCTAACGAAGCTAATTCTGGGCTGACCTTCCACAAGTAACGCCTTAATCTATCTTCGTGATTGCCCTGTACCCATGTTATCTTGAAGTTACCAAGTCTGCGCAAAGCTCTAAAGAATCTGCGAATAATATTTATCTCGTCTTGTAGGGTTTCAAGCCTCGTCGGGTCTTTGTCGAAGCTGGATATTTTATAGAAGTCTGCCCAATCTCCATTTAGAATAACATGGTCTGGCTTATTGGTTTCGATAAACTTCTTGAGCAGTCTTATACCTGTTTGATATTGGAATGGGTATTGCGCATCCCCTGCTACTACAGTTCGTTTCATGTCTTACTCCTTTATCAACAACCCACCCTTGCAGTTGTTGTGGTTAGAAATTCAAAATGGTCACATACTTTTTGCGACTCCGTGTTCACGCCATCCCATAGACAGTAATACCCTTGTTCGCCGGTTTCGTGTTCGGCCGCATCTATTGGCATAAATAGGCGGCAGTTAAAGCAACACTGGCTAAGTCTAAAATGTTTATCTTCTGATGGTTTTGGTTCGCTTTGCATCTCTGGCATAGTTCACTCCTTTATTCAAACTTTCTGATTTCCCTGTCTAAGTATTCCATTAAATAGGCATAGGCTTCTTGTGATTCTTTAGTGAGACACATACCTTTGTAATCCAATATGGCAAAAACACAATGAAAGAGTTCGTGGGTTAAGGAATCCCAATCACGAACCCAAACAATAAATGTTCTGCCTGCATCAAGGTCTGCTGTTACCACTTGCCCAACATGAAACTCGGTTACATCGGCGCAAAAATCAATTTCGGTTTTCATTTTCCTCTGATAGTAATCTGCTGAACAATAGATAAACCAGACGTTGACTTTGTATATATCAAGGTAAATATGCCTAAACTTATTCATGCCTTATTCCTTTACTCTTCAATTATAGTTCCATTCCCGCCCAAGATTACATACGCCTTAACCTGCGCAAAGATGTTAATGTTTAGTTCGATTATATTTACTCCCCACCCCTCAGCTTCGTTTACCAAGTCCTCTGTAACGTCTTCGATAAGTTTGTCATATTTAAGCTCCTTCATTCGGCAAGCGGTAGAGCATATCAAACTGGTAGTATAATTCTGTAAGGATTGGTCGTAGTCATGGACATCCAACATGGCCTTCTTTGCATCCTCGATTTCGTATCTAAGCGTGCATGATATAGCCCATGTCTGGCCTGATTTGTCGGTAACAGTTTGGTTAGGTAAGTCCTTGCACTGTTCCTTAACCTTAATATCCCATACCGTGTCGTAGATAGGCCACTTAAAATAGAAGCCTTCATGTAGGGTTTTTAGGTATCGCCCGCCACGGACAAAGACTCCCTGCTGGTCAGGGTTAATCGTAACATAAAACGACAGGTTACTAAGCCAGCTAAGTATGTTTGCTAATAGTTCCATTTATCTCATCTCTTGCGTCTTCGCATACTGCATAAACATAATCTCTCTGGCCGTAACAAGTCCAGCACTCGTTTACCGGCTCGCCTACCTTACTCGGTCGCTTCCCGCACTTCTGGCATATCGATATAGGGGTCTTGTCCTTGGTAGAGTTCATGCTCGCTCCAATAAGTATTTATGTTGTGCCTGACAGCAAAGTCCATTTCTCTGTCAGCGCCCGCTGAGTCGCCGTTTACCCTCAATACCCCGTCACTGACCAGAATTAGATTAAAGTCGTACTGTAGCCACTCCTCTGGCGTGTAGCGGGTATGCTGTTGCCACGACCAACTAACAACAGGCGGGTATGGGGCATAGCCCTTGATTCTAAGCCTGTCAGCGATGATTAGGCACTTGTCCCAGTTAGTTACCCATTCACCTTTGGTCATAGGCGTTGCGAGATATATTACTGCTTGACGTTTCATGATTGCTCCTTTAATAGTTCATGTAAGTAACCTTGCACGTTGAACATTAGCGCACACAGGGCTTCAATCCGTAGTGGTTTGTCCGGCAAGTTTCGCCGATGAAACCACCACCAATCAAAGAAGTGCCGCCAGCCCGACTTCATGTAAGCGTCTTTAGGTATACCTTTTTGCCAGTTGTCCGAATCCCTAAGTGAGCCATTAGACTGAATCCTATTTTTGTGCATATACAAGGCGAACTCATTCAACACTGCGGGGCTAAGAAACCCCTCAAAGTCGAGCTTGCCATCGTTGGTATCTCTGGTTGCACCTGAATCAAATTCTCTTATCTTACCTTCCATTGTCATCTCCAAACATGCCTTGCCATTGTATCTAACTGGGCAGGGCTTAGTTCTTGTGGTAGGTTTACCTTAATTAGTTCCAATGCGAATCTGTCCTTAATCTCACAGATAGCCTTAGTGCAAGCCTCGCTGCACCACATCTTGTACTTGTGCGGTTTGATTATTGGTAGGTCAGTAGTAAACGACAGGAGCCCTAACAGGTCGTAGGGCGTACCCTCTAAGTCCACACAGAACTCCATGAGCCTGTCCTCTTCTGCGTCTGTCATGGGGATTACAACTGTGTCCCATCTGGCGATGTGTGAGTAGCCTATGTCCAAGAACCGCACACAGTTAAAACCACCCTTACGGGTAGCCGACCACGAGATGTTATTGTGTCTGGCCGAGAACTGAATCTCAGAATGAGTGTGAGGCGCAGACCTAAGTAATATTGCCATCTCTGTCAAGGTCATGGCTTTGCCGTACATCATTGCCCGTACTGCGTTAAAGCTTTGTAGTTTAATGTCCATGTTTATCCTTTCAAAGTCTTAATTATGTCGCCTGTGCCAATATGTTGCCCGCGATATTTCCTCCAACATCTACCATCGGCGGTTATAAAAATGTACTCATCTGTTTGCCCCGCCCACTCTCTTCTTATTATTTTCTCCGGTTCTGTGCTATCTTTCATCACTCACCTCCCAACAGCAAGTCTAACAACTTCTTCAGCGACTCGGCCACGCCTGTAAGGGTGTCGTAGAAGCCGTCTACGATAATGGCTGTGGCTTTAGCGTCAGCCTTTAGTAAGTATTGGGCTACGTCCTCCTCGGCATTGATGGCCTCAACCATGTCTGTAGTTGCTTCTATAGCATCGTCCTTAGCTACGCCATTAGCTATTAGCCTAACCGCCAACGGCAAGCCATACTTCAATAATAAAGCTGTTTCTACTGTGCCCATGTTATTGTCCTTTCATTTCTTTTAACATTTCGTATTCCTTTTTGTCCCCTAAGTGGGGTATGTCTATCGGTTTGTAAACCACAACTATCTCATTGCCTATCTCTTTCTCGTCTGGTACTGTGTGTTCCATATACCACTCCCACACACCTGGCCGATAAGTCTTTAGCCAGTTCTCAAAAGATGTCCTGTCGTTGTGGGCAGCATACCTCGAAAACTTGTGACATTTCGTACACAAACAAACACCATTCTCAACCAAGTGCCTGTAGGGTATGTGGCCTCTTGTTATTATGTGATGGCTCTCAAGATTATACCATCCGCCGTTCTGGGCAGGCTCGCCCTGTTCGCCACATCTCTCACACTCACCAACTTGCCGCACAACAACTGACCACGCAGCATCAGTTTTCTTTTGCCAGTGTTTTTTGCTCTTGGCCATTAGATTGTTCCATTCCTAATCTTAAACTGGGTGTACGTGTCCACATTTGGGACAAACAGGTTCGCCCCCTAAAATAACTGCACACCAATAAAGCAAGTCACATTTCGGGCATTTAAACTGTATCATAATCAAATCCTTTCTACCTTACTTTCATCTTTCTTGTACCATCTATCCGCCCACCCTCATACTTTCTACAATCATCACAAACCCTGCAAGACACAGACACATCATAGCCATACAACTCAGCGTACTGCTTACATGTAATTAAGTGGACGGCGGGTTTACATTGGCAGAACTGGCACATCCGCTGCCGCTTGACATCTGCTGTCTCGCCCTCGTAAGATTCCCATCTCCATTGGTTAAGCCATGTAGTAGGATGGGCAAAGGAAGTCTCAGTCTGTTTACACTCTTTAATATAGTGTGGTATTGCACTTATAACCACCTCTGGGTCTATGTCGCGTTCCACTACTTCCTTTAGCCAGCTATCGTAAGGCTTCATCTTGCCGCCGGACTTACATGGATAGGCTTTAATAAACCGCTCAAACTCAGGCGAATAGCCCTTAGCCTTAGCCTCTTTAAGCGTAGCCTCAAACCGGCGCATGACTTTCTTAACCCAAGGGTGAGTCTTGTTCTTATCAGGCCAAGCCCTCATCTCTTTTAAGGTTAGTTGTATTGCTTGTCTGGGTGTCATTCAAATAGTCCTATCTGTCCCTGTCGCTGTTCTTTTACAGGCACGCCAGTATCAACAGCCTTAATCCTCTGGCGGGCTATCTCGCAGTATTCCTCGCTTATGTCACAACCTATCCATCTTCTTTTTAATTGCTGGGCTGCCACAGCAGTTGTGCCCACTCCCATAAACGGGTCAAAGATTATATCGTTTTTGTTTGATAGTGATTCTATGAAAGCTATTGGAAATCTAACCGGAAAAGTACAAGGGTGTTTGTCATATAGCATATCTCCGGCAGCCGACCCAACCACACAGGGTAAATATGTAGCGATAGTTCCGTTACATACAATGGGTAGTTTGTGTTGCTTAGACCATCGGTTTCTGGTTTGAAACTCGTAGACAGCAACCTCGACAGGATTCACTATCGACCACGTTGGCAGTATGATAGTTTTTTGTTCACCGAGAGGCTGCTGCCTCAATTGTGTTAGAAATTCAAAATTGTTATGGCTACCAATTATATACACAATGTTTTCGGAGATTCGGGATAACTCACGCCTTATTTTAAGCAACCATGACATGAAATCACCCCAACTTTTTCTGTCGTCATATCCCTCATAGTCTTTACCGATATTGTACGGCGGACTCGTAACTACCAAATCCACACAGTTATCAGGCCAGTCTTTCATAACCCCTAAGCAGTCGCCACACACTATTTCATTTATTGGTAGATTCATGTTTCTTCCTTGCTTGCTTACATCGCTCAGCCCACCACAGGCTAAACGCATCTAAATTGCCATGCAGCACTTGTTTGTGTAGGGATTTAAGTTTGGTCATTTGTCATCTAATCCTATTACCTTTATGTCTAAGTCTTGGGCTTGGTAAAATGTAATATTTTTTACACTGTCTATCGGCATGCTTATATCCTCCGTAACCATTTTTTCGCTAATGTAATCATAAGACGTCATTGTCATTTTAACCTTGCGGCGGTCTGCGTGATATATTGGTGGACGCTTTGACAGCCTGCCCGACCAAAAACTACACACAATAAGCACTATAATTAAAACAAACAGTTTCATACTACTCCTTTCATACCTTATATTCCAGGTGTTTGTTTATGTTACTGCCAGAAATCTATTTATTGATTGGCAACCATTTAACTGTGCCTGTAGATACTTCAGCCGTTCCCAATGAGCCCTTAATGTCTCTGTTGCAACTATCATATCATACAGTAGCTGACTGGCATCGCCCTTAGCTTGTTCCTTAATCATTGTTACTGCCATGTCGTCAGCTTTATGTATGACCGACCTAACCGCTATAGCCTTATCATAATTCATCATCGCAGACGCCTTGGCTTGGATTAGGTCTTGAGAAAGTTTGCCTTCATCCCTGATGGCCTTAATCAACTTCTCTATTTCATGTGCTACTTCTAAAACGTCCATGATATATCTCCTTAGTAAGCGTCGTCATCGAATGATGGCACGTCGCCGCTGTAATCAGTGGTATCTTCTACTGCCTTATCGGGCAATACTTCTCTTGCGTTGGCAATGCCCTTATATTCGGGCGATTTCTTAATCTCTTCTTTTGTCCAATCTGGCATACCATCTGGGAAGTTATCGTGCAGTTCGGTAGAGTACACGACAGGCTTATTCTCAGGGAGAACTTCAGTCATACCAGGCATGAGCGGAGATATAGATTCATACTTAGCCTTTGTTGCCCCGTCATTACCTTCATAGTGGACTATCTGCAAGAGAGCATTGGCGTTAGGCTTTAGCATTGAGAAAACATTAAATCCATTCTCTTCAGCCTTGGTAAACCCTTCACCCCGCCACCCTGCAAGGTCTTTGGCGAGATTGGCTTTCTTGAACAGTGACAAAGTGTAAGTTTTGAATATACACTGAGGTCGTTCTACCTTTTTCCCGTCATCTTCGTATTCCAATTTCGGCAGGTGGGGTAGCTCCCACGCTACATTGACCATGCGTTGAATCTTTGTCCCAAACCTACTCTCTCTTTTCTGCGTGCCGAGGTCGATGACCGAATATAACACACCATGCTGCATACCTGTTGGGGGCAACGGCCTATCTACACCTCCCGATGACTTAGCTATTAGTTCCATCTTGTTCCTTTCCGATTCTCTAAGAATCTCTGTGCTTGTACTTCTCCTTGTTCAGCTTCAATTTCCAATATGTCCCATGTTTCTTCTGGCATTATAGCAACCCATCCTTCTGTTGGTCATATAAATTTCTTGAAACTTCATTGAATAGGTTCACACTTATTGTTTTTCCATCTTCAAAAATCCAATTAGGCTCTATATCAGCCCACGACCAAGATTCTTTTCCTAAGACATGCAGTTTAAATCGCGGTTTTCCATCAGGCATTTCAGGGTGGTTTAGTCCAAGCAAAATTTCTTCTATCTTTTTTGCTATCTCTTTTTTTTCTGATACGCTAAACATTTTTCATTCTCCTTAACTTGTTTCGTTTCTTGCTCACATTCTGCAAGCTCACGTTTCCTGTCCTCGTTATAAAATTCTCTGGGGGTCATATTTCCATGCCCCTATTCGTACTCCACCACAAGCGCACACAGTCATTGAAAGCACGCTTATCCATTTCGTACGTCCTTGTATATTTCTCTTTCTCACCCCGTAGGTTAGTCCTTGTTGCTGAGTATTCATTAAAGCTCTTGTGGTTTACTTTCATAGTTTGCTTGTTGAATTTTAGGATTAGGGAGTTTTTGATTTCCGGGTTATAATCATAGACTCTGCCATCTATCCGAACCTCGCCCCCCTCAAGATACGTTCTATTTTTTGTGTCAATTTCAACAATGCCGTAATTCCAAGCCTGCCGATAACCCGCTAACTGAAACTTCCAAGTATCGTAATACGTACCCTTGCCAGTCTTGAAGTCGATTATCACTACCTGCCATTTACCATCAAGCCACATCTCACATACCAAGTCAAGCCTGCCGCCGTATGTGTCTGTGATTACTACATGCTCCATTGCAATGACTTTAACCTTGTGTTTGTCTATCCACTTAACAAGACCTTCTGTAAATTTCTTGGTCATTTCTTGCGGAATTTCCAATTCCCACGGCTTATCATCTGGCACAGTCCAAGTCTTAGGTATTATAAACACACCATCCACTAACAACTTCTCCCACATCCAATGTGTGAACGTGCCATAGCCAGCAGCTTTTTTAGACTCTCGCTCAAAGGCTGTGCGGGCTTTGTCGGTCACGTCTTGTCGCAAGGCCAGAACTGTATTGTCATTGCCATCAATAGGCCATTTGGGAGAGTTTTCCCATAGGTAATCCACGGCACGGTTCGCAGCCCAACGCGCAAGATAGGGCTTTGGCAAAACTGAGGAAGCTGATGGCACTTTTTCTCCCTTGCTATTCTTATAGTATCGTGTTGCCATCGTGTATCTCCTTGAGTTTTCTTAAATACTCTTCACTTGGTCGCCACCCACTCACGCCTATCGGGCAGGCCAGCCCAAACTCATCTTTAAAGCAAGGCTTATCCTCGACATATACACGCCTGAGGCAACCAGCTTTTTTGGCAGCGTCGTTATTTTCCATTGTGCTCCCTTGTCGCTACCATTTGTAGTATTTTTTGGGCAACTAATTTCGGGTCTTTGATATGCCACAAATCGCGAGCTTCGTATTCAGCCATCTCTATTCGCAAGCAACCATCGCTATCTATAGATAGCTTGGTATTATCATGCTCAAACTCTTTCAAATCCTCGCTGTTGCGCTTGAGGTCGTCGACATGATTACCCATACGAACCATATCGTCGCGTGAGCCTTGAGCTTGATGCCCACTTCCGAAGCGTGTTCCAAATAATTCGAGCGTGATGTGGCCATGTCCATTATTCCTATCCCAAGCCCACCATAGGCCGCCACTTTTGTAGCTTCCATAATCCCCATGCCTTAGCTCGTCACAGTCCTGCAAATACTTCTGTGCTTTATCAAGTTCCTTTTGTGCTTCTGCTACTGCTTTGCGTGCTTTTTCCTTGTTAGTCATTTTCAATTCCCTTTCATATAAACGTTTGAGTAAATCTCTCATTTTTTTGGCGGCTTTGTTGAACTGAGTGGCATCATGTACCGCATCAGGCGCTACACAAGCTCGCCATTTAGACAGTCCGCTACCACACCACTCTCCCTCTTTTGCTAAAATACATTTAGACTTTTCAATGCAAGGCACGGCGTCGTTATTTTTGTCAAAAGAGTGTCTTAGACATAGGGCACAAAATCCACCATCACCCCAAAGACTTACTTTTCCCACGGTATATCCTTTGTGATATTCATCCCACCCTGCCTCAACAATCTGCTCCCAATGGTCTAAGCTACACTTCAGCACAGCAATGTCTGAGATTTGGGCTTGCTCTTTAATGTACTCTTTGGTCAGCCATTCCATTTTCTTATCCTTTCCATATATTGAGTGAAAAACCTTTAACATTCTATCTAATTGTGGTGTCATCTCGGCGCTCCTGTTTTAGTAAAATACTTACCCGCCGATTCGTCAGCCTTAAAGCTGAATAATGCCGATTCTGTTTTATCTCCACACTTCCCATCATCGTCGCCAATCTCTAAATAGCCCCGCTTAATCAAAAATCGCTGTTGCTCAATGAGGCCTGGGATAGTGTTTTGGAGTTGGTTAATTTGCTTAGATTGGTCGCCGATAACATGGAGTAGCGTGCCAACCATGATTAAAAACAAAAGAGTAACAATTACAACACTAAACATTAGGCATTTCATTTCGTTCTCCTGAATAGTACACTTGCTTTAGACATATCGCACACTTCGTATTCGCCTAATTTGTTTGCCGGTATTTTAAAGAAAAACATATTGCTTTTTTTGTGCTTATACAATCTTCCCCATAGTTGACCGTCTAACTCAAAGCCGATGAAGTCGGGGCTATTACAGGCACTTGCTATGGGGCCACAATCGGTAGGCCCTCGCTTATACCGAAGACTATTACTATCTGCGTACACCTCACATTTCACCACTTCTGGCTCGTCCTTGTAGTCGGGGCGGAGGCGAAAGGTGCTTTCTATATCTTTGCATCGCTCCTTACTAACCCTAATGCTCATAGGAAACCAATTTGTTTTAAGAGTAACCCTGCAAACCATTCGTTCAATATCTTCTATTTTGCCAATTAACATTATTGCTTCCTGCATTTCTTTACGTTCCGCTGCATTTTCCCCCATCAAGCCAAAGGGTTTCTCGTTGTCTTTTAGTGCTTGTATTAACATCGTTCTATTCTCCATCCTTGTTCCTTTCCCATTCCACTGACATGGTAGCTATGCTTGAATATTCTCTTGTTACCTTTGTAACCGTTGTATTCATTTCTTATGCTGTCGGTTCCGACTACCCTGTTATTTTTAATACTGCATTCGGTTACTTTAAACGGTGCCCCGAAAGCCAGTTTACCGTTTACAGTATCGTACGCGTAAAAAAGCTCGCCCTTCTTTGGCCTCAATCTCTTCTTGTACTTTTTCGATTTTTTGACCATTTGTAAATTCCTCTATCAAATCTTTATTCTGTACTCTCATCGCCGCCCAGACATCATCGGATGTTTGGCAAACCGCCTCGACAAAAGCCTTAGTCCTGTCCATGCCACATCTCACCTTAGTTATATACAAACTCTGGCAAGCTAATACCTGTAAAGGGTTGTCTAAGTTGTTCGGCGGAGCTTGTGAGTTAAGGCAACTTTTATGCCTTCCACCCCGCCTACGGCCCGACTTCCACTGCTCGCCGTTGCAGGTTAGCCTAAACTTCTGACAGGATTCACAGATGTCAATTTCCATTTACGACAAAAACCCACACAAGACAAGGCCCCAAAAAATTATCCACGCGGCTGTAACAATAGCTTCTTCCATGTTATGCTCCTTTCGTTAGGGCGGTTTAGGCAGTCGCACCATGCGACTACCCTCTACCCAGTTCCGCCTTGGACAGCGCCATTCTTGGCTGTACATTAGACTGTCCATTGTTTAAAACCAAGTGCAGTGCAGGATTTTTACCTGCTGACAGGACATATCTGGGTGCGACCCAGGAGTTCTTGGAGTAGTTGGCATTCAGCCCTTATTAAGCATAAAATCTGCACCAACATTTTACTTCACGTCTGGGAACACTTCACCTGCCGGAACCTTAACCTGCGTTTCTACACACGCCGACCGCACTTGGCTAATTTAGGTGGGGACAAAATTGCTTGACCGACACGTGTTTGGCCCTCTTCCGAGTTAGTTGATTTATACCAACAGCCACTTAGTCAATTCTTAAGCTAACCTGTTGCAGCAGTGCTGACAGCAACTTGTCCCCATATTTCATTGTCAAAGAACTTATCACCCTCATATCTACCATTTTACACATTAGTCACATACTTGCAATTAAATAATCCTCATTTTGTTATTTTTTTTGTGCTTCCAATGCCCGAAACTTCTGGTCGAGTTTAATTATGGCCGAGTTGTAAGATTCAATCAATGCCACATCCAAGCCGATTGCGTTGGCAGTTGCCCGCCTCTTTCGCAAGTCCCGCAATACATCCAAAATACATTTCTGCTGGTCACATATAAAGGTTAAGTCTTTCATTTCCTTGCTCCTAAATTGTAATAGCTCATGTCTCGTTTTAGTTTCTGTGCTTGGTATTCCTCATCTTCACCAATAGACTTTAGCGCCGACTTCGGGCAAGCCAAAGCATACAGTCCCCACAATATAAGCTTAATCAGTTTCATTTTTCCCCTCCTCTTTTGGCAGGGCTATGTGTAATTCCTTTTTTAATTGTTTTAATGCTTCTTTTTCATAGCTACACAAACTGCAATCATTATGGAAATATTCGTGGTCGTGGGCATGGACTCGCCTTTCAAGCCAATCTACAAAGGTTTTATTATTCTCCCTTTCCTGTTTAAGCTCCTTGGTTAGTTTTTCCTGACCCTTAAGCAGCATTTGTGACACTCGGCACTCAGCATCAAGCTCGCCGAGTTTGTCCCCAAGCTCTTTGGTTAGCTCGGCCTTATCTTCCCTAAGATGTTCAACACTCCGTTTCAGCCTGTCTGTTTTAGCCTGTTCGTAACTGTATTGCTTGGTTAGCTCGATTACTTTCATGCGGAGTTGCTGTGCTATTGATATTACGTCATATAACGCAAACTCATTCGTCTTGTATTGTGGGTCACCATACTTTTCAATCAATGCGTGAATTTCATCTTTTGTTTTGGTTTTCAACGTTGTTTCGAGCTGTTCGACTTGGGCTTGCAAAAACTGAACATATTTGCATAATTGATAACTTCGTTTATCAGGAACACCATTAACTTTGTGACAAACTGTATCGCTAACATTTTTTCTGTGCTGAAATTTCTCCATATCAGCCACCACCTTTCCGTGCTTTTTCGAGACCACAATTACATATATAAGTAGTTTGCCCTATCTTCTGAGTGTCACACCAACCGTAGTGTTGACCATACTTAAATAACGCCTCTTTGAGACTGACGTTCTTGGCTGTGAGGTCTTTGATAGTAGCTGTATCATCCCTGAATTGTTGCTCATTAAACTTAACCTTGTTTTCAAACTTCTTTATCTCCGCCTCTGCCTGTTCCAGTTTGGCTTGTAAGTCTATAATACAATCTCGAACACTTGATACGATATTCGCGTCTTTTACATCATTAACGTCTACGAATAATTCCCATAACTCCTGCGGAATATCTCTGTCTTGCAGGTCTGGCTGGGCGTCCTCTAAATACTCCAGCCGAGTAATTACTTTCAATACAAAAGGTAGGTGTATATCCCCCTCGGACGTTTCACATCTTTGCTTTAGTACATCCAACTCACTTTGTTCTATGCTGCCGCACTTAGGGTCGGGCTGGCGGGTTTCAAAAAGCTCACATACAAGCTCTGACGACGCCAACTTGGCTTGCTCAAAACCATAAAACTGTGCCTCGTCTAAAGTTTCAATTTTTATTTGCAATGGTGTACGCTTTTGCTCCGACAAAGGCTCACACGCCAGTTCGTCTATCTGTTTGCATATCTCATCTTTTATCGGTTTCATTTCACCATCCCTTTCAACCAGTTAAGTAATCTTGTTTATAACCCCAATTCTTTCTCAAAATTCTCTAAGTGAGTCAATGCATCTATATTTTGCAGTTCTAAGTATTTATGATGTGCGGCGATAACTTCGGCCAACCTTTTCTTAGAAGTCGCTTTACATATTGCGTCAACTGCTATTAAATCGCCACCATAAAAGTCTTTGAACTTATTCATCCTTTTTTTCATCTCTGAAAGTTTCATTTACTCATCTCCTAATGCCGCGAGAGCAGCTTCAATTTTCTGTAAGGGGGTGGCGTCCCATTCAAGCCATTTCAAATATTCATCTTCGCTTGGATTACCCAAGAGCTTATTGGCAACACCATAAAGACAATGGGAATACAAACCTGCTTTAACAATATGCTTATACTTTTCTAACAGTTTCACCCTCAACATTTCTGCTAAGTCGGCGTCGGAATAAACTCGAAATATAGCCTCTTTCATACCATTGGTATTATAGCCAGTAATACATCTGAGTTTATTATCATAAACATCGAAATTTTCCAGCCCCAACTTCTCCGCAGCTTTAAGTCTTAATTCGTCCATGTTACTCCCTAAAGGGCTTCCATGCCCAAGTTACAATCCGTTTAGGCCATTTATTCTGCCAAGATTCGATTAGCCCATGCCCTTCTCTGGAGCCTTATCTTTTTGGCTCTTTGAATAGCGGCCTCTCTCTTAACCTCGGCGATTCGCAGCGTCCTGTCGGCTGTGTAGAGGCCAGTAGAATCACAACCAAACACAGTAGACAAAACCGCTAACAACAAACACACAAACACTACTACACCTGCTTTTGACCATATACTACTTTTCTTACTGTTCATAATCTCAACCTTTCAGCTAAGTTCATGTCAGGACAAAGAACTCTTCCAGCCTACACGGCTGATGGTGTGAGTTGTCCTTTATGGTTCAAACTGATACAATTTATAATCATCTGCAACGGCTTTGTAGTATTCTTGTGTATAATCATCGCCCTTGCCGTTTAAAAGCTTAGCTATTAATTCTGCATAAAATTCATTTAAATTTTCAGCAACTATACTATCAGACACATTTTCCCTGTCAAAGTTGTCGGTCATTATTACTCTCATCTCTATTTCCCTTTCTTGCTTAGTCTTATCTTGTTCAATCGCTTGAGTTCAGCGTAGAATTTGCGGGGGTAGTCTTCAAAATGATATTCTATGTTCATGCAATAAAAACTTGGGTCTACTTTTACGGCGGGGCAACTGCGACATCGTTCTGGACAATCACCACCATGCGAATCATTATAACCACAGAAAAAACACCTAAAAACAGGGCAGTCATAATCATGGTCTCTTAACCATGCGTCTTTCAAAATTTCTACCTCTTCGTCACCATTTAGTTGCTGCCTACTTATCCACTTCCACATCTGTAAACATAAATCCCATGTCTCGTCCAAGTTAAGCTTTTTCATTGGGGGTCTCCTTTGTGTGTTTGGCGATAATTACCAATGCTACCGTCGGCGCTACCACAGCCCAAAATTGCCAATCGCCTAAACCAACTTTGCAAAACTGAGCTAACGAATAGCCAAGCCAAAATGCCCATCCGTTTATGCTGAAATATCTAACAAGTCTATTCATTTTCAATCTCCTTATCAACACTTATCCTTATATCGTCCAAACTACCATAAGGCTTTAATGTTATTTATCTAATTAAAGTATAGGGTTTGTGACAAAGCTGTCAAGCGTAATTTTCTAAGTTTTTTTGCGACATTTTCTAAGTTGTGAAAAGATAAGGGTTTACAGACGAAAAAAAAGTTGCTTTTATGGATAATTAGTAGTTGACAGTTACGCGAAAATAACTTATTGTAATTAAAGAAAGGATTCTGTATGGGGAAAAAACGTAGACACTACACCACTGGCAAGGCGTGGACTTCAGGGGAAGAGTTTCAGTTCATGTTGCGAGACAAATACAATATGAGCTTTGACCAATATATGCGCATGTTCAAAAAGCAAAAGGGCAAGTGCCTAATTTGCGGTGGGCATAACAAGAAAGGGGCAACACTTTACGTTGACCACAACCATAAAACAGATAAAGTACGGGGGTTGTTGTGTAGATTGTGCAATTTTATGCTTGGATTCGCCAAAGATAACCCAGATATTTTAAGGAAATGTACCGCTTATTTGGACAAAAACAAGGATTGTAAGAAAAAGTAATTTCCGTTAGGTTATATACTTGACAGATGCCGAAAAAACCCTATAATGTAAGGTGAAAAGCAGCGTTTTTAGTTCAATAACAAGGATGAAACTTGAAAATAACGTTCAAACACACTAACAAGCCTCGGAGTGACACAAGAAATCCCCTGCGGTCACTCTACAACATCGAGCCAGCAGCGAGACTAACCAACATACCTTATAAAGAGTCTGAACGGTCTGGCTCACTTACATATAACCCTTGAGGTCACATATTATTGCCTCAAGT
>SDBT01002876.1_pt1 | contig 30021 bp, 26 predicted proteins | sample 2277101 | NCBI WGS metagenome assembly SDBT01 (sample SAMN10404973, study PRJNA504765) | marine sediment metagenome | isolation source: marine sediment core GS10_PC15, 103 cmbsf | place: Arctic Ocean: Southern Knipovich Ridge | collected 2010
ATTCTCGAAGACCGTGAACCCATCGCCAAAGGGGCCGACGGCATCAAGGTGCAGAAAATCCTCGACGGCCTCTACCAGAGCGCCGCCGAGGGCCGTGAAATACGTTTCGACTAACCCAAAGGAGTACCCACCATGGCACAGATCAAGGTGACCTGCTGGAATGAGTTCCGGCACGAAAAGACCAACGAGACAGTAAAGGCGATCTATCCCGACGGTATGCACGGGGCCATCGCCGCGCACCTCGAAAAACAGGGCATGCAGACCCGCCTGGCGTCGCTGGATGAACCGGAACACGGCCTGACCGAGGAAGTGCTCGCGGACACCGACGTTTTGACCTGGTGGGCCCACGGCGCCCACGGCGACGTACAGGACGACATCGTGGAGCGGGTCCACAGCCACATCGTCAACCGCGGCATGGGCATCATCGTGCTGCACTCGGGGCATTTCTCCAAAATCTTCCGCAAGCTGATGGGCAGCACCGGCAACCTCAAGTGGCGCGAGGCCGGCGATACCGAGCGGCTCTGGGTGGTGAACCCGGCCCATCCCATCGCCGCGGGCGTCGGCGAGTACGTCGAACTCGAGGCCACCGAAATGTACGGCGAGTACTTCGACATCGCCGACCCCGACGAGATTGTCTTCATCAGTTGGTTCGAAGGCGGCGAAGTCTTCCGCAGCGGCTGCTGCTGGCGCCGGGGCAAGGGCAAGGTCTTCTACTTCCGGCCGGGCCACGAGACCTACCCCATCTATCATAATCCGCAGATCTTGCGGGTCATCACCAACGCGGTGAAATGGGCCAGCTTCGCCGGGACCGACATTGTCAACCAGTGCCAGAACATCAGCGAACCCATGAACCCCATCCGCCCCAAGGATTGAGTGTGTGAGTATGTGAGTATGTAAGTGAGAGAAATCGCCCTCGTTCTCTACAGTTACGGTCTAACGAACGGCGCCGGCTCGCCATTTTTTACGGGGAGCCGGGCGAGCCGCAGGAGTAGTGGCAATGAAATCCGAGAGTGATTCAAAAAAGCGCTCCCGGTGGATGGGAATCGTCTTTCTCCATTGTTCGTTATGCCTTGCTGCCGCGGGCCTCGTGCATAGTTCCGGGTGTGATGTTGATACAAGGCTCAGCGGCATAGGTCTCGTGGGGGCTTGGTTCTTGCTCGGTCTATTCGCGGCAATTGCGGTTTCAGGTTGGCGGGGACAGAAACGTCGGGCCTTGAGTGGCGTGGCTGTCGCTGTCCGTCTTTTGTTGGCATTGTCGTTATCCCTGGTCTGTCAACTGGTTTCCCGTATGATGACGCCAACGGATGCCGCGTCTTTTATGGCCGAGTCTCGGTGGCGGGAGATGCAAGGCTTCATACTGGGCATCGTGAGTCTCCTCTCAGCGATCTTTCTAGCGATTTACCTTGGTGCTATATGTCAAATTCTGTATACGACCGTAGTCTCCAGAAACTCATCCAAGCCGGATTCTGACGACGTGGCGCATACAGGGAAGTAAAGCCGAGGGCGGCCTGAGCCTCGGAGAGTCCCGACAAGTCGGGATCTAATGCCGCCCACGGGCATTGTCTGATAGCGTCCCGGAGGGACTGCGTGAACGTAGCCCAGCACTTTAGTGCTGGGTCTTCGAGCGATAATCAAGCTAGTCCCGTAGGGACGACTGATCCGGTTAAGGGCTTCCGACTACACGCCGGCCGCCGGAACTTTCGCCGCGGCCTGGGTTGACAACCCTTTCGGGCCGCCAACCCAGACCGCGGCGAATTATCTAAGGCTTGATATCTCAACCTTAATACCCAGCACTAAAGTGCTGGGCTACGTTGATAGCGTCCGCGTTGCGGACGCTTATGGGAATCGGCGTAATCTGTGGGTTTCTTGAGTTATAACGGGAATCGCGGGATGGTTGCCGCTTCGCTCTCGCCTGGCGGCTCGCATAGCGCCTTCGGCGCGTCATTCCGCTTCGCTCTCGCCTGGCGGCTCGCATAGCGCCTTCGGCGCGTCTGCCGCTCCCACATTGAGCCGGAAACGGGATTACGAGTACGATTACGAAGACGCCGGAGCATGGGAAACGACCTCGAAAGTGGTAAGCACTGGACGTTCGACCGGCTGTGCCAGCGGGAACTCTTCGAGGTACAGTTCGGTAGCTTCCTGGAGGTTCTTTACGGCTTCCTCAATGCTTTCACCTTGACTGGCCGTGCCGGCCTCGGGGCATTCCGCCACGTAGAGTTTTTCCTCCCTGTGGACCACCGCGGTAAGTGTATGATTCATCTTAGCTCCGGGTTGTTGTTGACCAACTTGACATTACTATGCGTCGCCTGATGTAAAATGTCAAATCATTTGGGGGTTTCTGGCGGGTCTGGTGGTTTGCCGGGAGTGTTTTTGTCTTTGGCGGCGCGGGTGACGCGTCGGTAGAGACCTACGGGGAAGGATATGAGGCGCATGGGCCAGGTGCCGGCGATGGCCAGGAGGACTTGGCGGGGACGGCTGCTTGCCGGTTCCCGGATACGGTGGGCCAGGGGGATGCAGCAGGCGCGCAGGACCACACTGAGGGCGAAGAGCAGCCGGTAGTTGTTCCACTGCCACCCGGCAAAGGTGAACTCCAGATCCTTCAGCCGCACCAGGAGCTCACCACCGAGCATGGCCGACAGGCCGCCGACGATAGCGGGGAAACTCATCATCGCGGCCACGAACATGCTCCGGTTTTCGCGGGGGGCCAGCTTCAGCATGAACCCGGTCTTGGCCAACATATTGCCCGCGTTCAACAGACTGTCGAAGAAGATGAATGGCAGCAGCACAAACAGCGCGGTCTTGGCCGTAACCAGGAAAAAGGCCAACGGGATGAGCGGCTTCAAGGTCGAGCAAAGCACGAAGATCGGGCGGTGCCCGTGACGGTCGGCTACCCGCCCCCAGAAAGCTGAAGCCATGGCGTAGCCCAAGCCGGTGCTGGACCACACCAGCAGCACCTGCCACTGCGGTATCGCCAGCACTTTCAGCATATAATACTGCATGAAGGACGCGGCGATCATCACCGCCGCGGCATGGGCGCAGCTCCAGATCAAAAAGCTGCGGCAGCCCGGTTCCGCCAGCGGTTCGAGCAGGATACTGAGCAGCTTGCGGCCCCGGACCTGAAGGTTCTCCGGCTCGGGTATCCAAATGAAAAGCACAACGTCCACTACGCCCGCGGTGACGCCGATCACGACGACGATGCTGAAGGTCTCGGACAGGGAGAGGCCGAGCTTCTGATAAAAAAAACTGAAGACCGTCAGCCCGACGCTGACAATGACCTGTACCAGCCACATCCAGCGGTAGCGCCCGCCCCAGTAGCGGTTCAGGATGCGGCGCGGGATCAGGTCGCCCATCCAGGTGTACCAGATCGGCATACTGAGGCTGGATAAGGCCGCGGAAATCCCGATCAGGATCAGCATGCCGCCGATACGCAAATTCGGCGCCAGGTGCGGCGTCAGGACGGGTACGAGGATCACGCCCAGCCACAACAGCCGGCCGGTGATGAGCAGGACCATGAAGGGCGGTTTGCGACGCCGCAGGCGGTTGCTCCACAATGCCCCGAAAAACTGCAGCGTCACCATGATCATCCCCATCCCCGTCAGGATGCCGATGTGGCGCTCGGTAAACCCCAGGTGACGGAAATAGTCCGTGGCCATTACCCCCGAGACCGCCGGCATGTAAACCATCGCCAAGCACCCGGCGATGGTCGCCAGTGTCAGCGAACGCTGCAAATTATAATTGCGGTTATTCGTCATTGCCTTCCCGAGGCGGCCCAAGCTGTCCTGCCAACCGCGAAACTCCTGAACTATGCCCCGAAACCCACGCTTGTCTCCCCCGCTACCCCGAAAACCCCAAAAAACTCCCCAGGCAAAGCCGAAAGGAGAAACAACGTTCCCGAGTTCAAGAGAGAAGCTGTCCCATCCTTTGCTTTGGCCAAGTGTGCGTTTAAAAAGACAAGCACGCGGCTGACTAACTTAACCACGTGCTTGTCCGTTGGCGGTTATTCTTCTTCGGCGCAACAAGACTCAAGGCATTTCCTGATGCATTCTGCGATACGGTCCTTGTCCAGGGCCGGCGCGCACTTGCACTTGCACTTGCCCGCTTCGTCAGTAATCTCAACGCGGTAGCCGCCTTCGATCACGGTCACTTCGATCTTACAGCACTGCTCCGACATGATGGCTTACCTCCTTTCTGGGTTTTAGGGTTCGACAACGCTAGAACTCGCCGGGCAAAAAAACTCACTCCCCGAAGAGCTCTGTGATGCTACTGATGGCCTCGCCGTTCACGCGACACCGAAAGCTTTGACCGTTCCTCTCACAAGTTATCAGGCCGGCGTTCTGCAGTTCCTTGAAGTGGTGCGAAATCGTTGATCGAGACAAATCCAGACAATTGCACACCATGCTGAACGCTTTTTCAATAGTGCCCGGTGTGGGGCAGGATGACGTGTCATCCGCAGAACACTTCGACCCGCCGCCGGATTCCGCCGAAGCGCAGCAACCGTGGTATATCATCAGGAAGATCCTGAGCCGCTGTTCATTGGACAATGCCTTGAAAATCCTGGCCTGGTTTGATAGTTTCATAATAATGGAACTATAGCTTCAGGTTAGCCCATGTCAAGTCTGTCTGCAAAAAAAACAAGAAAAAAGTCAATCCGAAGCTTAGCGGCCAAGAACAGGCCCAAAAGTCCCACAACCTTTCCCAGACGCCCGCCGCAAACGGTAACGGAATGCAACTCATGCTCAGTCTTTACCCATAATCTATTTGTCGGTATCTACTTCTTTTTCTTTGAGAATCTCTTTAGCTTCTGCAAGGTTAATCTTGGCGTTGTAACCGTGCTTTTGCAACAGATGCAGCAAGTTGCTTCCACTCAACAGGGTAAGCGGCTTGCCTTTCGCGAACTCGTACGCATCCGGGCCATAATCTGAGGTGGTCACCAGTATGCCCTTATTGGCCCCTTCGTTATGCACCGCGCCGAACAGGTCCCTTACGGCCGATACGCCAACCGTATTCGTATAGCGTTTGGCTTGAATCACCGTTTTGCCGCCATGTAGCGGATCCGGGTCGAAAGCAACTGCATCGATGCCGCCATCCCTGCTCGCCCGAGTTACCTTGACCTCGCTACCCGCGCGGGCAAACTCCTTTTCAAAAAGCTCCCGGATAAGGTGTTCAAAATCCTCCCAATCCATTGCCGCCAGGTTGTCTCCTTCATCAATGCCCTCGACGATTTCACGCCCTGATACGAAGCGCTTGTCATCACGTTCAATTTTGATCAGCGGCGCAATAGGTGTTAGACTGTGGAGCTTGGAGCTTCCTACGCCCTTGAGCTTCTTGAAACATGCCTTCGGTTCGACTTTGGCAAGATTGATCTGCTCGAATTCCTCCTTTCCCGCCTGAAGAGAAAGAACGCAGGCATCAACTTCCTGGCCCGTGGCGTGATCAACTGAATGCACGTATCCATTGAGAACGACAGCCGAGAACGCATCCGCTACATCAGCCTCGAAAAGCTCACGAACGGTCCGCAACACAATCTGGTAGAGCAGGCTATCATATAGCGTGTTGAGCTGTGACGGGGAAATGTGTTTTTCGTCGAGCTCGTCCCGCGATTGCACGTATTTCACTTCAGTGAGCGTGGGAATATCGCCAACGAAAGGAAGTTGATAGTGAATGACAAGAATCTTTGTTTCCGGGTTATAATCCAGTTCGTAAGACTGCGGACACCAATCCGGGTATTTGGAGTTTGACAGCACCATGGCGCAATAGTCAAGGATCGCTTCGGAATCACGGCCCAGGTATTCCTGTTTTTTCGTGTCGATGGCGGCATTACCGGCATCACGTTTCTTAAGAAAATCGCCCCGATCAGCTTCCCACTTCTTGAGGCATTCCTGATATTTGGCCTGTTCCAGACTGTAAGCTTTTTCAGCCTCTTGCCGAGTGTACATCCACCGATTGTAATCTGAAACGAAACGTTCGTCTGCAGCTTGTTCCTTTTTTCTCCGTAAAGCAGGTATGAGTCTGTCCCATAACTTGAGCCTCGGTTGATACTCTTCGGTCGCCTGGTCCGGCTCGGGAGGAATTACCGGGGGGAGCGGCTTTTCCGGCCTTGCCACAGAATAATCTTCGCACCTTTTCAGTGACTCCCAGTCGACAGCATGGCTTCTCTTGAGGGAATCCGCCAGGATTTGGTCTAACATAGCCAAAGTTTCTTTGGCTTTAGCGGTCCGCTCAGCCGCAGTGGCCCTTCGATCTTCAAGTTCTTGCACGCGCTTTGCTTGGTCCCGTCTTTTCTCTTCGGCCGCAATGACCTTTTCTTGCACACGCTTCAGTTGTTCCCGTCTTTTCTCTTCGGCGGCACATTTTTTCTCCCACATTTCGTCCCACTCCGCCATCTTGGCGCGAGCCTTCTGCTCAACAACATAATGAGTCTCATCCTTAATCAATTGATACTTGTTAAGGCCAGAATGCTTAACCTCAATCACATATTTCTCGAGTCCCGTTCTCGTGCGATGTATCTGGATTTCGCTACATTCGCTCATTCTCCGACCTCGCGTATTGCAGTATTTACGTCCGGGAATATATCATAACCACTATTATGGCAATGTCAAGCGGTGATTTGTGCGCTTAGGCATGCATGGCGCGGCGTGGCCGGGGAACCGGACAGCTTGCCTGAATTGGTTTGCGTGGTTGACAGGGGTGGGTTCTTGGCGCAAGGTAGAACGATAGGAATTTTGGCTGGGAACCGGAGGGACATGGACATGGCGAGCTTGCTTGCCGAGGGCGGGGCGGAGCGCTCGATTACGCTGGCGGAACAACGGCAATACGTGGCGGCGGCCCTCGAACAGGTCGGCAGCGAAGCGGAACGGGTGCTGCTGGTGCCGCCGGACATCACCCGGTTCTACAGCGGGGCGGGCAAGTTGACGGACATCCTCTACGAACTGCTCAGCCCGACGGCCGAGGTAGACATTATGCCCGCGCTCGGCACCCATTCGCCGATGACCGGCGAACAGCTCGAGCGCATGTTCGGCAGCCGCATTCCCCGCGAACGTTTCCTGGTGCATGACTGGCGAGAGGGCCTGAGCTTCCGGGGCGAGGTGCCCGGCGAGCTGATTCACGAGTGGTCCGGGGGCAAGCTGGATTACAGCATTCGCGTCGAGATGAACGAACGGTTGTTCAGCGGCAATTACGACCTGATCCTGTCTATCGGCCAGATTGTGCCGCACGAGGTCGTCGGCATGGCCAATTACAGCAAGAACCTGTGCGTGGGCCTGGGCGGGCGCGACACCATCAACAAGTCGCACTACCTGGGCGCGGTCTGCAACATGGAACGGATCATGGGCCGGACTGATTCGCCGCCACGCCGGGTGTTCAACTACGCCTGTCACCAGTACCTGGCTGATTTACCGATCTGGTACATCCTGACCGTTATGGAAAAGGCCCCCGGCAGCGACGAGATGCATATGCGCGGCCTGTTTATCGGCAACGACGACGCCACCTTCGAGGCCGGCTGCCGACTCAGCCAGCGGGTCAACATCAACTTGGTCTCGCCGCCGCAGAAAAAGGTGGTGGTGTACCTGCCGCCGCACGAGTTCAAGAGCACCTGGCTCGGCAACAAGGCCGTCTATCGTACGCGGATGATGCTCGCCGACGGCGGTGAACTGCTTGTATTGGCGCCGGGCGTGCTCGAGTTCGGCGAGGATAAGGAGATTGACCGGCTGATCCGCAAATACGGCTATCGCGGCACGGACGTGACCTTGCAGCAGGCGCGGGATAACGCGGACCTGGCGGCTAACCTCAGCGCCGCCGCCCACCTCATCCACGGCGCCGGCGAAGGCCGCTTCACGATCACCTACTGCCCTGGCCCGGGCCTCAGCCGCGCCGAGATCGAAGGGGTCGGCTACAACTATGGCGAGCTGGATAAAATGCTCGAACGCTATCCCGTGGCTGAACTTCAGGAGGGTCCCAATACGCTGCCGGACGGAGAAGAAATCTACTATATCAGCAATCCCGGTCTCGGCCTCTGGGCCTGCCCCGAACGCTTCACCGGGAAATGATTTCTCGACCTTGGAGGGCCACACTCTGTGTGGCCGCGGTCGCACGGAGTGCGACCCTCCAGTGGCCGGGGAACCCGCTCCAGTCGTCAGGGTTTGCTAAAGTGAAGCTGCAGTTCCAGACCGGTCTCAGTCAGTTCCAGACGCGTCAATTCGAGGGCCGGCAACGCCGGGACCCGGCGCCGCAACAGGACGTTGAGATCGCAAAGGATCGTCTGGTCCTGCTTAAGGACCTTGAGTCCATCCGTTTCGGGCATCTGGCGGGCAAGCTGATTAAAGATGAAGCTGGGGCTTAATAATGGCCGCAGCAGGAAAGCGCCGGGCACGCCCTCGAGGGAGAATTTACGCAGCCGCAGGCGGACGATAGCGCCCGGTTCAGCGCCAAGCTCAAGATCGAGTACGACCTCAAACGGCCGCGACAGCGGGATTTCGTGGCCAAGCTGTTTGAGGGCAGCGGGGTCAATTTGCAGGCGCAGCTCGAGCGCGCCATCAGCGGCCCGGCGGCATTCACGCAGCTCTACCCCCGGCAGGGGCAATAGTTGGCCGAGCGACTGCAAATCATCATAAGTCAGCAGTAAATGCATTATTGTCGGTTCCTCTTAGTTGCCCGAGCGTTTATTCGGATTGTTTCAGTTCTGTTTTCAGGCGCCGGGTCAGTTCCCGGTAGTCGGTCTTGCCGGTGCCCAGAAGCGGGATTTCCTCGAGCCGGATGACCTTGCTGAGCCGGGCCAGATTGGGAAAGCCGGCGCTTTTCAGTACGGAATTGGCCTCTTCGAGGGTTAGCGGCAGGACGCTGAACAGGCAAAGCAACGGCTGGTCGCCTTCACGGTCCACGGCGCCGATGGCCGTGCGGATAAGCCCCTCTTCATTCGGCCAGTTCCGGGTGATTGCCTCCTCCATCGCGGGCAGGCTGAGCATTTCGCCGCCGACCTTCACGAAGCGTTTCAGGCGGCCGGATATGGTCAGGTTGCCCTGCTTGTCGAGGAAGCCCAGATCACCGGTAACGTACCAGGTATGACCCTCGAGTTCGCAGAAGGCGTCGCTTGAATCGCGCGCCAGGTAACCGCTGAAGACGTTGCTGCCGCGGGCTAAAATCAGCCCGCGCTCCCCGACCGGCAGTGCCTCGCGGGTCTCCAAGTCAACGATACGGATTTTGACGTCCCCGACAGGCCGGCCGACGCCGACGCGCTTCTGGCCGGCCGGGGTCAGGGTCAGCACCGGCGCGGTCTCCGTGATGCCGTAGCCTTCCAGAATCGTGATGTTCAGCTTCCGGGCCTGCTCGAACAACTCCGCCGGCGTCTTCTCCGCCCCGCTGAGGATGAGACGCACGCTGTCGAGTTGGCCGGGCCGGGCGGCCTTGAAAACGCCGGAGATGAACGTGGGCGTGCCGCCAAAGACCGTTGGCTTCCAGGCTTCGATGCCGCGGACCAGCTTGCGGCTCTCGGTGGGGTTCGGGTAGTAGGCGGTCTTGAAGCCGGTGACAAGCGGGAAGATGCAGGTGACCGTGAAGCCGAAGCTGTGGAACGGCGGCAGGAAACCGTAGAGCACGTCACTGGTGATAATGCCGCCGAGCTTGGCCGCGCCGCGAATGTCGGCGAGGATGTTCCGGTGGCTAAGCGGGACGCCCTTGGGCAGGGATTCGGAGCCGCTGGTGAACAGGATAACGGCGCGGTCGTCCGGCTGCAGACGGCCACTGCCATAGAGCCGGCAGAGCGCCTTCGGGCTTTTACCCCGGCGCAGGAGGGCCTTCAGTTTCAACCCCCGGGTGATCTCACTGGCGCGAATGTCCTCGAGCGTCAGCAGATAGTCCTGCAGCAACTCGAGGTTAAGCTGTTCGAGCCGGTCGAGAAATCGGCCCGAGGTGATAATCCTTTTGATTCCGGCAATCTCGAGCACGTGCCGCAGGCTCGCATCGCCCAAGGTCCAGTTGATCATGACCGGGATTTTGCCGGTGAGGAGAACGGCCATAATGATGACGTTTACGCCGGCCGTGGCCGGGAGCATGATGCCGAGGCGTTCGTCCGGCCACTTGCGGAAAACTCCAGCCAGGACCAACACGCTCAGTTTAAGCCGCTTGTAGGTCAAGACCATGCTGTCGTCGGCAATCGCCACGGCTTTGCCCATGCGGTCGCAGGTGGCCAGGAAGTTGCGGGGGATGGTCTGCTCCGGATCGGGCAGGACCAGGTCCGGGCGTTTGCGTCTGCCCTCGAACCAGCCCGCCGGCGCTTTGGCCGCGGCAGGCGCGCCATCCTCGCGGACGACGCCAACGGCCGCGGTCATCACATCGTACACAGTAATCAGGTCGGTAGGATTCACGTCGCTGACAAAGAATTCTTCCTCGAGCCAGGCAACAGTGTCGGCCAGGTTAAGCGAATCAAAGCCGAGACCGGCAGTGAGCTTTTTGTTCCCGGTGATGGTTTTGGCCTCGATTTGAGCGATTTTGGCCAGGCCGGCAATGACCTTGCGGCGGACCTTGGCCGGGACCTCGATGTCCTGCTTCTGTTCAGGAGAGTCGTCCTTCGCGACTTTGGGCAAGGCCCGCCACCAGCGGCAATATGAGACCAGGGCCGGCTCTTCCGGTCCATGCCGGTTATACCAGTTATCGAGCCATTGGTTCAGCTCGAGCTTACCGGCGCGGCGGGGGAAATCATCAGGCGCGTCCTCGAACTCGATGCTGAGCTTGCGCCGGGGAGTGAAGAGGATGAAATTGACCAGAATCCACCAGGCGCCGCGCCTGAGACTTCTCAACAGGTCGGGCCGGCGCCGCTCGGTAGCCCAGGCAAACGAACTGCCGAGGAAACCGCGGGTCCGGACCAGGACGATGTTCGTGTCCGGCGCCTGTTTCAGCAGGTCGTGCACGGCCGAGGCGCCGCGCAGTTCCTCGAGCCCGCTGCGCATCTGCCGGCCGGCGGGATAGAGCAGCACGTTCTCGCCCCGGCGCAGGTATTCCAGCACGGTTGCCAGCGCCTGATTCACTCGCAGCCGTTTATAACTGCCGGCGCCGGCGTCCAGGTTCGGCATGGGGATCGCCCGGATGCTCTTCATCAGCCAATGCAGGCTGCCCATGTGGTAAAAGTCCTCGACCACCACCGGATGCGGGCGATAACGGCCCCAGAGCCTGGTTGCCAGGAACACCGGATCGAGTTCGCCGGGATGGTTGGGCAGGAACAACACCCCTTTTCGCGCGCGGAGCTTTTTCAGCCCGCGCCACTTGAGGTTATAGCGCAGCCACAGCACGACCCGTGCGGCCAACGCCATCAGCCAGTTTAACAACCCAGTCAAAACCAGTCCCTGACACTCAGTTCTTACCCATTTCCTGACCCTAACTAATACCCCTCCCCCGCCCGCTTTCAAGCCGTATCCTCCTGATTGCCCATGAGCCAACAGCAACCCCGCGAGAGAATACGTTATAAACTCGGTATAAATAACCTTGCTTCCCCGCGGACGATTTGCCGAGCGTAGCGAGGCTTTAGAGTGCGGCGGCTTGACGCCGCCTTGATTTCCCGCCGAGCGGGAAAAGTTCCGTAATGTTATTGATTATGAGATCAGGCCGCGATACATTGCTTGATTCGATGTTCTTTTGCCGTGAACAGGGCAACCAGGCCGGAAATAGCGAGGGTGATGTGGACGCGAATTCGCCAAGCAGACCAGACGGGACTTCCCAGAGTGTGACTTTGACTCTCTCGGCGGTGATGCTTCAGTCGTTGTGGAATCGGACCCGGGCCGAATTCCCGGAGCTGGGCCTGGACGAAGTCGAACGGCGAATGTATGGCAAGCTGCATGACATAGAACGCGGGCAGAACCGGATTGATCGACGATGGCTCAAACTGATGCTGAAGGCTTCACGCCGGAAAGACTGCTGAACGCTGTCCGGCAGGCGTTCGAAATCTGTCAACGTTGTGGCCTGACCCCGGTAATGATCGGCGGTATGGCCCTGGACGCTTACACCGCCAGCCGGGCGACGATGGATATTGACCTGTTGGCGGACTTTCCACCCGAAAGCCTTGACCGGATTCGTGAGTGCGTCATTGCTTCTGGTGGACGTCTGGACGATGCTGCTGACCAGGGCGAGACACGAATGCTTCGCTTCTATGTGATTGGGATCCAGGTAGACCTTCTCCGGGCGTGGGAGCCGGAGATGAAAATGCTCCTGAAGCGGGCGGAAGAGCGACAATGTTTGGGAATGGCCCTGCGTGTGCCGGCGCTGGTGGATTTCATTATGCACAAGCTCAGGACCGGGCGCCCGCGCGACCTGGACGATGCCATCCGGTTGCTTGTGGCCAATCGTCAGTCGGCGGACCGCGAGCTTCTCGAGGCGGAAGTGCAACGTCTGCACCTCACCGATGAATGGAACGTGGTGCGCGACACCGTAGATTTCTAATCCCAGATTCAGCGAACCCGAGGTGACCCGGATCCGGGGCTAGGTTCCGCCTTGGGATCACTTGGACCTTAACTCCTCATCGCTTTCGATGAGCAAGTCGGCGTGTTCAGCCAGCTTATACGATTATGATTACGGAATGCGCGGAAAAAAGTGTGCGGTTGTGAGATGAGCCTTCCTTCTCATTGTTAGTGATATATGCCAAATTCCGCGGCCCGTTCGGCAGGCGCGGAAAAATTTCGCATTTTTTTTTGCAATGGCAGTTTCCCATCCTAGAGTACGGGTTCCGTTAACCGATTTTAACAGTTGAACGTATAACCAAAACCAGCCAAGGAGAGAATCAATGGACAGAATGCTTCGCATGGGCATGGTGGGCGGCGGCCCCGGCGCCTTTATCGGCGACGTACACCGCAAGGCCGCGCGGATGGACGGTCAGATTGAACTTGTCGCCGGCTGCTTCGACATTGACCCGGAAAAGTCAAAGGAGATGGGCCGGGAACAATACGTTGACCCAGCCCGCACTTACGCCACTTGCCAGGAAATGCTCGAGAAAGAAGCCCTACTTCCTGCGGACCAGCGCGTTGACTTCGTGTCCGTGTGCGTTCCAAACAACTATCATTTCCCGATTGCCAAGGCCATCCTCGAGGCCGGGTTCCACGTGGTTTGCGAAAAACCCATGACGATGGATGTGGCAGACGCCAAGGCTTTGAAGCAAATCGTGGACAACTCGGGCAAGGTCTTCGCCCTTATGCACAACTACACGGGCTACCCGATGGTGAAGCTGGCGCGGGACATGGTGAAGCAGGGCGACTTGGGTAAAATCCTTAAGATCGTCGTGCAGTATCCCCAGGGCTGGCTGATCAAGCCGATTGATGCCGAGGGCCAGCAGCAGGCTGCCTGGCGCACCGACCCGAGCCAGGCAGGCGCCTCGAGTTGTATGGGCGACATCGGCTCGCACGCCGAGAACTTGGCCGAGTACGTTACGGGCCTTAAAATCACCGAGCTGTGCGCCGACCTGACCACCTTCATCGAGGGGCGCCGGCTCGAGGATGACGGCAACTGCCTGGTCCATTACAATAACGGCGCCAAGGGCATCCTCTTCGCCAGCCAGATTTCGATTGGCGAGGAGAACGGTCTGGCGATCTGGGTCTACGGCGACCAGAAATCCCTCGAATGGCATCAGGAGCATCCGAATTACCTGCATGTCAGGCAGATTGACGGGCCGGTCGAGGTCTGGCGCCGGGGCAACGACTATATCGGCGCGAAAAGCCCCGCCGCCGGCCGCGCCTGCCGCTTGCCCTTCGGCCATCCCGAGGCGTTTCTCGAGGCCTTCGCCAATATCTACGTGAACTTTGCCGAGACGCTCGCCGCCAAGCTCGACGGGGTGACGCCCGATCCGCTCGCCCTCGACTTCCCGAAGGTTGATGACGGCGTGCGCGGCATGCAGTTCATCGCCACCTGCGTCGAATCCGCCAAGAACGGCGCGGTCTGGACCAAGTTTGTGAACTGAGAATGAATCTGTAACAAGGAGAGTATCATGGCACGATCCGTAACATTGTTTAGCGGCCAGTGGGCAGACCTGAGCTTCGACGAGGTCTGCGCCAAGGCCGAGAGCTTCGGCTACGACGGCGTGGAGCTGGCCTGCTGGGGCGACCACTTCGAGGTTGACAAGGCCCTGAGTGATGAAGGCTACTGCAGGGGCCGCTGGAATATTCTGAGTAAGCACGGGCTGACGGCCTTTGCCATCTCGAATCACCTCGTCGGCCAGGCCGTGTGCGACAACATCGATGCGCGGCACAAGGCCATCCTGTCCCCCGCCGTCTGGGGTGACGGCGACCCGGAAGGCGTCCGCCAGCGCGCGGCCCAGGAGATGATCAACACCGCCAAGGCCTGCCGCAAATTCATTGACGCCAGGCCCGCGCCGGCCGAGTTCCCGGCGGTGGTCAACGGCTTTACCGGCTCGAGCATCTGGCATTCCCTCTACGCTTTTCCGCCCACGGACCAGGCGTACTGGGAGAAAGGCTACGCCGATTTTGGCCAGCGCTGGAAACCCATCCTCGACGCCTTCGACAGTGTCAACGTGAACTTTGCGCTCGAAGTGCACCCCACCGAGATCGCTTTCGACATCGGCTCGTCCGAGCGGGCGCTCGAGGCCGTGAATAAGCACAAGCGTTTCGGGTTCAACTACGACCCGTCGCACCTGGGCTATCAGGGCGTGGACTACGTGAAGTTCCTTCGCGTCTTCGCCGACCGCATCTTCCACGTGCACATGAAGGATGCCTGGTGGGGGCATGGCGACGGCACGGTCGGGGTCTTCGGCGGGCATACGGACTTTGCCGACCCGCGGCGGTTCTGGGATTTCCGCTCGGTGGGCCGCGGCGACATCAACTTCGAGGAAATCATCGTGGCGCTTAACGACATCGGCTACAAAGGCCCGCTCTCGGTCGAGTGGGAAGACAGCCGCATGGACCGTGAACACGGCGCCGCCGAGTCCTGCGACTTCGTGAAAGGCCTTGATTTCAAGGCGTCTGAAGTGGCCTTCGACGCCGTGTTCGGCGACGAGTAAAAGGCCGCAACAGACGGAATCAATCAACAGGCACGCTGCGAGACAAGTTGCAAGCGCCTGTGTCGCCGGGTTCATAGTCGTAATCGGCGCCCTTCAAATATCGTCCGCCGGACAGTAGGCGGGCATGGATTTCATAGTCCCAAATCCAATGCCCGCTCTCTTTCCTGAGCGGCGTGAGATAAATGCCGTAGGGCTTGCCGTCTTCATCCTTGCCGTCAAACATTCCGTGCAGGAATGTCTTTTTCTCGGTGAAGGTCATTGCGGCCAGCCGCTCAGGGCTTCCGAAGTAGTCTGACAGCATCAATCGGGTCCTTCTGACGCAAGATATCTATTTTTGTGGGTCTCGGAGAGGGGTGCGGGCGAAATGGACAAAAAAAACGGGCACCACCGATTAGTACGCCTCACCCGAAGAGTTCGACCAAGAATGCTCCAAAGCTATCCAACCTCGCAATAAATGCACCTAATGCGGCGCCAAAAAAGACTGCCAGAATCGAATGTAAAAGCATTCGCTTTTGCATCTTTTCCTGCCATTGCTCATCCAAAATTCGTTCAGCAATGCGCACCCCTTCAGTCGTAAGACCTATCATGCAATCTGCCGGGCCATGTGGTCCCGGCGGCGTCCCGTGCCCGTCGAAATCCGCCGCCTGCACATAGTGAATAGATACGAGCTTTACATCTCTAAATTCGAAGAGCAATTCGCCAGTTTCTATACCTTGCAGATCACTCACTAGAGAGCTGGCGAATTCTTTGAACTTCTCATCTGCTCTCGTAAATGTCTCCAGGGCGTCAGCATCCCAACTGCTCTCAAACTGTGCATTCTTGACCATCGGTTTCTTACAAACCGCATTTCCGCCAACGAAGTCGTAAATTGCACTCAGAACTTGTTTCTCGTTCTCTGTCATCGGAATTCCCCAAATTTACAGATTATCGGTCGGAATATAGAAGAAAGAATGTCAAATTCAAGCTTAATGTTATTGCGCCAAGGATAAGGGCAAAAAAATAGCGGGCCACCATATCAGGCAGCCCGCCAGGGGTGAGGGGTCTCAGGGGTTCAAGTCAACCGGCTTTCACCGTACCTTCGACCTGAAAGTATGGCGTAGTATTACGCTCTAGCACAACTTTCATAGTTGGGGTGCCTCTCACTCGGCATACCCAGGTCGGATGTTCGCCTCCTCTCCATGGCTCTCTGGAGGTGATGTCGTTGGGTCGGTGGTCTTAATAAACATGAATTTCTCATACCCTGTATTACGGTTCACGGCGTACTTGGCACGCCAGTGGAGCAGTTGCTGATCGGTCATGGGTACGCCCGTTGGTGTTTTCGACTTGTCATCGAAGAACCAGATCTGCTGAATCGGCGTTTCCGAGCGCAATGTATGGAGAACTTGGGCGATGTAGTGCTTGTCGGAGAGCCCGCCAGGCGACATGTAAACGGTCGTGATCGCCCCGAAATTGCCAACCTTCTTCCATTCCTGTTTCGGCTCTTGCTTCACGGTATCCCGCCCAGTAGCTCCGGTGAGACGTAGGTCCTGAGCAACCTTATCGTAGGCTGCAAGTCTTTCGGCGTCGTTGGGGATGAGCGCACATCTGGCGAGGCGCTTCGCAACCGACTCGGCCGGCGCTTTGCTCGGTCCAAGCGCACGCGTGAAGCTGACGTACTTCTTGTGTATCCAGCCTTTGTACGGCATCACGCCGTACCAGTTCCCCTTGATGACGTACACGGAGAGGGTTCGTCCCTTCTTCACTCTGGCGAGGACCCGTTTGCCCCTCATGATGGGTGCGCCTTCGTGGAGCACCTTGGCGCGCCCAAGTTCCTTTGCGTAACAGACGGTTGCCGCCAACAAGATCACCGAAGTCCAGATCACGTACCGTAACATCTTGCGCCTCCCGGTTTCAGTTGGGGTAATGCAAAAAAACTTGGTTCTTTTTCAGGATTTGTCAAGTATGGACTCGATTTAAGACAAAAAAAAATAGCGGGCCAGCGATGAGGTAGCCCGCCAAGGGTGAGGGGTGAGGCGGAAAAAACAAGAAAAGCGGCGTTGTAATTGATGAATTGAGTGCGAATGATATGCTCTCGTACGGAAAACAAATAGCGGGCCGCCGAGGGGCAGCCCGCTGAAGTCCAAGGTTCGCGGGTTCAGGTCAACTTGCCAGCCTGGACTTCACCCGAAAGGCCAGCTTGCAAGTGTTGTCGCGGCCTCTAGGGAGACGGCAATCCCGACTTGTCGGGACTGCGGGGGACCGGCAGGTTTTGCCGGGACCCGGGCAGGAGGTGCGGCCGTCTCCTTATTTTGTCTGCGTAACTGCAGGTTGGCTTAAATCAAAACAACACCAGGGAAAGGCAAGATGAGCACTACCAAAAAAACCTTCAAATTTGCCGTCATCGGGTTCGGTCCGGCCTTTAACATGGGGCCCTGCCACATCGACTCGATCCTCGAGAACGATGGCTTCGAGCTTGCGGCCGTCTGCGATGTGAGCCAGGATCGTCAGGACGCGGCCAAGGAAATGTATCCGCAGATCGAGACCTTCAGCGATACCGGCAAGATGCTCGAGGCGGTAAAGCCGGACTTGACCGTCATTATTACCCCGCATAACACCCATGCGACGCTGGCGCTGAAGTGTCTGAAGGCCGGTTCGAGCGTGGTGGTGGAGAAGCCCATGTGCATCACCACCCAGGAAGTGAAAGATATGCTGCAGGCGGCCCAGGACAAGCACGTGATGCTCTCGACCTTTCACAATCGCCGGTGGGATGCGGACTTTGTCGTCCTGCGCGAGCTCATCGAGAGCGGGGCAATCGGCCGGGTCTTCCGTCTCGAAGCCGGGTTCAACGGCTACGGCAAGCAGGGAAGCTGGTGGCGCTCGAAAAAGGAAATCTCCGGCGGCGCTATCTATGACTGGGGCGCGCACTTTACCGACTGGATTCTGAACCTGGTCGAGGGCAAGATGGATACCGTCACCGGCTACCAGGTGAAGAACCCCGAGTGGAAAGATTATACCAACGAGGATCACAGCGAGTACACCATCCGTTTTGCCAACGGTGTGCTGGCCTCCTTGACCATCTCGGGCCTCTCGATGATTCAAAAACCGAAATGGATCGTGCGCGGGGACAAAGGCTCGATCGTGGCCGGTTCGGAAGCTTTCACCGTCAAAAAGGTCGAAAACGGCAAGACCTGGACCACGGAAGTGCGCTTCGACTCGGTCAAGTCCGATTGGCACGCCTATTACCGGAACGTCTGCGCTCACTTGCGCGACGGCGAAGCGTTGATTATTACCCCGGAATCGGCCGGCCGGGTCATCTGCGTGCTGGACTGCGCCAACCAGTCCGCCCAGGATAACGGCACGCCCAAGAAACCATACATGCCCTGACCTACGTCCGGGAGTTCTCACGGCAACAAGTGATAATACAAGGAGTTACTCATGAAACAGGCATTGATCGTCAGCGGCGGCTGGGACGGGCATGAGCCCAAGAAGTGCGCCCATGTTTTCGCCGCGGTTTTGAAAAACGAAGGCTATGAAGTCGAAATGCCCGACAACATGGATGTCTACGCCGACGCGGACAAGATGGCCAAACTCGATCTGATCGTGCCGATCTGGACCATGGGCGAGATCAGCGGCGAACAGTCGAACGGATTGCTCGAGGCGGTCAAGAGCGGCGTCGGTGTTGCCGGCCAGCACGGAGGCATGGGCGATGCCTTCCGCAACAACACCAGCTACCAGTTCATGGTGGGCGGCCAGTGGGTGGCCCATCCCGACGGCATCGTCGAGTACACCGTAAACATTACTAAACCCGAGGACCCGATTGTCGCGGGCCTGGCGGATTTCAAAATGAAGTCCGAGCAGTACTACCTGCACGTGGACCCGGGCAATGAAGTGCTGGCCACAACGACCTTTACCAGCCCGAAAGACTCACCGTGGGTGGCCGGGACGGTGATGCCGGTGGTCTGGAAACGGTTGTGGGGCAAAGGCCGGGTGTTCTACTCCTCGCTTGGTCACGTGGCCGCCGACTACGATGTGCCCGAGGCCCTGGAAATCCAGCGGCGCGGCTTTCTCTGGGCCAGCAAGTAATTCAATCACAAATGGCTTTGAAGATCAATGGGGAGCGGGTGCCGCCGTCCGTGCTGCGGCAGGAACTGAACCGGCTGCAGGAGGCACGGCAGCAGGACGCGGAGCTTCAGCGACTGTCCGCGCCGGAGTTGCAGCGCATGGCGTGGGATAATGTGATCAACCACGTGCTGCTCGAGCAGGAGGCCCGCCGACGCTATCCGAAAATCCCGGCCAGCGAGGTTAATCGCCGCTGCCAGGCCGTAATGGCGCAAGCCGGCGGCGAGAAACAATTCCTGAAGAAGAACAAACTCAAGCGGCAAGACCTCGAGCGGGTCAAGAAAGACATCGAGCAGAATCTCCGGGTACTAAGCCTCTATGCCAAGCTCTGGGCCGGCATCAAGGAGCCTGCCGGAAAGGAAGTCTTCGACGAGTATATGCGCGATCCCACACGCTTCCAGATGCCGGAGCAGGTCCATGTCTCGCACATTGTTAAGCACACGGATGACGGCGCCGAGCCGGAACTCGCTCGTGAACAAATACGGCAAATAAAAGCCGCGCTGGACGCCGGCAAAGACTTCGCGGAACTGGCCAGCGAGTCTTCGGACTGCTCCGATCGGGGCGGTGACTTGGGTTTTATCGCCCGTGGGAAAATGGTCCAGGCCTTCGAGGACATGGTCTTCAGCCTGCAGGTGGGTGAAATCAGCGAGGTCTTCGAGACCGAGTTCGGCTGGCACATCGCCAAGCTGCACGAACGCCGGCCCGCCCGTCTGGTATCGTTCGAGGAAATGAAAGAGGAACTCAAGAAGCAAATGTGGCGGCGGGCCCAGGCAGACGCTCTCGAGGGCTTTGTCCAGGGCCTGCGGGAAAAGGCGAAAATCGAGGAAGTTTAGGCCATGAGCAACAAGGATGTTTACCGGGCGCTGTGCGTGCACTGGGACCATCACCCGACCTTGAACACCCCGCACTATGGCGCCGGGACCGACGCCGAGCAGATCCGCCGCTATCTGCGCGCGGTCAGACCGGACGTCACGCAGTATCACAGCATCGGCTGTAAGGGCTACGTGAACTTCCCCTCGAAGATTGCGCCCGCGGTGCCGGGGCTGGTTGGCGATCCGCTTCAGGTATGGTCCGAGGCCTGTGCCGCCGAAGGCGTGGCGCTGGGCGTTTACGCGGCAGCGTGGGCCGCGGGCTATCCCGAGCCGGTGCCGCAGTGGCGTTGCGTGAACCGCGCCGGCGTTGTCTCCGACCAGCATTTTTGTCCTAACGGGCCGTGGACGGAGGAGTTTTTTATTCCCCTGCTGCTCGAGATCATGGACCGCTATCACCCGGTTCATTTCTGGCTGGACGGCGTGTGGTTGCAATATGACCGGGCGGACTACTGCTATTGCGAGCACTGCCAGCGCCGGTTCCGCGAGTTGTACGGCCGGGAGCTGCCCCGGAACCCGACCGTGGCCAACTGGGCCGAACTCCAGCCGTTTCACGAACGCTCTCTTGATGACGCCGTCGCCCGCGTGGCCCGCGCCATCAAAGGGCGCGACCCCGGCATCCTGCTGGCCTGCAACAGCCTCTTCTACTACAAAAGCCTGCGGCCGCCAATTCCCGAGGTTGACTGGCTCAGTTGGGACATACTGAACACGCCAAACCTGCACCAGGCCGCGTTCGAGGCAAGCTATCTCGCAACCGCCGGCAGGCCCGCCGACATCATGATTTATGAACACGGCATCGTGCAATGGGAACCGCATATTTCCCGGCCACGGACTCTGGCCCAGCTCAAGAGCGAGACGGCCGCCCTGCTCGCGCACGGGATCAGGCTGAACCTGTGGCACAACCCGAACGATGACGGCAGCATTGATGATGATAAGGCCGAAACCGGCCGCGAGTTGGCCGGCTTTGTCCGCGTCCGCCAGGACTGGTGTATCGGCAATGACAGTGCCGCCGAAGTGGCGGTGCTGGCCAGCCGGCTCCAGCACTGCTGCGACTTTGACCACCAGAACACGGCTGTCAGGGCCGCCCACCAGCTTCTGCAGGAAGCCCACGTCCCCTGCGACATTGTCCACGATGACGCCCTGTTGCCGCGCCTGGAGCAATACCGGCTGCTTATCCTGCCCGAGGTGACCGCGCTCAGCCCCGAAACCGCCGCCGGACTGCACGAATATCTGACGGCCGGCGGCTGTGTGTTCTCAAGTGCCACGGAACTGCTCCCGGACTTTCCTTCCTGGCTGCCGCCCATGCTCGGCGCCGAATCGGGCTTCGAGCCAACGGGGACCCCGGTGCAACCTGTTCTCCACCAGCAACACAAAGTGCAGCTCGGACGCCGCTGGTTCCGCCTCGCCGGGGGCTGGCGCCCCCTGATGGGCTATGAAGGCGCTGATGAACCCTGGCTGGCGGAAATGCCCGTGGGCAAGGGCCGGGCACTGGCGGTCACCAGCGAGGTCTTCGCCGACTACGCCGACCATCATTGGCCGGGCCTGCGCGAGCTTGTGGCTGCCGCGTTGCGGGAAGGGCTGGGTCCGGAGCCGTTGGTCGAGTTCACCGGGCCCGCGGGCATCGAGATTGTGGTCAACCGGCGGGAGAACGACCTTTTCGTGCACCTGGTCAACTTGACGCCCGGCAACTCGTTCGGCCGCGCTTCGGAACTATTCTTCGACAGTGTGCCCGTTTACCGGGACCTCGAAATAATTGTGCGGCCGGAACGCCAACCCCAAAGCGTAACGGAATTGCCCGCGGAAACCTCCAGCGACTGGCAGGCGGAATCCGGCGCCTTGCGCATCTCTGTTCCGGAATTACGTCATCACGTCGCGGTTCGACTGGCTGGCGCCTTTACCTGAAAACCTTAAAGGACCTTCCGGTTTTGTGGTGGGGAACTGTTATTCCGGCCGTTGCGGAGCTTGGCCCTGGAGAGCCGTAGCCAAAGATTTACCGGCCTGGCGGAAAAAATATCCGCAACCTGCAAAACCTTTGCGGGCCGGCTATATCCTTCGTACCGCTTGCAGAACCCTTGCGGGCCGGCTATCTTTCTGTTGCCCGAATTGAAGGCAGGCAATTCGGGCAAAAGAAATTTCACTTCGATTTCTTTTTGCTGTGGCCGAAACGGTTATAAAAGCGCCCGGCGCTAACTGGGCGGCCGCTTTTTCAAAGGCCAATCTTCGGCGAGTCTGTAGCGAAAAGCCGCGCCCCGGCCACTACCGAACCGGAAGACCCACTTTAAAGCAAAAAAAATTAAAAAATTCCGCAAAAATATCTTGACTTGTTTTCGGACAGGCGTAATATTTTAGGAAAGGCGAAACATGCCCGCGGCAGATTGACAGGTGAGCGACACCTATGGTGAGAACGAAAAAGCTCAGCGCGAGTCTGGAAGATTACCTCGAGGCCATCTTCCATATCGCCGCGCAGAAACAGGCCGCCAAGGCCAAGGATATTGCCCGCCGGCTCAAGGTAAGCAGTTCCTCGGTTACCGGGGCGCTGCATGCTTTGGCCGAGAAGGGATTGATCAACTATGCGCCCTATGACCTGATTACCCTGACTGCCGCGGGAAAAGCCGCGGCCGGAAAGATCATCCGCCGGCACGAGGTGCTGCGGAATTTTTTCGTAAGAGTTATGGCCGTTGAAAAGAATGCGGCGGAGGAAGCCGCCTGCAGGATGGAACATGTGATTTCGCAAGATATTCTGGAACGTCTTGTTCAGTTCGTCGACTTCGTCGAGACCTGTCCGCGCGGCGGGGCTGAGTGGCTCGAAGGTTTCAGCTATCGTTGCCAGCACGGGAAGAATAAAGATGAATGTGAACAATGCCTTACGACGTGTCTGGAAAACTGGAAGAAACAACGAACTCGACGCGAGATGAATTCTTAAAGCGCTTTGATTCTGGCTAATGCCTATGGAAGAAAATAGAACTATGCCGCTGGCGATGGTTGAAGCTGGGAGGAAGGTTCGGCTCGTGTCGGTCCAGGCGGGCCGGGGCCTCCAGGCACGGTTGGCGGCCATGGGCCTGGTTCCCGGCGTCGAGCTCGAGGTGGTCAGCAACGCCCGGCAAGGCCCGTTTATCGTGGCGGTGAAAGACGGCCGCATGGTTCTGGGCCGCGGCATGGCTCAGAAGATCCTGGTTTCCTGACCCCGGTAAAAGGGACATGAAGAGCGACCAGATGAAACGTAAGCTCACGATTGCCCTGACCGGAAACCCCAATTCGGGAAAAAGCACTGTCTTCAACAACCTCACCGGCGCCCATCAGCACGTGGGGAATTATCCGGGCGTAACCGTCGAGAAAAAGGAAGGCGTCTGCAAGCACGGCGAAGCCGAAATCACCGTCGTTGATCTGCCCGGCACCTACAGCCTGACCGCCTATTCGATTGAAGAAGTCCTGGCCCGGAACTTCATCATCGAGGAACAGCCGGACGTGGTGGTGGATATTATTGACGCCTCGAACCTCGAGCGGAACCTGTACCTGGCCGTCCAACTCATCGAGCTTGGCGCGCCACTGGTGCTGGTGTTTAACATGAGCGACCTGGCCGAGGCCCGGGGGTTCAGTTTTGATCTCGAAAGGATGTCCGCTTATTTCGGTGCGCCGATTGTGCTCACGGTTGGCCATAAGAATAAAGGCACAAAAGAACTGCTTGATGCGGTCGTGGCAGTGGCCGCCGCCAAAGACAAAATACCCGCCAACCCCGTTGTTTACGGGCGGGAAATCGAAAAGGAGATCAAGCAAATCCAACGGTTGCTTGCCGGCGAGGACCAACTCACCGGGGAATACGACTCGCGGTGGCTGGCGGTCAAACTGCTCGAGAACGACCGTGAAGTGCAGGAAAAGGTTAGTTCAGCCAAGATTCTGGCCGCGGTTGAACGGGGCGTGACCCGCCTCGAACGGATCCTCGGCGACCACCCCGAGATCGTGATTGCCGACCGCCGCTACGGTTTCATTTCCGGGGTCTGCACCGAAGCCGTCCGCTCGACCGTCGAGGCCCGGCACACCATGTCGGACCGTATTGACGCAGTTCTGACCAGCCAGATTTTGGGCCTGCCGATCTTCTTAGCATTGATGTACTTGGTTTTTCTGTTGACTTTTACCCTGGGCGAGGCGCCGATGGGCTGGCTCGAGCAGTTTTTCGGCTGGCTGGGGGAATTCGTCAGCTCCTGGTGGCCTAAAACTTCGGCAAGCGCCTTGAAGTCGTTGCTGGTGGACGGGGTGATCGGCGGCGTGGGCGGGGTAATCGTCTTCCTGCCGAACATTCTGCTGCTGTTCCTGGCGATTGCCGTTCTCGAGGACTCCGGCTACATGGCCCGGGCGGCCTTCATCATGGACCGGCTGATGCACAAGATCGGGTTGCACGGCAAGAGTTTCATCCCGATGCTGATCGGCTTCGGCTGCTCAATTCCGGCGATCATGGCCACCCGGATTCTCGAGAACCGCCGGGACCGGCTGACCACCATGCTTGTTATTCCGCTGATGAGCTGCGGCGCGCGACTGCCCATCTACGCCCTCATCATCCCCGCCTTTTTCCCGTCGGCCTGGCGGGCGCCGATGCTTTGGATAATCTACGTCATCGGCATCGTCCTGGCCATACTACTGGTCAAACTCTTGCGCGCCACGCTTTTGAAAGGCGAGACCACGCCGTTCGTCATGGAGTTGCCGCCGTATCGGGTGCCCACTTTGAAAGGCATTATGGTTCATGCCGGGGGCCGGGCGGGAATGTACGTCCGCAAGGCCGGCACGATTATCCTGGGCGTATCCATCGTCCTCTGGGCCATGACCACCTATCCGAAGAAACGAGAATTCCGGCGTGATTATGCGGCCGGGGCCGCCCGGGCGCGAGCAGCCTATCTCGCGGACGTCAAGGCCTTAAATGCCGACCTTGGCCTGGCGCCCGACTCCGAAGTCCTGACCCAAGCCATTCAGGCCGAGCTTGACCTGGCCGCGGAACAGGCCAAATACCATAAACACGAGAGCGGCTTTGCCGCGGCGGCAAAGAATAAGGACGCGGTCCTCAGAGAGTTGAAACAAGGAGACGGGGGCGCGAGCCTGGCACGCTTCCTCGAAATCCGGCAAGTGGTGAAGCGTAACCGCGCGGCCTTCGCCGAGGCCGTGAAAGAATATGAGGTCAAGGAGAGCTCGACCGCATATCTTATATACGAGCAACGGCTCGGCACCGCTTTGGCGACGGTGGAAAAGACTGCTCCACGGGTCTACACAGCCGCCCTGAAATACCTTGACAGCATCGAGGCCCCTTACCGGGAGAAAATGACCCGCGTCGGACAGGCAAAGCAGGCCGAGGAACTGGCCTACAGCGTGGCCGGCCGCATCGGGCATGGCCTCGAACCTGTGTTCCGGCCAATCGGCTTTGACTGGCGGATCAACACCGCGCTTATCGGCGCCTTCGCTGCCAAGGAAGTGTTCATCGCCCAGTTGGGAATTGTCTATTCCGTCGGCGAAACCGGCGAGGGGTCAGAGGCGCTCCGGGCGAAGCTCCGCGACAACTATACCCCTCTGACCGCGTTCTGCATCATGCTGTTTTGCCTGGTCAGCGCGCCCTGCATAGCCACCATCGCCGTCACCAGGCAAGAGAGCGGCTCGTGGAAATGGGCGCTTTTGCAACTCGGCGGCCTCACCGTGCTGGCCTATATCCTGTCCTTCATCGTCTATCAGTTCGGCATCCTCCTCGGCATCGGCATCTAACCCACATATTTCAAGGAGGGTTGACGCCGCCGGTTCGGCGCTGGCGCCATTACTCCACGTCTGTCCCCTTGCTGATGAAACCGTTGATCCGTCTTGCCGGGTAAAATGCGGAGAAATCTACGACTAAGATTCTATTCGCCGCGCTTGCCCCAGGGGATGAAGAGGATGTGGCCTCCGCGCCGGTCGCCGTTGCGCTCGAAGCTCAAGAGGCGCCAGAAGAACGAGAACCGGCCTCTTTCCGGGCCGCTGTCCCACTTGATGAAAGGGAAGATGTCGCGGGCAACATGCTTGCCCTCCCGTTTAGAGCGGAACAGGTACTTGAAGATACTGAAGCGCGAGCTGTCGCCTTCCCGCTTGTAGTCTAGCAGTATCCCAAATAATATCAAGTGTCTGTTGTAGTCGTCATCCCACCTATGGTCGTAAAGGGGAAGAAGCCAAAACACCTTTGCATCCTGATCATAGTGGACAATGGGCCAGAGCCCGCCGGCAGCCCTGTCCCGGCCTTTCCACAGTGGCCCGAAGAGAATAACGTCCTCGTCTACATAAAGAAACGGGAACAGCGTACAACTCTCATCATTCCACCAGAACGGCCCGATATAGCCTCCGTGCTCGCCTTTATAGGCAATCGGGAACAGCCCATAATTGCCCTTATCCCACCATAGCGGCCCGATGTAGCCTTCGCGCTCGCCTTTGTAGACCAGCGGGAACAGTCCGTAACCCTCATCATTCCACCAGAACGGCCCGACATGGGTGAAATCGTCGCTGTGGTCATAAAGCGGGAACAGCCCGTAGCCCTTATCATTCCACCATACTGGCCCGACATGGGTAAAATCGTTGGCGTGGTAATAAAGCGGGAACAGCCCGCGGTTGCCATCATTCCACCATGCGGGCCCGATGTAGCCTTGGTTCTTGCCTATATAGGCAAGCGGAAACAGGCCGTAACTGTCATCATTCCACCAGAACGGCCCGGCGTAGTTGAACTCAGTATCTTCAAAATGGCCGTACAGCGGGAACAGCCCGCGGTTGCCGTTATTCCACCATACTGGCCCGATGTAGCCTTGGTCCTTGCCTACATAGGCAAGCGGGAACAGGCCGCAACTGTCATCATTCCACCAGAACGGCCCGGCATGGGTGAACTCAATATCTTCAAAATGATTGTACAGCGGGAACAGCCCGCGGTTGCCATCATTCCACCATACTGGCCCGATGTAGCCTTGGTCCTTGCTTACATAGGCAAGCGGGAACAGGCCGTAACTGTCATCATTCCACCAGAACGGCCCGGCGTAGGTAAACTCAGTATCTTCAAAATGGCCGTACAGCGGAAACAGTCCGTAACCGCCCTTAGTCCACCATACTGGCCCGACGTAGCCTTCGTGCTTGCCTTTATAGGCGAGCGGGAACAGCCCGTAACTGCCGTCCTCCCACCAGAAGGGCCCGACGTAGCCTCTGTGATCGCCTATACGAGCAAGCGGGAACAGCCCGTAACCCTCATCATCCCACCATACGGGCCCGACGTAGCCTTGGTCCTTGCCTACATAGGCAAGCGGAAACAGTCCGCAACCCTCATTATCCCACCAGACGGGTCCGGCGTAGGTGAACTCAGTATCAGTACCTTCAAAATGGCCGTACAACGGGAACAACCCGCAACTGCCGTCCTCCCACCAGAATGGCCCGATATAGCCTTCGTTATCGCCTATACGGGCAAGCGGAAACAGTCCGCAACCCTCGTTATCCCACCAGAACGGCCCGGCATACCCAGAGTCTTTGCCAACATATAGGAACGGGAAGATGCCCTTGTCATTTTCATACCAATAGGCCGGGCCCAGCCAGCCTTCCTTCTTCTCGGTATTCCAGCCGGACAATGGATACAACAGCGACCAATCGTGGTCGTCTTTGACGATTAACGGCCGCAGAGCGAAGCCGCGGTCATCAAAGTCCATCAGCGGCCACAGGACCGAGGTTGTCTCGTTGTCTTGATAAAACAGCGGCCACAGGTTGACCCGGTCCGGGCTGGGACCCGCGCCCCCGGAAGTTTCACCCCAGGGCCAGGCTCTACCCAGCCGCCGGCTCGAGGCACAGGACGACGCCAACACGCAACAAACGATAAGCAGAATGACTTTTTTCATGGGTCAATTGTCCTCTTAGATTCTATTCGCCGCGCTTGCCCCAGGGGATGAAAAGGATGTGGCCGCCGCGCCGGTCGCCGTTGCGCTCGAAGCTCAAGAGGTGCCAGAAGAACGAGAACCGGCCTCTTTCCGGGCCGCTGTCCCATTTGATGAAGGGGACGATGTCGCGGCTGACGCGCTTGCCCTTGCGTTTAGAGCGATACAGGTACTTCAAGATACTGAAGCGTGACCGGTCGCCTTCCCGCTCGTAATGCGCCAGTAATCCGAACAGTACTGAATGTCTGGTGTAGTCCTTGTCCCACTTATGCCGGTAAAGGGGAAAGAGCCAGAACGTTTGCTGACCGTAATAGATAAGGGGCCACAGCCCGCCGGAAGATTTTTCGCCGCTCCACCATATCGGACCGATGTAGGTGAAATCTTTGTCGTGATAATAGAGCGGGAACAGTCCGTGGCTGCCGGAATAATCATTATTCCACCAGATTGGGCCAATGTAGGTGAAATCTTTGTCGTGATAGTAGAGCGGAAACAGCCCGTGACCGCCGTTATCATAATTATTCCACCAGATTGGGCCAATATGGGTGAGCCCGTCCTCGAAGTGGTCGTAAAGCGGAAAGAGCCCGTGGCTGCCGTAACCATCCCACCAGAGGAGGCCGATATGCGTGAAAGTGTCCTCGAAGTGGTCGTAAAGCGGAAACAGCCCGTGGCTGCCGCCATCATCCCACCAGAAGTTAACGATGCGGTTGAACCCCGTATCATAATGGCTATAAAGTGGAAACAGCCCGTAGTCGCCCTCATCGTTCCACCAGATCGGGCCGACGTAGCCGGGCCCATCATCATAGTAGTTGAAAAGCGGGAACAGCCCGCGGTCGCCCTTATCATTCCACCATAGCGGACCGATGTAGGTGAAACTGTCGCTGTGATAATAAAGCGGAAACAGCCCGTGCGTGCCGTAATCATTACTCCACCAGATAGGGCCGATGTAGGTGAAATCTTTGTCGTGATAATAGAGCGGAAACAGGCCGTGGGCGCCGTACTCATTATTCCACCATACGGGGCCGATATGGGTGAGAGCGTCGTAGCGGTCATAAAGCGGGAACAGCCCGTGGCCCCACTCATTCCACCATACGGGACCCACCCAGCCTTCCTTCTTCTCACTGTTCCAGCCGCACAATGGATACAACAGCGACCACTCGTTGTCGTCCTTGGCAATTAACGGCCGCAGAGCGAAGCCGCGGTTATCAACGTCCAGCAACGGCCACAGGACCGAGGTCGTCTCGTTGTCTTGGTAAAAGAACGGCCACAGGTTGACCCGGTCCGGGCTGAGCCTGGCAGTTTCACCCCAAGGCCAGGCTCTCATCATCCGCCGGCTCGAGGCGCAGGACGACGCCAGCACACAGCAAGCGATAAGCAGAATGATTCTTTTCATTGGTCAACTCCCCTTTTCGACTTGAGCCTTCTTCCCGAACTAACCTGCGTCGCCGAGCCTGTTGCAAACAGCCACGTTCTGGTTCACGGTCGAAAGCTACTATGACTGCCCGCAACAGGAAATCAACAAAACTTAACGGAATATCTTAATTCTGTGGACAATTTCATCCTCAGGCTAATAGGAATGGAGTATTGGAGTACTGGAGAAATGGAGTGCTGGAGAAATGGAAGAATGGAGGAATGAAGGAATGGAGGAAAGACAAAGCGGCACAATTCGATAGCTGCGGTAAACAATCAACCCCGACGAGTCGGGGTTCGCGACTTCTCAATCCCGCAATCCGGGCCCTCCGGGGTCCGAATCCTGCAACACTCCAATACTCCAACACTCCAGTACTCCAGGTTCCAATTGGCTGCGGCCAAAGGCCGCCTTAACCCGCATATTTCCCGTTCGGCCTGCGGCGGAATACGGCCTGCGCCTGTCGCGAAAATCGAAATGTGGAAAAAGCTTGGATTTGCCGACTTGACTTGACTCGCCGCCGGCAGCCGCGTATCTTAGAGCCACAATGAAAAAGCAGGTCTATGCTTGGATTAGATAAGAACCCTCGAGGAGGTCGGAGATGAAGTCAATCACTGTATTGCTCATGGCGCTGTGGATATGCGCGTCTTGTGTATCACTCGATAAGCAGACACCCCTGCACAGAGCCGCCCGCAAAGGAGATATCAAAGCGGTCAAGGCACTGCTTGCCGGCTGGACCAGACTTCACGCCAAGGACAAGGA
>SDBT01002877.1_pt1 | contig 30021 bp, 30 predicted proteins | sample 2277101 | NCBI WGS metagenome assembly SDBT01 (sample SAMN10404973, study PRJNA504765) | marine sediment metagenome | isolation source: marine sediment core GS10_PC15, 103 cmbsf | place: Arctic Ocean: Southern Knipovich Ridge | collected 2010
GTTTATTCTTTACTTTTCCGAAGATGATAGGCATACTATTATCGAATTTAAACTTTTTTTGAGGGGCAATAATGGCTTTCTTGACGGAACAAAGCTCTACTTCTACTGACACGATAAGTGACCAAATAAAGCAATTTGGATTAGAGACAGCTCAGTATATGGTTGTAGCGGTAGGGGTAAATGCTCTTCTCATCTATCTGCTTGCTGAAGAGACTTTTGCTCCAGGGCTCATTAATGGTGCGGCATCGGCTCTCTCTTACAGCGTTGTCTATAAGATCAGTAAGCTGTTTTTGGAAGAGAACTCTGAACTGATGCAAAGTACCCATTTAGGACTCCTTCTCGTCGTTAACTTTTTTGCTGTCATCTCCCTCTCAGACTTACTCGGCTATGAGCCCTCAATCCTAACCATCATTAAGCAATCTACCTTCTCTTATATTCCGATTTTCACTCTAAAATGGGCCCAGACTAGGGAGAAGCCACATGAGTAATCTCGTCACTCCGTCTAATAATGGCCATAGATCCTCATCAGTGGGAGGAACTCCTGATTGGAGAAGCCACATGAATAGTATCGTCACTTCGCCTTATTTTAACCGATCCCGATCAGTGGGAGGAGCTGCTCCTTATATTCTTCCCATTCATAAATGCATAACTGATCTTCTCGTCCATGATCTCCTTCTTATCGTGGTAAATTCGGTAGCTGTTATTGCAATTCAGCAGATCTTTAAAAAGAGTTCTTTCTCCTTTCAAAGTGGCGCGATTCAAGCGGCTGTCACCACTATGACTTTCCTCACTTGTGTGGAACTATTACATGCTAAACGAGGCGTAGAACTTCGCTCAAAAGGCTGTAATCCGTGGACTGCGATTAGGACTCATTTTTTTACGATGGCTCTCACTCCCTTCCTCGGCTACTGCCTTCAAAGAGTTTTTATTGGCCGACAGATTCGAATTTTACCTCTTCTCTTCTTCACACTCTGTGATAGTGGGGCTCTCTTCTTATATACCTACAGATAGTAGCTTCTAATTCTCTCTACCTATTGAGCCCCTTTATGGCGTCAACTTTTTTTGTTTTGAAGAGAGATTAAGTTTATGTTCGTAGAAAGAGTAGACTCCAACCAATCTAGAGACAAGGATCGCAATGTAGAACTGTCCAATCACCCCTTCTAAGATAGAGATGGTTTGGGCGACATCTCCTACGGCGATGATATCACCATAGCCGAGCGTGAGAAGTGTGCCGAAGCTATAGTACATGAGCTCGGAGAGATAGTGGCTATAGGTGGTGGGCGAAATCTCAAAGTTAGAGAAATAGAAGGTCTCGGGGTTTAAAAGACTGATGAAAAAGTAGAGGAATGAGAAGCCAAAAGCAATCATAAAATAGGCACAGACCACCCCTTTTAGGGTCTCCAAACGGACGCGTGCATTGATGACAACATGTCCAATGATGGAGCTGGTAGTGATAAAGATGAAGGCGATTATGAGAAATATAAAGAGTAGCGCAAGCGTCTCATCGGGATAGAAGAGGTTGATCCACTGCAAGATTAGGGCCGGTACGCCCACACAGGCTGCACTTATTCTGACCTTTTTCGAATGGTTGCAGTTGTAGGTGGCGGAGAGGAAGACAATGACTAAAAAAATCTGCCATATGACTATAAAGATCTGTCCACGGTCATGGGGGCGAAAGACAAAGAGAAGGATAAGAGAGACTAAAAGGAGATTAAAATAGCCTTTAAATGGCTTGGCGATAGCAGGAAAGAATTTATTAAAAATTAGTTTCATACCCTCTATATCTAAGATAGAGAACTTTGGGTCAAGGGGGAAATTTTTGCCCACTTGCCAGAGAATTCCATATTGGATAGATTAGAAATAGGGAACTACGCATAGGGGGCGTCATATTTCATGAGTACCTATAGAGAACCAACACCACTTGACCAACCCTTTCCAAGGGGATTTAAAATCTTGAAGCGAGAGCTCTCGAAGTCACTAGAGTCGTTCTTCTATACCTTTGAACATGAGATGCAGGAGAAGACGACCATGAGCCAGATTATGCGGCTTCATGAGTCTCAGCTGATGACGCGCTCTAAAGAGATTGGTGGGAAGATCTATCTCCACATGCAGCAGCTTATGCAGGCCTCGAGCGACTATGCCAACGGCCATGGAAAAATTGAAAGTGTCTATGAGTGGTTGGAGAGACTTCGAGATGACTTGAAATGAAGGCTATCCTCTCTGGCGAGGGGTGTAAGAGGGGAAAAAATGGAAGAAGGTAGACAGCGTCGATTGATCCACGATCTGCAATCGTTCCTCTGGCAGTTTGAGCAGGGGGGCTATACGCGGGATACGATGCAGGAGATCCTAAAGAAACTTGAAGGGGTTCTTGAAGAGGATGGTCATCTCTTAGGGGGGTCCATTGAAAGGCATATGCAGAAAATGATGCGCGACTGCCAAGCCTACTCTATGGGGGGCGGCAACCCTGTGCTGATAGTAGACGATCTCGATCAGTTGAGACAAGACTTGGAAAAAATTTAGCTAGGTGTGTGACCAACGGTCAACTCATAATGGGAGTTTCATGTTTAATGATGAGATGGGGGAGATCGACGTCAAGGAGATCTTACGAGGTGAAGTCCAGAAGTTTCTGAGTGAATTTGAGAGATCCGCAGAGAGTGAAGATGATATGAAAACGCTTCTCCCTATCTGGCGGGATGAGCTTATCAACCATGCGAGGGATGTGGGCGGAAAGACGCTGACCCAAGTACAGACGCTAATAAATGTCTGCGAAGACTATGCAAACGGCCGAGGAATCGTTGAACGGGTTAGGCAAGTAGCCGAGGAGATCCGTATCTATCTGGGGCTATAAGAAACTGAGTCTATACCATTAGGTAGTAATGTTTTATATTCGAAACAACACTAAGGTACAACAGCCATACCGAGTTGATGCCATCGAGAAGGACCGAAGGGGTGGGCAAGAGCGGTCGCTGAATCAGCAATTCAGCCAAGAGGATCCCTCCTCCCATCATGAAAAATTTTTAAAGGCGAGTAAAAAGCTTCTACAGAAGAAGACCGTCATTCTTATCTCTGAAATGATGGACAGACAGCTGGTAACTCTGCGTGACAACCTCTCTTTAGAAGAGGCATGGGAGGAGATCAAAAACCATAAAATCCAATACTTTCCCATTGTGGATGTTGAGGGAAAGCTCCTTGGGATTCTCTCGGAACGGGAGATATTGCGTGAGATACAGGGGAAGAAGCAGAGGACCCTTCGAGAGCTCACTGCAGATAGGACCCTCTGTGCTGAACCTCATACAGAGCTTTCTGAAGTGATCCAGGTCTTTTCAGTGCATAAATTAGAGGTCTTGCCAGTAGTCGATAAGGAGCGGAAAGTTGTAGGGCTTTTAACTCAAAACGAACTCCTGCATACGATGTTAAAAATCTCAAAATTACTTCCCAGTTAACCTTTTATTCGCTATTGAAAAAGAAGGGCGTCATCCTGTATACTCGCCTGATTATTCGAACATTGAAAAAAAATTGTTTAAGTGCTGATGTCTACTGAAAAGAAAGCCTCCTTTACTCCCTTTATTCCCTTCCTCATCTTGATCAGCTTCGTCTCATTTCTCAATATTTTAGCTCGTATCATCTTTGTTCCTCTGACTCCCTTTATCTGCGCTGAGATGAACTTATGTCATGCCGATACGGGAAACCTCTTTTTTATTCTCTCTGTCGGCTTTGCGATCACTCTCTTTGCCTCTCAATTTCTCTCTTCAAGGATCTCCTATAAAAAGACGATTCTCCTCTCGATTCTTCTGACTGGATTTGCTTTAATATTAACTTCTTATGCGGAAACTTTTAACTTCTTCCGTCTCTCCATCTTTGTTGTGGGGCTCTGTTCGGGACTCTTCATTCCCTCTGCAGTTGCAATGATTCGTCTGACAGTAAATGGGGAGCATTTAGGAAAGGCGTTTGGGATTTTTGCAACCTCCCAAAGCGTCGCCTTTATTTTAGCGCCGATGATTGTTAAATATGCATCTGTCCACTTCACATGGCAGGAGATTCTCAATGGATTCGGCCTCTGCTCGACTCTATTAAGCGTAGGGCTCTTTTTCCTCTTTAAGAGAGGAGATGTTAAAGGAGAGCCGATCACAACCTCCTTTGTTCGAGATGTCTTCTCTTGGCCCTCCTTTTGGATCTTGATCATCCTTCTATGTCTGGCGAATGGGCTCAATATCGGCATTTACAACATGGCTCCTGACTATTTTCAGCGTCACAATCTTCTCGACTCATCCTCGGTCTATCAGCTGACGATTACAGCGCGTCTCTTGAGCGTTTTGGCAGCGATTGCTGCAGGGATTATCGCTGACCGCATCGGATTGAAACGCTCTTTGATGATCTGTTTCATCTTCTGCGGGGCTCTCACCGCTCTTATGGGTACGATAAACCCCTCCTCCTCTCTCCTCCTCTTCTGCTTGCAGTCTCCGATGGCAGCCTGCTTGATGCCTCTCATTCACTTTGCGATGGCAACCATTGTTGCTCCTGAAAAAAATGCCGCTCTCGTCTCGATTAGCGCCCCTTTTGGATTCCTGATGGGAGCTGGAATTGTCCCACAGGTCTTAGGATTCTTAGGAGATTTCAACCTCTACGCGCAAGGCTTTTTCATCTTTGGGGTTACGGCGATTCTATGCGGGGTGATTTTCAACCTTAATGCCGTCTATCGCCATGTCGAACTCAGTCAACTAAAGAGCGCAGAACCGGAATGACAAAGGGTATTCTTCTTGTTAATTTAGGGACGCCTGACTCGCCAAAAGAGGAGGACGTCAAGCGCTTCTTAAAGGAGTTTTTAACCGATGGGCGTGTGATCGATCTTCCCTATCTAAAGCGCCACTTTCTGGTGCGCTGCATCATCGTTCCTAAGCGCTATCGCACTTCGGCCAAGAACTACCAATCTATCTGGAGTGAAGAGGGGTCGCCCATTCTGCGCCATGGGAAGCGGGTGGAGAGTTTACTCCAGGAGCGTCTAGGCGATGGCTATCGAGTACGTCTGGCGATGCGCTATCAAAACCCCTCTATCGAAGAGGGGCTAGAGGCGCTGCGCGGCGTCGATAACTTAACGGTCTTTCCACTCTTCCCCCAATACGCCTCTGCAACGACTGGTTCGGTTCATCAGAAGGTCTTTGAAGTGTTGAGTAAGTGGCGGGTGATCCCCTCCCTCCGTCTGATCTCTCACTATGAGAAGCATCCTGCGCTGATCGATGCGTTTGCTGCTGTGGCCAGTAAGTATGCGCTCGACTCCTATGACCATATTCTCTTCAGCTACCATGGCCTACCAGAGAAGCTAGTTAAGAAGGAAGAGAGCTCAGCCCCCTACTGCTATCCCGCCCAGTGCCTCGCTACAACACGCAGTATTGCAAAAAAACTTAAGATCCCAGAAGAGAGATGGAGTCATTGTTATCAGTCGCGCCTTGGGAAAGATCCCTGGATTAAGCCCTATACCACCTCACTACTAGACCGTCTTGTAGACGAAGGTAGAAAGAGGGTTTTGCTTCTCTCTCCCTCCTTTGTATGCGACTGTTTAGAGACACTCGAGGAGATTCAGTGCACCTACAAAAATAGATTTATTGAGAGGGGAGGAGAGGCTCTCGATCTTGTCCAAGGGTTGAACGACCACCCTAAATGGATCGATGCCATAGAGACGATCATAAAAAATGAAGACTAGATCAAAAAAGTATAAGCTCGAGGTGAAGAAGCCCTCACTATTGACGCTCATTGCGTTGATCTCCTATGGCTCGATCGGCGCTGCCCTATTCACTCCCGCCATCACCACTATAATGGAGATCTTCCAGCTCTCCTCTGGAGTGGCGCAGCTTGTTATCACGATCTTTTTAGTGGGATACTCACTCGGGCAGCTCATCTATAGCCCTCTTGCCAAACGCTACGGGCGTAAGCCAGCCCTCTATATCGGAATCTCGATCTCACTCATCGGCTCTGCCTTATGTGCACTCTCAGGACCGCTGCACAGCTTCTCACTCCTTATTTTTGGCCGATTCATTGCAGCTCTGGGGTCGAGCGCTGGGCTGAGCCTCACCTTTATGATCATCAGCGATTTCTACTATGAGAAAGATGCGCGAAAGATCACTGCGATCGCGATGCTCGCTTTTGCAGTGGTGCCAGGAGTCTCTATCGCCCTTGGAGGGTTTATAGTCGCCTTTCTAGGTTGGGAGAGCTGTTTTTACTTTCTCATCCTCTACGGCCTATTTGTCCTCTACTTAGTCCTTAGATTGGCAGAGACGAGCAGCGGCAGAGAGTTGGAAGCAACGCGTTTTACAAACCTAATCCGATCGTATAAACGCGATTTTAAGAACCGAAAGCTCCTCCTCTACTCCTTCATGATCGGTGCAACGACAGCAATTATCTATATCTTTGCAGTCACAGCGCCAATCATTGCTATCGGCATGATGGGGCTGACTCCCGATATCTTTGGTCTATATAGTCTCATCCCAGCTGCAGGCTACTTTTTAGGGAACATCCTTGCCGCATCGCTCGTTAGTCGTTATGAGATCCAAGCGGTGCTAAAGCAGGGGATCGCTCTGATAGGGCTTGGAGTCCTCATCCTCTTCGTCATCTTCTATGGAGGATGGGCCGCTCCTCTCACCCTCTTTCTTCCTATCTTCATTATCTATCTGGGAATCCCTCTCTTCTACTCGAACGCAGCGGTTCTTGCCACCTACCGCACCCCAGACAAGCTCAACGCCTCATCGATCATGAGCTTTATCAATATCGGAACTGCCGTTCTGGGTGTGGGAGTGATCGGCCTCTTACAGATGAATCCAATCTATACGATGCCCGCCCTCTTTGTCGGACTAGTTCTCTTGGTTTTCTCTCTCTTCAAGGTCTCAGAAAAGATTATTTAGAGAATTGTTTGGAGAAGAGGGTGATGATGCTAGTGGGGGTGTTTGGCCCTTTGTCAGCTTCATATTTTAGAAGGTCACCAGACTCTTGATCGTACCAGAGATCGGCGTGCCAGAACATACTTTTAAAGCCGCGCAGTGTGACTTTAACTCTAAGAGCTGCATGGTATTTGCCATTGACCTCGGTCCGATCTATCCCCCGCTTCGTGGCGATCATCTTGTGGAGATTGAGCTTTTCCGGATCTACAATAGAAAATTTAAAATCGGAATTCCCCGATAGGATAAAGGGTTTGAAGCTAAAGTCAAACTCCTGCACCCAGAAATCTCTTCCTAAGGAGAAGAAGCGTTCCATCCGACTTCCATTCTCACTGCGGGTGGCCACTAGGGTCGCGCCCTCTCGCTGGATAGAGTAGTAATCACTGCTCTTTTTCGCATGGTAGCTGTAGCTTTGAGTATTGATCTGCGTAGGAGAAGCGACAACAAGTGTCTTTCCCTCCTCGCTCTCTCCCTCGATGAGCCAGATCTCATCTTTCTCTTCAACGATCCAAGTGGTCTTCGACTCTCGGCCCTCTACACTCTTACTGTAGACATAGGTGGTGCGCTCCTCAGAAAAGAGCGAGAGTGAGAGGAGAGTGAGCACTATCATTATCGATTTCATAATTGAACCTATAGCAAACTTGAACTTTTTCTGTCTCCTCTATAAAGTTGATAGAAAAGAGTCACTTGCAAAACTCCCGATCAGTAGATTTTTGAGGAGGTTTTGACAATTTGGCCGTAAGGAGTTGGAATATGAAATTTGTACTTCCCTTTATTTTCTCTATCTTTTCACTATTTGCTGCACAACAAGGAGAGACCATGGCAAAGAATCCAATTATCATAATGGAAACGACACAAGGCGTAATTGAAATTGAGTTGAAACCCGCTATCGCTCCCAAGGCGTGTGAGAATATCTTAAAGCTTACTGAGAAAGGGTACTACGATGGGCTGATCTTTCATCGCATTATCAAACAGTTTATGATTCAAGGGGGAGACCCTACCGGAACAGGGGCAGGAGGAGAGTCGATCTGGGGGAAACCCTTCGCCGACGAGTGCACATCAAGTTTGAAGTTCGATAAACCTGGACTATTAGCGATGGCCAATTCGGGTCCAAATACAAATGGAAGTCAGTTCTTTATTACGACAGTTAAAACTCCCTGGCTCAATGGAAAGCATACGATTTTTGGTGAAGTGATCAAAGGTTACGATGTTGTAGAGAAGCTAGATGGTATTGAGACCACCATGCAAGATCGACCTGCTGAAGAGCAAAAAATCAAACGCATGTACATCAAAAAATGAAAATTGCACTCATTGGCTTCGGCAAAATGGGGAGGATGGTGGAGAGATGCGCCCTCTCAAAAGGCCACGAAATCGTTGCGCGCTTCACCTCTCTAGAGCGCCCGCTTGAGCAGATAGAGCAGGCCGATGTCTCTATCGATTTTACGCAGCCTTCAGCTGTTCTAGAGACGCTGAGGGCTCTCGCTCCGTTCAAAAAACCAGTGGTGATCGGCACTACAGGGTGGGATGTTGAAGGGGCGCGCCCCTATGCAGAGGAGATGGCTATTCTCCATGCACCCAACTTCTCCTTGGGAGCTGCTCTCTTTGAGCTACTACTAAAAAAAGCGCACGATCTGTTTTCTCCCTCATATGACATCAGTGGAGTGGAGATCCATCATAGCGAAAAAAAAGACCTCCCTTCGGGAACAGCTCTGCATCTTGCTAAGCAGATACCTGGCCTCTCATTTCAGAGTGTGCGGTCAGGATCGGATCCTGGCACACATCAAGTGACCTTCGACTCATCGGACGATAGCATCGAGCTCACACACCGCGCGCACTCGCGTGAAGGGTTTGCGAAAGGGGCTATTGAAGCCGCTTCATGGTTGATTGGAAAAGTGGGGTTCTATACTTTGGACGATTATATCGAGGAGAAGTTGCATGCAAGGAACCTATACAGCACTAATCACCCCATTTAAAGATGACGATCTAGATGAAGAGGGACTTAGGAAGAACATCTGCTATCAAATTGAAGAGGGTATCGATGGCGTTCTTGCTCTGGGCTCAACCGGGGAGGGCCAAGCTCTAACCGAGGAGGAGCGCCTTCGGGTGATACAAATCGCGCGTGAAGAGAGCCTTGGCAGGGTGCCCCTAATGGTCCATACAGGGGAGTGCTCTACCCACCGCGCTATAGAGAGAGCAGAAGAGGCAGAGAGAGTCGGAGCAGATAGTTTGCTTATCGTCACCCCCTACTACTGCCGCCCAACCCAAGAGGGGCTCGTTCGTCACTTTGAAGCGATTGCGCGCTCCACAACTCTCCCCATTATCCTATATAACCATCCCAAGCGTACCGGTGTCCGTTTTGAAGTAGAGAGCGTGGAACGTCTCTCCCAAATTAAGAATATTGTCGGTTTAAAAGATGCTTCTGGTGATCTGGGATTTGTCGCAGAACTGCTCAATAGAATTGAGGATTTCTCCCTCTTTTCAGGCGATGATCCGCTCACCCTACCCCTGATGTCGATCGGGGCCGTAGGAGTAATTTCCATACTGAGCAATATCTTCCCACGTAAAGTATGTGAACTTGTCCGCAAGAGAGATAAGAGACTCTACCATGAACTCTTCCCCCTCTTTCAGCTCTCACAATGTGAATCCAACCCCATTCCGATCAAGGCGATGATGGAGCTCATCGGCATGCCAGCAGGGGAGTGCCGCCTGCCCCTCACTCCACTCTCCGAAAAATATCATGAACAGATGAGAGAGCTACTAGTTACCTATGTATAAAAAAATCCCTGTAGGACTTTTAGGTGCAACGGGTCTAGTAGGCCAGCACTATCTGAAGTTGCTAAAAAATCACCCTCGATTTGAGCTGGTCTTTCAACCTGCAAGAGAGAGAATAGATGCGTTCGCCCAAGCTAAAAAATGTCGACTTCTCTTCTCTGCGCTCCCCACTGATGTCGCTAAAGATATCGAAGTTGAATATGCCAGAAGGGGATTCCCCATCTTCACTTCCGCGGCATGCCACCGCTTAGATGACGACGTTCCACTCATCATCCCAGAGATCAACGCCCACCATTTAGATATGATCGCGCTGCAGCAGAAAAATAGAGGGTGGGAGAGCGGTTTTATTGTCGCCAAACCCAACTGCACTTTGCAGAGCTATCTACTGCCCCTCTATCCTCTGCACAGACGGTTTAAATTGGAGCGCCTCTCCGTCACCAACCTCCAAGCCATTAGCGGAGCAGGGGCTCACTACAAGCTGAATAAGAATATCATCCCTTATATCCCGAATGAAGAGGAGAAGTCAGAGAGCGAGCCGCTCAAAATCTTAGGGGAGTGGGATGGCAGAACCCTCCATCCCCCATCACTTACAATCAGCTCCCACTGCATCCGTGTTCCTGTGCAGCATGGACATCTCGCTTGCATCTCGGCCTCATTCAAAGAGAGACCCTCCCTTGAAGAGATCGTTCAGATCTGGAGAGAGTTTAAAGGGCTCGATCTCCCCTCGGCGCCGAAGCAGCCACTGCACTATTTTGAGGAGAGCGATCGTCCACAACCCCTGCTTGACCACCTATGTGGTGAGGGGATGTCTGTTGCAATAGGCCGTCTGAGAGAGTGCCCACTCTTTGACATACGCTTCACTGCACTCTCCCATAACCTCATCCGCGGTGCTGCGGGTGGGGGACTATTAACCGCAGAACTTTATATAGAGAGAGAGCATGAGACGTTTAAAGAGCTTTGAGAAGTTAACTCCCTCCTATCTCTTTCCCGAGATTGAGAGACGCAAAGAGCAGTTTCTAAAGAGGAGCCCCGATGCTGAGATCATCAATTTAGGTATTGGAGATACCGTCCGCCCCCTTCCCCCGCCTATCGCTGAGGCGATGGAGAGAGCTTCGCATAACTTAGCCCTTGAAGAGGGCTACTCAGGATATGGAAAGACAGAAGGCTTACTCTCCCTGCGGGAGGCGCTCTCCACAAAGATCTATCATGGAAATATAGCTCCCGATGAGATCTTTATCTCAGATGGAGCCAAGTGCGATACGAGCCGTCTCCAAATACTGCTGCAGAGGGCCCGATCTGTGGGAGTGCAAGATCCCTCCTATCCAATCTATTTAGATGGGACCATTCTTCACGGCATTAAAGAGATCCACGCTCTCTCCTGCACACCTGAGAATGGCTTCTTCCCAACGCTGCCAAAGGATCTCGATCTTCTCTACATATGTAATCCAAATAATCCGACTGGGACCGCTTATACCACTGAGCAGCTCAAGAGACTTGTCGACTATGCCCATAAAGTGGGCGCACTCATTCTATATGATGGAGCCTACTCCTCCTTTATTCAAGATCCAGATCTTCCGAAATCTATCTACGATATCGAAGGGGCGCGCCATCTAGCCATTGAGGTGAACTCCTTCTCTAAGATGGTAGGTTTCACTGGAGTACGTCTAGGATGGACGGTTATTCCGAAAGAGTTGAAATTTGAGTGTGGCCACTCACTCTGGAGCGATTGGAAGCGTCTAATTTCGATAGCATTCAACGGCGCCTCTAACATTGCGCAGAGAGGGGGATTGGCTGTTTTTGAGGGAGAAGAGTGGAGAGAAAATCTTCTCTACTATATGGAGAACGCACGCCTTCTTAAAGCTGCTTTCGAAGAGTTAGGTTACGATGTCTACGGCGGGGAGCACGCTCCCTTTCTATGGATTCACTCCCCAGGAGAGAGCTCTTGGGATCTCTTTCAATACTTTTTAGAGAGAAGACATATTGTCATCACACCAGGGATAGGATTTGGAGCGGCAGGAGAGCACTTCATCCGAGTGAGTAGTTTTGCCCATCGTGATCAGATTAACGCTGTTATTCATCGGATTGAACAAAGAGATGGGGCAAGTCTAACCCCATGAAGTTGAGCTTTTTGTCCTTCTTTCGATTGAGCGCGATATCGACATGAAAGAGAAAGATCTCTGCAGTCACCGTCACTCTTCCTTTAAAAAAATGACCTGAAATCGTCTCATTCTTCTCATTAGCAAGCACCACATGAGAGTGGGCGAAATATTTCCCCTTTTCTATGGAGATGTTGCCAGTGATATTTATGAGTTCATGAGTCCCCTTGAAGGAGCGTCTCGAATATCCATTTTTTTCCATATTAAAGTAACCAAGTTCGATATCACAGATAGAGCCGATACCTTGGTAACAAGCGCTGGGAATAAGTTTTTGGGAGGTGAAGGCAATTAACATCTGGTGCAGCTCTTCACCCCTCTCTAATTTGAGTACATACCCCATTGAAAACTCTGCGTAACGCACTCTAACTCTCCTCGCTTGGTCGCTTTCTCAGAGATTTAGTCTCTGAATGTTTTCGTTTATCCTCTAGAATCTTCTTCTTGAGTCTACGGGAACGCCGTTTTTTTTGCTGCCTGATTTTTTCATTCGCCCTCGCTCTTGCCGTCTTCTCTTTTCTGGTTTTAGCCGCAATTTTCTCACATAGATCTCGCCTCGCAAGAAAGCGGTTCATCTCTCTGGACCTTCCTCGTTGGCACTTCACTTCAATCTTAGAGGGGATATGTTTGAGATAGACGCAAGAGGAAGTCTTATTGATTTTTTGCCCCCCACTTCCAGACCCCAGAATAAATTTTTCGATGAGGTCGGAGTCATGGATAGCTAGCGCTTCCATCTCTCTCTTAAGGGCATCTTTTTTTTGCTTACTAATAGTCATAGGAGTTGAAAAGAGGGTGAGAGAGACACACTCACCCTAAGTCATCATTTATGAGATGTATTTAGCTTCCTCTTCATCGTCACCAAGAGCGAATTTTGCTTCCTCTTCATCATCACCAAGAGCAAACTTAGCTTCTTCTTCATCATCACCAAGAGCGAACTTAGCTTCAGACTCTTCAGACTCTTCCGCCTCACACTTGCAAGAGAGAGAGTTATCAATAATTCTTGACATTGAAGTGTCTTCAAGAGCAACAGGCTCTTTTACTTCTTCTTCACCATCCGCAAAGAGGGGTAGGCCAACTAGAGAGAGAGTACTTAATGCTAAAACAAGTGTTTTTTTCATAGCGCTTCCTATGTTAAGGTTTTTTAAATAATTTTCAACATTTTAACTCTTTTTTGCAAATAAAGGCAAGGACAATCTCAACCTACTCTTATTCTTCTCTACTGCGGGTTGAATGATGAGGCTTTTGCCTTTTTTCTGTCCCATTTGTGCTGCTGCTTCGTTGTGTTTATAGAGGCCTCTTGCACTGGTGAGATGGGGGTAGACGCGACGGGAGATGTCGATGAGCTGCTTTTCCATCTTGATCAGTGCGTGTGAGTCGATCTGAGTCTTGCAGAGGTAGCCCTCTGATAGTCCCCGGAAGAAGGAGTTTTTAGAGGCGAGACCTCTCAGCTTTGGGTTTTCATCTTTTGCTTGCTTCCAGAGGAGCTCAAACTTTTTATCGAGAAAGTGGGCCACATACTCTGCAACTTCGACATTCACTCTCTCTCCGAGCAGCTCCAAATAGACCACTCCCTTTCCATGGTTGAATATCGGGTGCACCAGAAAGCTGCGCAAAATAGAGGAGATCGCCTGCAGTTTAGCTGAACTTCTTTTTTGGGGGAGGATGCGCACGAGCAGCATCTCATCGCACTCCTCCTTCAATTCCAGGTTATACTTTAGTAGGAGCTCTTGCGCTTTTAGTGTAGCCGCTTCAGCCTCCCTCTGGTGAGGGCTCTCTGCCAGGGATAGAAGTTTACGAACCTTCTCGAGAATCTTCTCATTCTGAGCCGCTCTTTCGATTTTAACAACAGCGCGGGAGACCTCACTTCCCCATCCATATTTTTTGCAGATGGAGTGAAACTCGCTGCCATGATGGGGAATATGAGGACCATATTCGATAAAAGTAAGATAGTGGGCGAGTTCATGCCTAAGCAGATCTAGCAACTTCTCTTCACTCTCAAAGAGAAAGGCCTTGTTGATGCCTATCTCATAAAAGTCAGCTTGAAAGTACCCCAATTTGGAAGGGTGTTCAAAGGCGACGAAGTGGAGAGGATAAGAGCGTCTGTTCATTAGAAAACGGCTTCGTCCTACCTCAAGCGCCGCCTCCTCACTCAGGATCTTTCGAGCCAGAGAGCGGGCTCTCTTTAAGAAAGTAAATATGGTATTAGAGTAGAGAATTTGCATAGATATTCGATAAGTTTTGATATAGAGTATAAATAATCCGGGATATTTAGGCGAGTAGAGATGCGTGTTGGAGTTTTATTTGGGGGGCAGTCTGCAGAGCATGAGGTCTCTATTCAGTCTGCAAAGTCTATTATTGAGAATCTGGATCCCGAGAAATATTCTATTCTTCCTATAGGAATCGATAAGCAGGGGAGTTGGCACTTTTTTGAGTACGACCGCTTTCGCCTCTCCCTGGAGGAGAATCGCTCACCCACATTTCAGAAGAACGATCCCCACTTCCCGCTCATGCAGCGAAAGCACTCCTCTAGAGATATTCTCTTCTCTCCCTGCGTCTTAAGGGAGAGTCTCGATCTGATCTTTCCAGCGCTGCATGGACCCCATGGGGAAGATGGTTCGGTTCAAGGTCTGTTGCAACTCGCCAACCTCCCCTTCATTGGTTCAGAAACTCTGAGCTCTGCCCTCTGCATGGATAAAGCGATCATGAAAGATCGGCTGAAGGGGGCAGGCCTTCCCGTGCCCCAGTACATCGCACTCCATCGCACTGATTACATCGATGCAGATGAGATAATTAACGAGCTGAAGCTCCCACTCTTCGTAAAACCTGCCAATTTGGGCTCATCAGTAGGAATCAATAAAGTCCACACCAGAGAGGAGTTCTGGCCCTCTGTTCGGGAGGCGTTCCTCTATGATGAACAGATCATAATTGAGGAGTATGTAGAGGGCCGCGAGATAGAGTGCGCCGTTCTAGGGAATTTTGACCCAATCGTCTCCCTCCCGGGAGAGATCATTCCCACCCATGAGTTCTACTCCTATGAAGCTAAATACTTGGACGATAATGGGGCAGAGTTTAAGCTTCCGGCAGAGCTTGAACCCCTCGAGATAAAAGAGATTCAAGAGCTCTCTGTCGCGGCTTTCAAAGTACTCCGTTGTGAGGGGATGGCTCGCATCGACTTCTTTATAAGGAAAAACGGGGAGATTCTCATAAATGAACTCAATACGATTCCCGGCTTCACCTCAATTAGCCTCTACCCCAAACTCTGGGAGATCAGCGGGATCCCATATAGTGAGCTGATCGACCGCCTCATCGATCTAGCGATTGAACGGTTCAATAGAAAACAGAAGTTAGAAAATAATTTAGAGTTCAGATATCCTTTGGAATATGGAAATTAAAACCCCTTCAGACCAGAAGATATCTGACGCTCAAGATTTAAAGATCCGACCAGCCTTCTCCTTTTATAGTCGATCAAAAAATCTTCAAGACCATGTTGAATCCATTCAAGAGATGCTGGGAAGAGTCCTCCCAACCCCTCTTCCTTTCTCCGATAAAGAGAGTCTTGAAAGATGGGTTGAAAACTCTTTGCCTTGGGTAGCGTGGGGGGAGATCGACTCTCCTCCAGACTGCTTCTCCCTATTTTTTCTTATTAAACCCGTCTCTTTAATGGAGACCGAGACCTTCATCTCAGGAATGATCAAGCGCTGGCTCTTGCCGCAAGAAGAGACGACTGTTCTCTCTTTTGAACATATGCTTATCCTCTTCGAGCTCTATCCCAACCAGACCTTTTTCATTGGAGAGGCCAAGATTCTGATAAAGAGCAAAAAACAAGCCGATCTCTTACAGGAAAATCTCAAGCTATTCAATAAAGAGATCCGCAGTGCCCTTGACTCAGGCCTCTACGCCAAATCTCTCCTAGAAACGAAGATCCTTCCCTTAGACCATAAGATGAACTTGATTCATGAGAGCCTCATCAAGTTGATCAAAAGATTCCCCGATGATCTGGATGAGATGCTCTTTCATAGACTTGCAATGATACAATCCCTCACAACCTCCGAATTTAGAGAGCAGCGCTCCTATTCTCATCTAGCGCGGTTGGTTGTTTCACAAGTACTCACCATGGACCAGTTAAGTCGCGAGCTAAATATCTTTCCAGAGAAGAGGCATATGAAGATTCATTTTATGCCGACAGAGCTCTCTTTTCCATTTGGAGTGAAGTCAGTATTAGGACTCAGCATCGGAATGAACTTCTTTCATAAATATGAATTTTTCGATGAGAAGCACGTCCTACGTGCAGCAGAGAAGTTTGTACCTAACATCCGTATTGTTTCAGCCTCCTTCTACCGTTTTTCCTCTCCAAACAATCCTATTACTACTTTCTATGTGGAGCTCGGAAAAGAAGATGGTCTGCCCTTCACATTGGATGAGAAAAAAACACTAAGAAAGAACTTGGAAGAGGAGCTTAAGAAGAGGATTGAGCATCTGGTTCCCTCTCTCTTCATGGTGAGGAACGAAGAAGAGACCATGCGTAATATTCTGATTCTTTCAAGAGAGCTCAAATCCTACAACGATATGCCTCAGATGATGGTCTCATTCGATCAGCACTCCCAAGACGATCTGATCTTTACTATCGTCCTCTTGCGCATAAAAAAAGAGGAGAGTTCTCTACTTCAAGATCTGCTCAGAGATGTCGACGATCGCGTCCAGTTTATTCCTGACCGTATACAAGTTGTGAGCTATCTAGATAGCCAGCATCCCATTGAAGCTAACGTCTTCCGTCTGCAGATAACGAAGCTCCCCGCCTTCCTTCGGATGGATTTTTCAGTGAACCTCTACTTAGCACGCCAAGAGGTGGTCTCATTTTTAACTGAGCATATGGGGGAGATCAGAGATTATAATGGAGGAATGATGCTCAAGCAGGGAGAGAGACTCTCTCAGTTTAAGCGCCTCTTTCATGATAGCTCCAAACCCAATCTGGAGCTTTTGGAAAATTTCTTCTACTCTCTCAACCCGATCGAAGCCCAAGCGACGATTTCGCTTCAGTTACTTAGCCTCTTCTTTGAACTCTTTTTAAAAGTTGTTGCTGTCGATTTTCCCGAGAAGAAATCTTATGTTGCTGATTTTAAAAAAGATGATGATACAATTATTGGGGTTGTTCGAGCAAAGGATTTAGAATACCGCACCGATGTCGAAGAGGCCCTCGATCAGGCTCAAATTCACCACAGAAGCTTGATCTCTTCCACTCTGACTTTCGAAGGGAACCACTATCTAAGCTATCTCTATAAGCAGAGTGATAAGAATAAGAGAGATCTGTTTCAGGAAGTGATCATGAAAGCTCTCGATGGGTGGCAAACCGATAAAGATAAGCTTCAGGTTCTGAAACTACCGTGGAATGTCCTGGTCTCATTAGACCCTCGCATTGGAGGAGACCAAGAGTCTTCTGAACTTGTGAAGCTCCTCTTTGATGGGTTGATGCGTATTGGCAGTGATGGTAAGCCTGAGTGCTCCATCGCAGAGAGTTACACGGTGTCGGAGGATAAAAAGCACTATGTTTTTAAAATTCGGGAATCTTATTGGTCCAACGGCTCGCGTGTGATCGCCTATGACTTTGAATATGCCTGGAAAAAAGTTCTCTCTCCTGGATTTTCCACCCCCTTTGCCTATGTCTTCAATCCCATAAGAAATGCGAGAGAAGCAAAACTTGGAGATCTCTCTCTCGATGAGGTTGGGGTCAAGGCCATTGATGAGGGAACATTGGTTGTTGATTTGGAGATCCAAGCGCCCTATTTTTTAGAGCTTACAGCAAATACCCTCTACTCTCCAGTGAACCATCTGATCGATAAGATCCATCCCAACTGGGCGACTCAGAAGAGTGAAGACTTTGTCTGTAACGGCCCCTTCTATCAACGCTCCCAGAGCAGCAACTCAGTCTATGACTTTGCTAAAAACAGAAGACACTGGAACGCTAAAAATGTGAAGATCGACCGCGTTCTCTTTACACAGGTCAAAGGCAAGCCTGCTCTCGACATGCTTAGGAATGATCAGTTGCACTGCCTTGGGAATAGACTATTGACCATCAATGATATCAAAGAAGAGGATCTTATAGGAAAGGCCTCGTTCTATCCTCAGCTCAAAATTTCCTGGCAGTGTTTCAATGTGAAGCATTTCCCTTTCAACAATCATAAGATACGTCTCGCTTTTTCAATGGCAATTAATAGGAAGGAGATCATTCAAATTTTTTCACTTCCAAAGAAGCGTCAGCCTGCTTACACCCCTCTTCCTAATCTCCTGACTCAGCATCTAGATTCAGAGTCTCTTATTAGGGAGGATGAAGAGCTTGCAAAGGAGACCTTCCAAGAGGGTCTGAAAGAGTTAGGGATTCGAGTGGATGATTTTCCGATCATCTATCTCTCTACGTCAGTTCAGGATCAGAGAGTTTCTGCCATCTTTAAATCCCAATGGGAGAGAGTCTTCGGGGTTAGATGTGAAGTTGAAGTCTCTCTTTGGAGTGACCATTTTAAAAAGATGACAACTGGAGCCTATCAGATCGGAGGAATGAACTGGACCTCTTGGGTCAATGACCCTATCTACACGCTTCAATCCTTTAAATACAGCGATGAAAAGGTGAATTTCACCGGTTGGGAGAGCCCAGAGTTTGCAGAGCTACTCGACCTATCAGACCAAACTATCGATCAAGAGAGAAGAAAAAAGTACCTTGCCGATGCAGAAGAGAGGTTGATTCGCGCTGCGGTGGTGATCCCGATCTGTTATAATATGGGATGGTACATCAAACATCGAAATCTCGTTCTCAATCCTGGTGCCTCAAATGGCAATGTGGACTTTTCACAAGCTTATTTTCAGTAAAAGTCAGAGATGACTCTCCCTTTTCCCCATAAAAAAAGACTTTTTTTTGAGAAAACAAAAAATTCTTGATCGAATCCTTGCATTAATAAAGATGGTTGATTAATCTCTATGGTGAATTTTCTAAAGAGCAGTTAATAGATAGCAAACCGAAGGAGGTTGTTATGATAGACCTAAGAAAAGTCTCACGGAGGAAGCCAAAAGCTTCAACCTCCCAGTCTAAGGTTTTAGACCAGCATATTAAGTCCAACCCAGCATGGCGAGGAACCGTTTCAATGCTGGAAGGAAAAGCACTGCTTGATGGGCAGGCGCCTTTCACCTATATGCTCTGTGATGGGCTTGATCGCTATCACTATCTTCTCTATTACGTAGGTGCTGATCGTAAAGTGCATTTTAAAAATGTGCGCATTCTCTATCTCAATGGCGTTACGATCTATCGTAATGGTGGGGATAATACATATGAGACCATAGAAAATTTGGTGCCAGGTTGCATACGATGCTCTTCTACCATATGCAAACCACTTGTTTAATCACCTTAAGTTCTTAGATCTCTCAGAATCATAACAGAACTGGTTCAATCTGTTGTTAGAGCCTGCTCCGGAATCATCTCTTCGGGGAATCGAAGAGAAGATCGATTGATCCTTCTGAAAGGATCTTTGAGGAAGCGGGAGATAAAGATAACTCCCAATCCAAAGCCGTTAAGTCCATCGATCACGAAAAACATTGTCGGTGACCATCCCAGATAACCGATTCCTAAGAAGACAGGAATACAGCGTGTGATCAAGGGGATGCTGCACCATCTAGCATAGAAAAGAGTATCGCGGGATGCTGTCATAAAGCTGACTCCGATCCGATTAATTCCGTTTGTAAAACAGAGTATCCATATCCAGAAGCAGGTATCTTTTAACAGGGCTATTGAGGTAGGAGAGAGCTTGTCCTTAATAAAGAAGTTGATAAGAGCTTCTTGCATAAAGAGAAGAGGGATTGCCAGGATTACCATCGTAATAGCATGGAAAAGCAGTGAGCTTTTTATGAGTTTTCTGAACACATTATCCAATTTCGCTCCCAAGATATGAGAGCAGACTGTAACAAGTGCCTGACCCATACCCTCTTGCATAAAAGTGAGAATCAGAAAAAGAGAGACACCAAAGGTGTGAATAAGAAGATAATCTCCTCCGCGCTGGATCATCAGATAGGAAGCGATAATCCAAGAGCCCACTCCGAAGGCTCTCCCAAGGGCACGGGGAATACCTGTCTTAAGTACTTCCCAAAGGAGACTGCGATTAAACTTTCTGAGATCAGTCCTAAAAAGAGGGATATATTTTTTCTGCAGGAACATGAGAAAGAGAATGAAGCAGAGGAGGCTTTGAGCTGCGATTGATGCAATAGCTGCCCCTTTGATACCCATAGGTGCAAACCATCCCTCTATGCCGAAAATCAGGAGATAGTCCAGTCCAATATTGATCACTTGAATGAGGAGATTGACAAGAAGAATAACGCGTGTCTTTCCTCGACCGATATAGAAGGCGGCTAACGTTGCCCCTAGGGGAAAGAGAAAGTTTGCGAGAGAGAGAGCGCGGAAGTAGAATGTCGCCGGAGCTTGGATCTCCGTTCCATTCAGATAGAGCTCTGTGACTAAGCTTAAAGGATAGGTGATCACCATTGAAAAGAGTGAAAAATAGATCATCTGCCAGGCCAGGGGACCAATAAGGCGTTGTTTGTTAGCTCCTTGAAAGTGGCCGATGAACGCTTGGGCAGCTACTGCAAACATAATGAGAGTCATTTGATAGAAAAAACAGAGATTTGAAGCGATCGAGCAGGCCTTCCACGCTTCTAAAGAGTAATGGGATAAGAAGTAACGATCGCAAATTCCTAAAAGGCTTGCAGAGATAGCAGATAGTACTAGTGGAAATGAGAGGAGTAACAACTCTCTTAAACTCGCGGCGGGATACTTCGTGAGCAAGTTATTGTTAGTCCCTCGAAAAGTATTAGAGCTCATATTTACCCAAACAAAGTGAAGAAATACTTCACACAAATAAGAGAATCTCTTATCATGTTTTTCAACAATACACTCAAAGTTAACACTCTCGTAAATTTATCGCGAGAATTTTTTTACGGTTTTGGACAGATGAAAAAAATAGCACTCCTAATCCTCCTCATACCACTATTAATCGGATGCCATAGAGACGCAAAAGAAGAAGTTGATTCATCCAAGAAGAGTGTCAACATCGCCTTTCTCTTTCCCATTCGTTCTTGGGATCCTCGTATCTCTAATGAGTTCCCAACCTGCCTTCTGGTAAAGATGATCTATGAGGGGCTAATGCACCTAGATCTTGAGGGGGAGCCCACCTTTGGCGCGGCCGAGTCTGTCGATATATCGGATGATCAGTTAACCTACACCTTCCATCTCCGCGATTCAAAGTGGTCGAATGGAGAGCCTGTCACTGCCTATGATTTCGAGTATTCCTGGAAGAAATCTGTCGATCCTCGCTATGCTCAGACAGGGGCTTTCACCTTCTATGTTATCAAAAACGTCTCCGCATGTTTAGAAAAAAGAGTGAGCGTAGATGAGGTGGGTATACGTGCTCTAGATGCAAAGACATTCCAAGTAGAGCTTGAACATCCAGCTCCCTATTTTCTCTCCCTTACTACCTGTTCGACCTACTCGCCCATCAATAAGAAGATCGACCTTGAGCATCCTAATTGGAGCAATGATTTAGGAGAGTTTTTTGTATGCAATGGCCCTTTCAAGCCGCAAAACTGGAAGAAGAGCTTCGAAATTAACTTAGAGAAGAATGACGACTATTGGGATGCAAAAACAGTAAAACTCTCTGGAATTAACATTCAAATTATCTCCGATTCTAATACTCAATTTTACCTCTATGAAAAGGGTAAACTCGATTGGATAGGTGAACCTTTCAGTCCTCTTCCCTTCGATATCGTTCAAGATTCGAGCTTTGCAGATAGAGTCCAAAAGATCGAGGCGTTGGGTCTTCGGTGGCTCTTTGTGAATACGGAGGTTGCACCCTATAGCAATAAAAACATTCGAAAAGCAATTGCCTATGCGATTAATCGCAAAGAGCTTACTGATTATGTCTATCAATTTGGAGAGGTGCCGGCATTAGGAATTCTTAACTCTGAGTTAACGCTACAGAAAGAGCCCTATTTTGATGATGGTAACGTGAATAAGGCCCGAGAATATTTCAAGAAAGGGCTCGATGAACTAGGGATGACTCTAGAAGAGTTCTCTCCCATTGTCTTCAGTCAAAGTGCCTCGATTTTCACAATGAGAATCACCCAAGCCCTTCACCAGCAGCTTTACGAGGCGCTGGGAGTCCATCTAGAGATTGAGCAAGTAGACTTCCCCGTTCATTTCAATAAATTGGCTAAAGGAGACTATACCATTGGGGAGATGGGCTGGACCTCATGGCTGCGCGACCCCATCTACATGCTCGACACCTTTCGCAAGCGCTCCTTTGCTACAAATATGAGTCGATGGGAAGATGAGAGATACAAAGAGTATTTAGATAAATCCGATCACGAACTTGATCCAATCAAACGAAAAGGATATCTCCAACAGGCAGAGCAGCTACTCATGGAAGAGATGCCAGTGATCCCCATCTGTTTCACTACGATCTCCTACATGAAAAATGAGAGCCTTAAAGATGTCTATATCTCTCCTCAAAAGGAGTTAGACTTCAGGTATTCATACTTCGAAGATTAGTTTCTGTAGTTTTTTGATTCTACAAAAAACATTTCTATACTATTAGAAAGCTATATGTCTACCGCGAGAATAGTTTATTTATTTGCACTTGGTTTCCTTCTATTTTCTGGTTGCGCTGCACTTAAGAAAAGAGAGGATGGAGCTGCGATGAGAGGGGATCTGGCTGTGACGCTTCCCGAGGGACCTGATTTTATTGAAGGCACTTGGCCTGAATATAACTGGTGGGCACTCTTTGATGATCCGCAGCTCAGCGAGATCATGGAAGAGGCAATTAGCGACAATCCCAACCTCAAAGCGTCTATTTTTCGCTTGCGCACCGCAGAGGCGGAGGCGAGAAAAGTGCGCTCTCTACTCTTCCCCAAACTAGGAGCGCTCTTTACAGATGACTACCAACATCTCAGTAGAGATGACCTATATCGTTTTCCACCATCCAAGGTCCCCGCGGTGGTTAACGAGATCAGGCTAGGTCTCGATTTTGAATATGAGATAGATCTATTCGGAAAGAATAGAGAGAACTACCGCGCCGCCTTGGGGGAGGCAAAGGCCCAAAGCGCTGAAATGTCACAATCTCTTCTTATGATTACCGCCCTGCTGGCAGAGAGCTACTTCAACTACCAGATGCACCAAGCGCAGTTAGAGATCAGCCAAGATCTACTCTTAGCACATAGGGCAAACGTGGAACTCAGCCTAAAACGTCTTGAATATGGCCTCGATAATCAGATCGCCTTAGAAAGAGCTGAAGCAGAGATGCTCTCTGCAGAGGAGAGTGTGGTGACTTTCGAAAAAGAGGTGCTGCTCAATGAAAATCAGCTAAAAATACTAATGGGGTTGGGTCCCGACGATCCTCGCGACTTTAAGATCCCCACTGCAAAGTTTGATCGTCCCTTTCCCCTTCCACAAAATATCCCTGTCGATCTCTTAGCGCGCCGTCCCGATCTTCAAGCAAAAATCTGGAGAGTGGAGGCTGCCGCCCACCTCATCAACGTTGCCAAAGCTGCATTCTATCCCAACATTAACCTTGCTGCTTTCGCCGGCTTAGAGACGCTCAATTGGAACAATCTCTTCTCTGCCAGCAGCTTGGCTGCCTCCCTCGCTCCCGCGATCCATCTTCCCATCTTTACAGGTGGAAAACTCACTGCGCAGCTCTCTCAAAAACGTGCCGAATACGATGCGGCTGTCTACGACTATAATAGCCTCCTACTTCAGGCGACAAGGGAGGTCTCAGACCAGCTCACGATCATGCAAGCTCTCTCAAAGCAGACCCTCCTTCAAGCAAAGCTCCTCTCCAAAGTCATAAAGAGCTCAGACCTGACCTATGCGCGCTATGAGAATGGCTTAGACAACTACCTAATCGTCTTAAACTCTCAAATGGATGTGATGAACGAGGCGATTAGAGATATCACCATCCAAAATGGCCGGTATCTTGCCATATTGAAATTGATAAAAGCACTTGGTGGAGGCTATCACAGTGAACAATGAGAATAAAAAAGGACACAGAGTCCTAATCTTCACGGCCCTCTGCTTTGCATCGATCGGCCTCATGGTCTTTCTCTATTGGCTTGGAGTCTTGCGCTTTGAAGAGTATACCAATGACGCCTATGTCAATGGCAATATGGTGGAGCTCACTCCCCAAGTCCCGGGGATTGTGGCATCGATCAACGCCGATAACACCGACTTAGTGGAAGAGAACCAGGTGATCATCCAACTGGATAAAACAGACTACATCCTCGCCTTAGAGAAGAGTAAGCACAACCTCGGCGAAACCGTCCGAAATGTAGCAGTACTATTCATTGAGGTCGAAGAGAGAGAGGCCGACCTTAAGAGCAAGAGAGCTGATCTTCAGAGAGCAGAGCTGGACTACCAAAACCGAGTCAACCTTCTTCCGATTGGAGGCGTCTCCAGAGAAGAGTTCGAACACGTTGAAGCCGCCCTTGTATCTGCCAGCGCCTCCCTAGAAGAGAGCGTCCACGTCCTCCAAGCAGCCACGATTAAGATTCAAAACACGCGCGTCTCAACCCATCCTCTAGTCATGCAAGCCATCGATAGAGTAAAAGATGACTATCTCAATCTCAAACGTTGCGACATCGTCTCACCCGTGAGGGGCTACATCGGCAATCGCTCAGCGCAGCTCGGAGAGTCAGTCACCCCCAACCAGCCCCTCTTGGCGATCATCCCCCTCGATGAGCTCTGGGTGGACGCCAACTTTAAAGAGACGCAGCTAGCAAAAGTGCGCATTGGCCAGTCGGTCCGTGTCACCTCTGACATCTATGGCGGGGGAGTTGTCTTCCATGGAAAGGTAGTTGGTATCAACCCCGGAACAGGGAGTGTTTTTTCCGCCCTTCCTCCACAAAATGCTACAGGAAACTGGATCAAAATCGTCCAGCGCGTTCCCGTTCGCATCAGCCTCGATCCAGAGCAACTTAAGAAAAACCCTCTCTGGCTCGGCCTCTCGCTGGATGTGAAAGTCGATATCCACGACACAAAGGGAGAGATGCTCACTGATGAGAGCCAGGTGAAGCCCATCTACGAGACAAAAGTCTATAGTCAGCAAGAAGAGGGCGTCATGACCATCGTAGATAAGATCATCCGAGAAAATATTGGACGATATGAATGAGAAACCCCTTGTTGGACTCCCACTCATTCTAGGTGCCCTCGCCCTTTCGCTCTGCGTTTTCATGCAAGTGCTCGACCTATCTATCGCCAACGTCTCGATTCCCTATATCGCTGGAGACTTAGCCGTCAGCGTCACTGACGGGACATGGGTCATCACGATGTTTGCAGTAGGAAACGCGATAGCACTCCCTCTCACTGGATGGGTAACACGGCGCTTTGGCTCCACCCGAGTCATGATCATTTCAGTTCTCCTCTTCACTATTTTCTCCGCTCTCTGTGGCTTCTCTAGAAGTTTAAATATGCTGGTACTCATGCGCTTTACTCAAGGTTTTGTAGCGGGCCCCCTAATCCCTCTCTCTCAAAGTCTAATGATCACAACATTTCCCAAAGAGAAGCGAAACCTAGCACTGGCACTCTGGAATATGGTTGCGGTTGTCGGGCCCATTGCAGGTCCCATCTTGGGCGGATGGATCACCTACGACTACGCCTGGCCATGGATCTTCTTTATCAATATCCCCGTAGGCATCTTCTGCCTAATTGTTATCAAACGTCTCTATACAGAGCGCGAAACACCCTGCGAGAAGCTCCGAGTGGACACAGTCGGGATTATTCTACTAGCATTTGGTGTGACCGCCTTGCAGATTATTCTCAACCAGGGGCAGCAGCTAGACTGGTGGCGCTCGCATATCATCTGGATTCTTACGGTGGTCTCTATTCTATCATTCACCTTCCTAGTGATATGGGAGCTGAGAGAGAAGAACCCCGTCATCGATCTCCGCCTCTTCAAAAACCGCAATTTTGCGATTGGAACCGCACTCACAGCTCTCTCCTATATGATCCTATTCGGCGTGATCGTCATCTCCCCCTTATGGCTTCAAGAGATGATGGGCTATACGGCACTTTCAGCAGGTCTTGCTGTCTCAACGATGGGAATTGTTCCCTTTCTGACAGTCCTCTTTGTCGCAAAACTGATGGATCGCTACCGTCTGAAATATCTAGTGCTCTTCGCTTTTTTTGCCTACGGGGCGGCCCTCTTCTTCTTCTCGACCTTTAATACACACGTCACATTCAATGAAATTGCCATCTCCCGCCTCCTCTTTGGAGTAGGTATCTGCACATGGCTCGCCCCCCTCACAGCCCTAACCTTTGCCAATTTCCCACAGGACAAACTTGCCACAGGCCAAGGGATCTTTCACTTCTTCCGTATCCTTATGGGAGGGATCGGCACCTCCATCTTCGTCACCATCTGGGAGAGGCGCGCTACCCACCACCATAGTAACCTTGTCGACTCGATCAACGTCTCTAACCCCTCAAGCAAATCCCTCTTTCACGACCTCTCCCAGCTTCAAATCACCGGAGAGCGAGCTCTCCGCGTCGTAGATGACATCGTCTGGAAGCAAGCGTATATGCTCTCCGTAAATGATATCTTTTATGCAGGAGGATGGGCCTTCGTTATCATCTTCTTCTTCACCCTCCTCCTAAAAAAGAGGAAGCAATCCGCAGAGGGCATTATTCCTTCTGCTTGATCAGCGCAAGTGCGCCCAGAAGGCCGCATAGAGCGGCAAGGTAGATCGGTAGGGAGTTATAGAGCGCCATGAGGAAGCCTCCGATGAGGGCGGTGAATGCCTCAGCGAAGACCTGGATAGACTGGTTTGTCCCGAGGGCTACTCCCTGGAAGCGCTTACTCGCTTTATCGGAGACATAGATGGCAGGAAAGGCAAAGCCCATCGCCATGAAGAGGCCGATGGGAATGAGGGTAAAGAGCAGGGCCCAAGGAGAGTGAGGCAGGAGAAAGATAATAAAGCTCACTCCAAGTAGAAGCGATCCGATCTGGATACTCTTCTTTGTCGTCCAGATCTTAGTGAAGAGGCCAAAGAGAAGAGGCCCCAAGATAACAGGGATAGCAAGATAGGCGTTCACCTCTCCAAGAAGCGAGATTGAAAAGTGGTAGGCGTTGACTAGATAGGCTGAGAAAAAGTTTAGAAAGAAAAAGATCGACAGAAAGATAAAGAAGTTTGCAGTAAAAATCGCCCTGAGAGGTCGGTATTTGATCCCCTTAATAAAGGTCTGGCTGAGGGTTTTGAAGGATAGCTCGATCTCTGGGTCGGGATCGTGTGTTTCGCGGAAGAGGAGAGCAACCACGGCAAAGCCAATAAGCGATAGTCCCGCCGCGCACCAGAAGGGCGTATCGTAGTGAAACCAGCTCACAATCTTAGCGTCGGCAAGTTTACCCCCTATGAGCGGTCCGATGAAAAAGGCAGAACTACTGAGCGAAACCATCCACCCAAAATTCTTTGTCTTCTCTCTAGAGTCCTCACTGATGTCGGCAATTGCAGCCTGTGCAATGACGATATTTCCCTCTAAGAGACCACTAAAAAAGCGGCTGACAAAGAGAAGCACTGGGAGGGAATAGAGGAGCGAAAAAGCCGAGCCGAGATAGGCTGGGATCACAACGATCAGAGAGATCAAAATGACCGGTCTACGTCCATACTTATCAGACCATCTCCCGAGGAGCGGGGCGCCGATAAACTGACCAATGGGATACATCGCAAAGAGGAGCCCCAACAAGATGCGTCGCATCTCGCTGCTCATATCACTTGGCAAAAACGCTACTTCGGGATTGAGAAAGAGAGGAGGGAAGAGGGGAATGGCGAGAGAAAACCCCAAATATCCTAGAAATAACACAGTAAGAAGAGGGAAGATGCGTCTCATAGCTCTCTATGATAGAGCAAATATTTTTTTAACGCGAGTGGTGGCTCTCTCTAAGTTTACGCAGCGCCTCCTTCGATTTGCGCATCTGCCGCCAGATCATCTGAGAAAAATGGCGCTGCATATTGGAGAGAAACTGCTTCTTTTCCGAGGGGTGACACTCCTTAAAAAATGCCTGCCAAGGAGAGGGGTCACGAATCCTCTCTTCCACTATCTGCTGTGATTGTTTTGGCGTTAGGGATGATATTTGTTCCATAGGTTTCTCCTTCATGTTTTATCATGTCGATCCCTCTCTGGTATTGCTCGGGATCGGCCGATTCATCTTTAAACAGCTTCTCTTGGTAGGCAGTCACTCTGCGGTAATCCTCAGAGCTTCTAATGATCTGTGGACGGACTAAGACGATGATATTACGCTTCTCATTGTCAGTCGTGGTCTTACTAAAGGCGGCACCGATTAGGGGCAGTCCTCCCATACAGGGGATGCCTGAGCGATGCTTCCGTTTTGTATTGCGGATCATGCCGCTTAAGAGGACGAAGCTCTGATCTGGAACATACGCCTGCGTAGCCATTTCGGTCTTTGTAGTTTGAATGCCATTGACCGAGCTTGATGCCTGCATGAGATCGGGTACGACCTCTGTGATCTCCTCAGTAATATCGAGTGTAATGATATCGCCATCACCGAGAAGCGGAGTGATATTGAGCTTGACGCCGACATCTCGGTATTCGATATTCGCTGTGGTCTGCTGCGAGGCACCGACCGTCTCGACAACCGATCCCGTAAAAGGGATATTATCGCCGACAAAAATGCTAGAGAGCTTGTTATCTTGAGTGATGATCTTTTGGTTGAGAATGATCGTGCTGTCACCTTCAGCTTCTAGCGCCGAAACTAAGCTACCTAAAGAGAAATAGCTCATCCCCTTATGCAAGATAATATCACCGATCACTCCGAGATCAAACCCCCGCCCTATTGGGAATTGATTGGTTCCCGTTGGGGTGTTGGTGGCGTTTATGCCTTGCAGAGATTGAGCGAAAGGCGTCTGCCCTGGAGAGGCAGGGAAGTTTCCAAGTCCATACCCAAACCTATTCTTATACTGGCCACCAGCCCCCCATTCCAATCCAAACTCCTGACCATTTTTTACATCAGTCTCGATCACGAGCACTTCGATAAAGACCTGTTTCTTAGGAACATCTAAACTATGAATGAGTGATGAGAGCTCTTCAATGCCCTCGTCAACACCCGAATAGAGAATAGAATTTGTCGATTGAACCCACTGCATCGATCTAATAGTTTTAAGAAGCCCAGGTGAGATGTTAGGATCGTGCCCTAAATTTATCGCCACATTTTTGATCGCCTCGAGAATCTCCGATCCTTGGTGGTACTGAAGCTTATAGATTTGAAACTCTCCCTTCTTCTCATACTCATGGAAGGGAAGAAAGCTGCTCTCCTCAACGGAGCTTACCGTCTGAATAATTTTGGGCTGCTTACTCTCTTTTATCTCCGATAACTCCCACTCCTCCATCTTCTCAACAAGGAAGTACTCATCCCTCTCTCTCGTCTTGATCCCCTGTCTCTTCAAGAGCTCGATCATAATTGTGAGAATGTTCTGTGGACTTGTCGCTCTTCCCGTGACGAGGCTAATTCTAAAATCTAAGATCTTCTCATCATAGATGAAGTTCACTTCAGCAATTTTGCTCACATAACGGAGGAACTCCAACATAGAGACATCTTGGAAGTTGACAGTGATACTCTTCTCCTCGCTCTCAGGGGGACCCAGATCAAAGTGTAGGAGATCATCACTGCAGAGAGGAGTAGTGAAGAGAGCGAGAAGAGCGAAGAATATGAGAACCGTTCTATTCATTTTTGATCATTAGTGATTAATAAAGTCCAAATAATAGCAATCTTTTGCGATTTCAAATAGTAGTTTTTGTATAGAAATGGACAATAATGGCGAAAGATGGGGTATCATTAAAAAGTAAGAGCGTTATTTTTAGAGGTTTAAGCACAATGCATCTTTAATGAAAATTAATCATCAAAAAGAAGACCTCGTCCTAAAGTGGCTTTTTAATTCTCATAATGTTTCTGAAAAAGTCATCGATAGGGGAAAAAACCGCAGAGAGCGCAGAGATCACAGAGAGAGGTTAAATAATCAAGCGCTTGATCTCTGACTAGGTGGACTCGAGAAGACCCGGACCTAATCAGCGGTGCACTTCAATTGCAGCATCAATAATGCTATGAGTTAAGGGATCCGACTCCCTCTCTGTGATCTCTGTG
>SDBT01002878.1_pt1 | contig 30019 bp, 54 predicted proteins | sample 2277101 | NCBI WGS metagenome assembly SDBT01 (sample SAMN10404973, study PRJNA504765) | marine sediment metagenome | isolation source: marine sediment core GS10_PC15, 103 cmbsf | place: Arctic Ocean: Southern Knipovich Ridge | collected 2010
GTTGTAGTATCAGCCGAAACGACTATTGTTAAATATGATCTTCAAAGCGCCAAAATAGTTTGGACTGGCGCAGCCGATCTTGAATTTGCAAATACCAATACCGTTGCGTTAGTAAACGATCAAGATTATTTTTACAGAATTTGGATTTACATTGAAACATTAAACGCATCCGATGAATTACGTCTTCATATTATAGGAGATTCAACCGTTCATATTCGCAGGATTGATACTGGAAATGATGATATGGGCGTGGCTTTTGCAACAGGAAAATGGCTCTATTATGAAGGAACTTTCGAGGCTGATGGAACAGTTGTTCACGGATTTAGATTGATAAAAACCAATACAAATGGTGATGCCACGGTTTATGTAGATCAAATGGATTGCCAAGTAAGTAAGATTGCTAACGGCGGCATGGAGGGAACATACGTAGCAGGAATTGCTCCGAGTTGGCAAACTGGGGGAAGCGGAGTAACATTAACAGAAGAAAATACCATTGTTCATTCGGGCGGTGCGTCTCAAAAAATAGTAACTACTGGACAGGGTGGCATTAGGACTGATCCGTTAGGAGGCATTTCCCTTTCGGCTAACGCTTATTCTATTTGGGTTGTATGGGCGAGAGGGGCAGTGGGAGGGGAAACCCTCATAATATCAGAAGCAAATTTAGATGACATATCGTTTAATCAACAATTTATACTTACATCTTCTTTTGCTAAATATACACTTATGATTAAGACTGCATCAGATATTACAGGAACTATAAATATTCAAGGTGCTGCGAATCAAACAATATACGTAGATGATGCTTATATAATCGAAATTGATACCGTAGTTGCCAATGCAGCTTCAAAAGCCACACCCGAGAGTATCAGTTATTCACCTGCGAAATACGGGCAAGGCTTAAGGATCGATGGTGCTGATGCACTGAGTTGGGCAGTGGTGGGTAATAAAAATGAGGGTAGTATTATCGCTTGGGTTGAGCCTGAGTTTGCGGCTGATTGGGAAGATAGTACAGATGATCCTATCATTTTTGAGTTATTTAATGCCTCAACCGATCTACTTAGATTGTTTTATGACTGGACTAATGATCAATGGATATTTAGAAAGCGTGTAGCATCTACGAATCGTGAAGCGACTTCCGCAGCCCAGACATTCGCCAAGGGCGATAGGCTTTGTATCATAGGTACATGGGGCAGTGTGAACGGTGTACAGATTTATATTGGCGGTGTGGCTGGTACTCCTAACGCAAACACAGATGCTCTGGCGGGCAATCCATCTACAATATTTATGAGTGATCAAGGTCAATCGCAATTCCCAGATAGCATGGTAGACGAACTTTATATATTAAGCCGTGAGTTATCCGCACAGGAAGTATTGGCATTTTTCAACAATCCTAAAGCCACACAACTTGATAACCGAGTATTCGGAATCACTCGTACTTTCGCGGTGAATGATAAGGCGATCATCCGCACTGATCGGGAAACTTTAGAGTTTGCAGATGAGAGTGGGGATACTATTGTTAATGATATTGCAAACATGAATAGTGGCAGTGTGTTCCCCAGACTCCCAGCAAATAAAGCAGTGATGTATAATAAGGTTGCAGCGGCAGCCATCGATCTGAATTATAGTAAACGGTTTTTATAATGATCATCAGTGTTATCGGTACACGCCCGCAGTACATTAAATATGCCGCCATGGATGCTGAGATCAAACGCCAAAAAGTTACCCGTGATTATGTTTGGATCGACACCCAACAACATTACGAATATAGCGTAAGCGGTATATTTTATGACAACTTTAATCTCACTGATCCGATTGCTAAAGCGCCAGATAGAGGCGTTGGATTTTTGCTTGTGTGGCTCACTGAATTATTTAATAATCTTAAGCCCTCTATGGTTATTGTATATGGGGATACAGATACTACACTGGCTGGTGCATTGGCTGCCAAGCGTTGTGATATTCCATTAACTCATGTGGAGGCAGGCAGGCGAGCGGGCAGGTTTAATCTACCAGAGGAAACCAACCGAGTGGTTGCAGATGCATTAGCCGATTTAAAATTAGATCAGGCTGGCAACCTACATTTGGATGCGCTGAAACTGATCAATATAAAAACACCAGATGATGCCAAGGAATATTACTTAATGGACTTGCACCGTAATTATAATATAGATGATGGACACAGGCTCAAGACGGCGCTCAAGCAGGCTAAGCGCTTGAATGCGCCCGTTAAATTCATAATGCATCACAGAATAAAGAGCATGCCCGAGTATCCCAACGTGGAGGTATTAAATCCACAACCCTATGCTGCGATGATCAGCCTGATCCAAGGAGCAATTAAGGTGATCACAGATAGCGGTGGTATCCAACGTGAGGCATATCAACTGCGAGTGCCCTGCGTAACAGTTCGCCCAAGTACCGAGTGGGAGGAAACATTAAACGGCGGGTGCAATGTTTTGGTTGAGCCAGATGGAATTGCCAACGCGGTGATGGCATCTGGTACGCCAGAGTGGGGCAATATATTTAAGGACGGGGAAGCAAAAAGAATAATTGAGGCGATAGATTCATGGGCGATTGGCGCTTAGAGATATACGATAAATCAAACTCAACTCGGCAAGCGATAATCCCGCGTAGTTCTGTTAGCGGAGGCACAAGAGTTGAGGAGTTAAACGGTGAGGACACCTTAACATTTCGTATGGATCGCGGCAGTGAGCACTGGGACACCATTGATCTGAGAGATATTATCAGGCTTGTTGATCTGGGCGGCAACACCAGTAAATCTTTTAGGGTGCGCAGTATTAAGGACTCCCGTAAGGGTGATAAAATAAGCGGTGAGGTACGCTGCGAGCACATCAAATATGATATGCTTGGTGAGGTTTATACACGGTGGAAACCATGGGTGCGTGCTGATCCCTCAAGCATCATTGATGATATATTAGATTTTAGCAGTTTCAGCAGTAGCACGATCACGCCAGTTACCCTGATGGATGCGGTGCTTAATTTCGGTACGGTACTTGAGAGTTTGGAGAGCATACGCGCACGGCTTGATACTGATATGTTTGTCAATGAGGATAGCACCATAAAGTTTGGCGCACACGGCAACAATAATAATGTTAAAATCAGATATGCAAAAAACATGCGCGGGATCGAAAGGTTGCAGGATGTGCATACATTTTTCAATAAGCTATATCCGTTTGGCGCAGGCGAACCACCAACATCTATCGGGGGTATCAACCTCGGTAACATCCAAGGCGCTGAGCACATTATCGAAACGATTAACGGGGCAACCTACGGATTGCATGAGCGGATGGTAGTATCGAATGACAGCCTTAACGATCTGTACGTTGAGGTTACGCGCGCCAATGTAGTGAGTGGGATAGGACAGCGGCGGCGCGTATTAGATAGCATTGCCAATGATACAATTGTACTGGCAACTAATTTCGCAACCACGGTGGGCTCGGGTGATTACCTTAAGATCGTATCCAACACGCTCGGTGATGAGGTACAGTTTGTTAAGGATCAGATTAGCATAAATACTCATGGCACGATAGGTGCGAGCCTCCCTCTAAATGATGTATCGGGTATTCATAATCTATTACTCAATCCTGATATGTCAGCGCCTTTTGTGAGCAGTGCCAATGGATCAGTACCGCATGACTGGGATGAGCATATTGCTGGTGCGGGAGGCAGCCCCTTTTTGAGCGCATCAAGCGTACCTCCTCCGTTATATGGCGATACTTCCCTAAAAGTTGAAAACGATTTAACTGCGGAACTTGGAATACAACAAAATATTACTCTTGTGGATGGTGATTTTTATAGTTTTGGTGTTTGGGTTTTTATAATAGATATTTTAGGTGAGGTAGTGATTGAGTTTTTTGATGGTACGACAGATCAACCGAGTAGCGGTGAGGCTAAAACGGAAATAGTTGGATCATGGGTACAGTTAATGATTGAGGGTGTACAGGCAGATGGTACTGCTGGTATTGTCAGGATATTCGGACAATTACAAGCTGATGTTCGTATCACTGCGGCAGTGGTTGAAAGGAAAAGCCGCCTCACATCGCCTAAACAATTCTCATTGATTGGCGGCGCACGTGATCTGTGGGATATAGGTGTTGACAAATTAAGAGAACAAACCGCGCCACGTAAACAATACGTGATTGGCATAGCCGATCTATATGAGGGCGATAGGAAAGTATATCAGTATGATCAATTTGAGATCGGCGATACGGTCACTGTGCAGGATGATGAGTTGGGCATCGACATTACCGCGAGAGTACGCCGTAAAGAATGGAATATTTTTGATCCATGGGATGCCAAGGTACAGTTAGATAATTTTGCAGATAAGTTGGGCAGATCGTTATCCGATCAGCAGAATGTAATTAAGCGCGATCTTAAACTTATAGGATTAACCTCGGGGCGATCATCGCAAGAGCGTGTAGTTGCAGGGGATGATGTACAAAGAATTACAGTAAATAATTTAATCTCACAGTAGATCAAATCTCAAATCTGGTATAGGCAGAAAGTGCTATACCATATATGGTGTAGATTTTTGTTTCCCCTCCTGTTTATTTTTTAGCCTCCTAAAATAACCTCTTTTTTTATTGACACTATTATAAGGTATGTGAGATATTGGCGTATCAATCAATGGGAGGTAAATCATGGCTTACAAATCAATAGTTGAAACGGTAGATACAACTGTTCAAGATTTTATTGATGAACTAAAAAAACACAATCCGAAAGCACATTTGTATATCTTTTCTGATGATCCAAATAAGCGCTGGGTAATTAACAATGTATATCCACCTAAGCCAAACACCGAATCAGATATAGACCATGTTGAAAGATGGGTTGAAATCAATATCCTTGATTATGACAATGCAGAGCATAAAAATATTGAGGATGTACGGGAGGATAAATAATATGGTTGGTTTTGAGATCGGCAGCAAAGGGTTTCATTTGCACTTCGCAAATGGATTAGTATTAAGTACGCAATTTGGCGAGGGGAATTATTGCAATAACTGGAATATCAAAACGTATCCGAACCTACCAGCGCCCTGTAAAGATTGTGAAATCAGAGTCTATATTTCGGATGGTGAGGATACGATTGATTTAACTGAGCAAATCCCAAAAAGCGTATGTGCTACACCGCGCGGTGAGGATTTAGATGTTATAGGATACGTGAATTTTGAGGACTGGCTTAGGGTAGTAAACTGGTGTAAGAATTATAAGCCGGAACAGGAGGCAGCCATTGACTAATACACCATTCCAAGATACCATAGAGAAAGCGCTTGATAATTTTCTTGAGTTAAATCACCGCTGGGATACTGCCGAACAGGTTGAAAAGTATATCCAAAAATGGCGCGATCTGCTGGAAACAATTAAGGATGAAACAGAGCACGGGATCGTTGAGGCATACATCAGTGCGCTTGAGGGTGTGGATACTGATAACGATTACCCTGAGTTTAATTATGGGCATGATCGTGAGGAAAATGAGGACTGGCTTGCCCGAAACTCTGAGATAATGACAGCAATCGAAATGTGTAACATAGAATATTAACGAGGAGGTTAGGCATGACAAAAAATAACGGGAGCGCTGGGTTGAAGATTATAAAACTCACCGCGGCAAACATCAAAACATTGGTGGCTATTGAGATCAATGCCGATGGCAAAGAGGTGATACTTACAGGCAAAAATGAAAGTGGTAAATCCTCTGCTATTGATGCGATTATGTTGGCGCTGAACTATAAAGCAGCCACCAGATCAAAGGATGGTAAAAAGAGGATTGAGAAACCTCTGCGCGCTGGACAGGAGAGCGGGATCGTTACAGTGGAATTGGATAACATGATCATCACCCGCAAATTCGTAGGCGAAAATAGTTACATCAAAGTAACGAATAAAGAGGGTATGGTATTCCAAACGCCGCAGAAAATTCTGGATAACCTGATCGGTGAGATCGCATTTGATCCGCTGGAATTTGTAGGGCTGAAAGCAGAGGATCAAGCCAAGGTGCTGCGCGATCTGGCACAGATCGATATAGCCGATCTGGAAACCCAGCGTGATGAGTTGTACGATGATCGTACGCTCAAGACCAGAGATTTAACCAACGAGCAGGCAAGACTTGATGCGTTGGATGAGCCAGAGCAGGACGTACCCGATGAGGAGGTGAGCGCGGTTAAACTCACAGAGGAGTTGGCTAAGTTTAATGCTATGGAGGAGCGCAACGAAAGCATGGAGGATGAGGAGGAGGCAGCATACGGGCATTATGAGAGCGCGCTAAATAGTGAGAGCAGCGCAGTGCGTGATGTTGATGATCTTATCGAAAGGCTTGATGATGCAAAAGAAAAATTAAAAACTAAAAAAGAGCATCTTATCAGTTGGAAAAAGAATTATGAGGAGCACAAGATAGCCAAGCCCGAGGTATGGAAAGGTACACCTAATCTGGTTGATGCGGTTAACAACGTGGAGGATATTAACGCGGCTGTACGGATCAAAAAGGAATACGCCGAGGTTAAAAAATCCGTTGCCAAATATCAGAAAACGTACGATAAGATTGATGGCTTACTGGGTGCAGCAAGGGATGCGATCACCAAGGCGATTGAGAGTGCCAAGTATCCACTGAAAGGCTTAACGGTTGTGGATGATCAGGTATTTTTGGATGGTATTATATTCCAAGATTTATCGGACGGCAAAAAACTGGTTGCCAGTACATCGATTGCCATGGCACTTAACCCTGATCTGCGGTGCATCTTTGCTCGTAACGCATCGCTATTGGATGAGGATAATCTTAAGTTGCTGCGCGCTCTGGGCAAGGATAAAGATTATCAGATGTGGATTGAGGTTGTACACACCGATGTTAAAAGCGCCGTTAAATTTGTTAACGGCACAATCGATGGGCAGCAGATTGATATTGAGTTGCCAACAGCCAAGGCAGATGCGTAATGAGGGTGATCCAAACTAGTAGGCGTGGTGGCAAAACCCTACGGATGATGAGGTGGCTCGTTGGTAATCCCAACCACGTATTGATTGTTGTTAACCGTGATGAGAGGGAGCGTATTCTGAGTACCTTTGCAGGTGAGGGCAGAAATTTAGAGGATAGGATTATAGTCTATAATCAAACAGAAAAATTACTCGGCAGGGCTGATATATCGCTCGGCATTGATAATATAGATATGATCTTAAGCAGGCTACTTAATACGATTCATCCGATAGAAATAATTACATTAAGAGAAGATGAATAAATACCAGTACCGTGGATTGAGCCGCCTTTTCTAACCTCCCGTTGGATGGGCGGTGCGGTACTGTTTTACTTAGAGGAGTATCATGGCGAAACAAAAGGAAACAATTAAGAGCGGGATCATGGGGCTTACCGTGGATGAGGATAACAAGCCCATGCGCCCGATGCTGCGGGTAGTTGGCAAGGTAGCAATCGGATTACCCGTTGGATATATAAAGGATGGTAAGGCGTTAAAACATCCGCAGAAATTAGATCACTTTAGGTTTCTGAATGAGACTACCCAGAAAGTTAAGGTCGGTGATACTGAGAAAATTCAGCGGGTATGGGTTGATGATCAAAAGTTAACCGATAAGTATGGCACTGAATGTAAAGAGATAGATATTTATTTTGATGATAACGATCCCACGATAATATTTAGAAACAACCTTGAAAAATGGGCGAGCAGTGGATTGGTATGCAGGGGTAATCGGATGCGTGCCGAGCGAATCATGGAGGAGGTAGAGGTAACTAAGGATAGTGTTAAAAAGAAAGTATGGCAGCGCAGAACAGAGCCCCTGATGATGGATTGCCCATGCCCGTATTTTACTGGTGAGGGCAACACAAAAATATCATGCAAGCCAGTAGGCACGATGTACTTTAACGCAATGCTTGATCCGAAACTGGGCGTTGTATCCAAGTTTCAAACCACCAGTTACAATACCATTAAACATATCTATGGGGCGATCATACGAATCAAGAGCGCTACCTGCACGACACTGCCGAGTAAGATTGGTGGGCACTTAATACCGTGTGATCACTCGGATGGATTATGTAACGGCAGGATCGCAGGCATACCGCTCAAGATGATGGTTAAGCCTACGGCTGCCAGCCCTATGGTAAAGGGCAAGAAACTATCAACCATTGTGTACACCGTACACTTAGAATTTAGACCGAAAGCCAAGGATGTATTTGGCGCTCTGATCGCAGAGGATGAGAGATTGAGCGGGCGCAAGGCAATCACTGGCAAGGTGGCTACCGAGCCAACTCTGTATGATGATGATGATGAGCGCACTGGCAAGGATATGGTAACTGAATTTCCCCGCGATGAGGTTGCAAATTTTGAAGATATTGAAAGCGATACCCCGCCACCAGTCGATGATGATGATCCCGATCCGTGGGCAGATGATCAGACATTTATCAATGAGATAAATACCTTGATGCTAGCGATCAATAAAAATAAAAACACATCCAAATTAACTGCGATGTTTAAGGACGCGGGCGGGAGCAACGTAACTGATATACCAGCGGCGGCACGCAAGGCAGTGATCAGTGGCGCGCGCGAGTTGGCGGCATGAGTACCATCGATACAAAATATATCAATTACGGTGACTTTATAGATATTGATCCTGTTCAATTTACTGAAATGTTATCGGCATTGGAGAGGTGGGATAAGCAACAGGTCACCAAGTTAATTGTGGGTATTTCCAATGGTGATTTTAGTCAGCCATATAATTCACTCATCCAAATCAAGGCAGATCGGCAAGAGAATATAAACCAAGCAATGACTCTGGTGCGCGGATTGCTCAACAATTATAAAAAGGATCACATCTAATGGCAGATATTACACCACTAAGCCACTCACGTATCACGCTGGGCAATAAATGTCCTTATGCGTTCAAGAAAAAGTACGTAAACAAAACTGAGAAACCTGCGATACTCACTGCGGATATATTGATCCGAGGTACGGTATTCCATGAGATCGTAGCCGAGGCAAATAAATATTGTATATCAAAAGGTGAGCAGGTGATCATGGGTAATGCTGTTAAGATAGCACCCAGATACGCAGCCAAATTAAGTGATGAATATTATGAGGATGTATTACATTTATGCCGGAACTGGGATGATTATCACATGATTGAAAACCCAGAGACCGCCAAGGCTGAGGTTAAATTGGCAGTTGATCCTCTGTGGCAGCCAATCGATTACGATAGTGAGGATGCTTTCTTGCGGGGCAGGCTTGATCTGGTGAGCATCGATGGTGAAACTGCATACGTAGTGGACTATAAAACAAACTGGCAGGCACAGCCCGAGGCTGAGGTACTTAAATCATATCAGTTGGGCATCTATGCGCTCATGGTATTCGCTCATAACCCAGAGGTACAGATCGTTAATGCTTATATGGATTTTGTGCGCGTGCCGATCCGCAGGGAAAGGATATTAACCCGTGAGGATTTACCTGATATTGAGAAAAGAGTACGTGCAGATTTTGGTAACCTGAGCCTGATGAGAAAATACCCAGCCACTACTAACAGTTGGTGCAGCGGATGCCAGTACATAGGAAAATGCCCAGCGTATGTGGGAATTGATAAGGGTGATACCATAGTAAGCGATGATAAGCAGGCAACGAAACTCGCCAGTAAACTGCTCGGATTAGAGGAGTTGGTTAAGACGTACAAGGCATCGCTCAAGGCATGGATCGTAATACATGGTGATGTTAAAGCAGGTGATCGGATACTGGGCTTTAAGCAGAGCACAGGCGTTACCTATGATGTGCCCACTGCGCTCAAAGGATTACTTAAGGCAAAGATCAATCCCGATAATATGGCACAGTTATTTGGCATGCCATCCACTACGGTTAAAACTGCACTTAAGCGATTGGATGATGAGAAGATTACTGAGATCGTAACCGGTGCGGCGGTGCAGACAGGCGGCAGCACGTTTAAGTTTTTCAAACCGCCAGAGGGTGAATGATGTTACATAAGGAGCAAAAAGAGAGAGTAGATATTTACATAAAGCATTACAGGGTATTGCCATTAGAGATCATGGAGGTGGGCAGGGATACGTGGGAAGTGTATTACAGGATTGCTACGATGGGAAAAGAGCGCCCTATATATATGATACTGGCAAGATGCAAATCCAAACAGGCTGCTGCGGTAAAGATCAGTGAGATTGAGGATTACGTTGTTGGCGATATGGAGGTTGATGAAATTATTGAGCGCGTACTGAGGCAATCAGGAAAAACTACATGAGAATACTGGCACTTGATCTGGGGCTCATGTGTGGCTGGGCTGCCACGCTTGAACATACGATACACGGCGATAATCCATTGGCTAAAATCTATGAGGTTGATGGCAAAGATTTTGATGTTTGGCACGGTACATGGCATCTAAAGAAACAGGGCGATGATTTTATCACACCGTTGGCAAGTTTCAAGTCAAGGCTTAAGGCATTCAATACTGTAGATATTGTGGCGTATGAGGATGTTAAAAGCATATTCCGAGGTAACTATGCCGCGCTCAATTACGGCGGCTTAAAAACGATAATTGAGTTATACGCATTGGAACGTAAGATACCGATCTATCCTGTATCAGTGGGCACAATTAAAAAATGGGCTACTGGGAAAGGTAACGCAAAGAAAAATGTAATGATGGCAGAGTGTAAGACTCGGCTCGGGATCACACCGAGGGATGATAACGAGGCTGATGCACTCTGGCTATTGGATTGGGTTATTAAAAACAAGGTGGGGAAATGATCTGCCCGCTGTTTGAAAAGAAAGTAACAAAAGAATCTAACTGCCGAGGCTGTAAAAAAATGAGTGACACACTCGGGTTTTCTTTTGAGCAATTAGGTGAGGCGCTTGATCGATTCATTAAGGCAGTTAAGGAAAGTGTTTATTTAAAAAACCGTGGAGGCAAAATATGAGTAAAGATGATAAGGATACCAAACGCAGGATCACAATTATGGAGCGGCGCAATTTGTTTGAGCCAGACAGTGAGGGAGTTATGCCTCCCGCTGGTGAGGTTGATTGCTGGGTGTTAATACCAGAAAGTTTTGCAACCACAGAGGATGCTAAAAAGTATCTACGCACAGAGGGTAAGGCTGATACAGAGTATCTGATCGTACAGGCAAAAGCCAATGTGACCTTGGCACAGAAAACGGTAACCAAATTGATACCAACTGAGGGTAGCGTAGTATCGCTTTAGCCAAACCAGAGCGACATTTAAACCCAGAGTATATTGAGTACCTGCGTGATGAGCCGTGCTGTGCGTGTGGCAAGAGATCGGTCAAGGGAAAACGTACACATCCACACCACCTTGTCGCTGTAGGGGCGGGCGGCGCAGATGAGACTGCCTGCCCTCTGTGCTGGGATTGTCATGTAAAGGTAGGCTGGGGATTGGCAAAGTTTGAACAGGAGCACAACGTAAATCTATGGATGGAAAGTAAACGATATGAGTTAGCCCATCGGGGAATTAGGATAAGAGCATGAGGATTATTGAAATGTTTGCAGGTATTGGAGGTTTTAGATTGGGGCTTGAGCCGCTTGGATGGCAATCTGTTTGGGCAAATGAAATTGATCCTTATGCCTGTGATATATATAGGAGAAACTTCGGTAATAAGGAATTGGCTGAGGGCGACATACGGAATATTGATCCAAATGATATACCGGAATTTGATATGTTGACAGGTGGTTTCCCTTGCCAAGACATATCAAGTGTTGGGAAAAGAGAGGGAATAACAGAATTAAATAGGAGTGGTTTATTTTATGAAATTATCCGGATTGCCAGCCATTGCAAGCCTAAATGGATATACCTGGAAAACGTATCAGCTCTCCTTATTCGAGGGAGAGGCATGGGAATCGTTCAGGGAGAACTATCCAAACTCGGCTATAACGTTGAGTATGACATTATACCTGCTTCCCTCATTGGTGCACCACAGGTACGCAAAAGGATATGGATTATTGCCTACTCCAAGAGCCTCGGATTGGATTCGACTATCATTCAAAAAGAGTTCGATCCTAAAAGTATTAGCCCGTTCTGGGGATATGTCCCTAACATATTTGTTGACATTGTTGGAAATACCTACCCAGAGATACCCGAATATTTACGAGTGGACAATGGGATACCCACAGGAATGGACGAAATTAAGCAACGAATAAAATGCCTGGGTAATGCAGTAGTTCCACAATTAGTAGAGTTTATCGGCAGGCAAATACAAGATGCAATAAATAAAACCCAAACAAAGGAGTTACACAATGTCAGAAAAAGATGATGTTGGTACAGAGGCAATGTACAAAAAAAGAGCAGAGTTATATAAGAAGATCGCAAGCGATCTGCATGCTTTGAAAACACAAAAAAGCGACATGCTGCGCGATCTTACCGCAGAGATCAATGGTAAGATGGAGCAACTATTTGAGTTGGCTGATCTACCACTCAACCAAACCGAGTTGCCCCTTGAGGATGATCAAGAGTAACTAAATGGTTATCGTAACGCTGCATGTAGTGAGATACCCTAATGCGTAGTACGCATGCCGCATCGGTAGCCCTAACGGGAGGAGTTATTGGCTAAACAACGCTTTTTGCCATGGATGAAATTTTTCCCAGATACTTGGTTGAGTGATACCGAATTGCAGAGCAATGATTTTGCAACGATAGGATTCTGGGCTAACCTCACAATGTACCTATGGAAAAGCAGTACACGTGGTAAGATCACGGGCACATTATCATACTTTGCCAACCTTATGGGATGCACAGAAAACAAAGTTAGTAAATATTTCGCAAATTTAAGTGATAGTAAAACAGCTAACATCACGTATGAAAACGGTAAAATCACGGTGAAGTCAAGGCGTATGTGGAGAGAGGAAAGGAAACGTAGGCTTGATGCAGACAGGTCACGTAGGTATCGTAATCGTAAACGTCACGCTGAAAACACAGAGAATCATACGGAGATACCAGATACCATAAGCCAGATACCAGATAATATTATAGATGAAAATGAGCCACCAGAAAATGCTTTTAAAATAGTTGATAGGTTTCTGGAAATGAGATTACTGGATAAAAAGATTACTGATACTGAACGTACTGCATGGGCATGGGAAATTGAGAAACTACACAGAATCGATAATCATACATGGCGTGAGATAATACGGGTAATTGAATGGGCGCTCGGCGATCAGTTTTGGTATGAGCAATTTAATTCACTTAGAAAATTAAGGCGTAATGATAAGGATAAAGTAAAATATTTTGATGTATTCCAAGCGAAATCAAATAAGGGTAGATCAATCAGAAAGCAGGTAGAGGGATCAACCAAGTATGGCAAAAATGAATTGTAATAATTGTGGTAAGGAATGTGAATTTACTTATTGCTCCCGAGAGTGCTGGGCTAAAGTAGAAGCGCCTATTTGGATCGACAGGGCGGGATTAAATTTAGGCGAATACAAGAAGATGGAAATAAATAATTTCAAGGCTAACGTAAGTATCACCTCACGTATAAGCCTGTACATTGATACGTTGGCTGATGCCTCGGCTGATGATCTAAAGGGATTATATATCTACGGATCGGTGGGCACGGGCAAGACTCATTTAATGGTTTCGATAGGCAAAGAGATAGTACGGCGGCGTTGCTCAATGATTAAATTTATACACATGCCAGAATGGATGGGCAAGTTTTACGGGAGCATCAAATACCGCGATAGGATAATGCAGAAAGCAAAAGATGCGATAGTATTACTTGTGGATGATCTTGGCGCTGAGCAGCAAACCGACTATACGATACCGATCATGTGTGAGTTGCTTGATTATCGGTGGACGCGGAAGCTCTTAACATATTTCACAAGCAATCTAACGCCAGATCAGGTGGACAAAAATGTTGATCCAAGAATCATAAGCAGGATAAGTGGACTGAGTAAATTTATTATGTTGACTGGTAAGGATGGGAGGGTTAAAAAATAATGGACTGGCAAGAGGCTGTAAGTAAAAGCCCACTCATGCAGGCGTTACGTACTGATCACTCGGGCAGGTGTGTGGTACGCAACCACATGAATTTAACATTTAGTTATAATCCTGATGGATACCCTATTGAATTTAAGTACGATCTACCAAGTAGTGAGGTAGATGGATATGATGATTGGCAACCTCGGACTGAGGAGGATGTAAAATTATGAAAAACAGAACACTGAAATTGGCTGGATCGTACATGATATTTATAGCCTTAATTAAATTTTGGTATGATGTGATAATGTGGATATATCAATGGCTGAATTAAAATTTACAGAATTACGTGAGGCAGATGATACAGAAAAATGCCCATATTGTTGGAGTTTTCAAACAGTACCAAATGGAAACGGAACTAAATGGCGCTGCTTAAGGTGTGGTACAATTTTCACAGATGATCATAACCATGCTTACAGTCATGGCAGTGGAGTTTATTCTATAAAATGATAAGGCTCACTTGTTACAGCCTTAGTATCCATTTCAACGGTGCGGCAGCACTGTACAGTGTTGGATACGAGGTTTCAATAGGACTACAATGGGGCAGTTGAGGGCTGGCTGCCCAGTGAGCCGACAGGAGATAGGCAATGAGTAATATTAAAGATGAGGAGAGTGGACTACTCTACCATAGAAACAGAGTATGCATATTCAGATTTTACCAACGGCGATAAGAACGGAGCCAAGAGAACGCTTGAGAAGATGCAAAAGTTCGCAAACGACAAGAGAAATAGAAGGATAAATATACAGATATACATAGACACTGAACTAAAACGTATGGAGGGAGAATAGTGGCTGAGAAAGATATTTGTGTTTATACGGTTCCTGCTGTCCTTGAACATAAGAGGTCAGAAGAATGCGCTGAATATTATTGGGAGTTTCATAACCTACCTAAAATCCTGACAGAGTTGGGTAAAAGAATTATGGGAACGGCGAATGACTTTAAGAATGTAAAAGATGAAGATTTTCCGAAACTATATTTTGCTGTAAGTGGAAACATAGTCGGGTATTTCGATATACAAGATTTTGGCGATTATAGGGTGAATTTCTATCCTGAGAGTTTTGTTGAATTAAAAACCCCAATTCCCCAAAAACCATTTCAAGGATTCAAATACTTAGAGCCAATCCAATGAGCAGTAGAATACAACTGACGTATCGTAAGGTATGTGAGACCTGTAATGGTGAGGGGATTAAAATTACTGCTATTAACCAGATACCCTACAAAGAGGAACAATGCCCTGACTGCACAGAAGGCTACACAATAGAGATAATGCAGTTTAATCGAACAAAAGAAGATGGGTTTGGCTCTCAGCTTGAGTGGATTTCTAACGGTGAATATCAACTATGGTATGATAATGAGAGAGCCGAATGGTGGATATTTGAGAAAGATAAATATGGGCAGCTATCAAAGCGGTGTGAACATAAGCTCCACCCAATTTCCCTTGAAGTTATAGAGGAAAAGGAATGTCCTGAGTGTGATGGATTCGGAAATAAGGATGGGGGAATATGCACTAATTGTGAATCAACAGGAGAGGGCGTAAAGACTAAAATCGAAGAAGTCACATCCACTACATTCTTTGGCTCGATGAAGGAACGTGATGCTGAGATAGTTCAAAAGGGGAGAAGTCAATTGGCGTCTGAGTTGCAAGATATGGATACTCAATTTCCTATTGACAATGAAACTCACGCAGAATTTCTTGAAAGAGTTGGAAAAATATTACAATCAGAAATAGATAAAGGAGAATAATGGACTTACTTAAATATAAGCCTCCGTTCAAAACTGAGGGATGGACAATAGTAGATTCCGAAAGAAAGGTGGTTGAAAAGGACGACATTCTTGAATTAATGAACTCAGTGCATACATCTGAACAGGGGTTTGAAGAGTGGAATAACAACAATCCCTTCGTTATCGACATAATTAAGTCTCGTGATTCGATAGAGGAAAGAGTCGCTTTAGAACGTAAAAAGGGCTGGCTCGCAAGTAATAACGGACGTAAAGAATTGGCGAGAGAAATTTACTCAAAACTCGGATTAACTCCACGAGAAGACGGATTAGACCATCAAAATATATTAGAAATTTGTGAATATGAAATGGATAAAGATTGACAATCCTCTTAAATATCCTAATCACAATAACCCACCGAGTATGATTTAGTGCCGAGAGCCACTAAAAAATTACTCTTATGCGATAAGTGTGGTCGTGTATATCAGATCGAAAAGGTTACATCAACGATTGATGGCGTTAGGGCGGCAAGAATAACTATGATCGTTCACGTTGGATTCCTTAAGATCGGAGTGGAAAAGAAAACTTGCCTCGACTGTTTAAAAAAGGAGGAGTGATGCCAAATAATTATCCAAATAACTGGGATCAGATAGCAATGGCAATTAAGATACTTGCTGAGTGGCGATGCGAAAGGTGCGGGCATCCACACGATGTAAGGGGTGAGATACCGTGCGATGATCTGTGCGATCAGAAGTATAAGCACCCAGCAGGAAAGGGTAGGATGCTAACGGTACATCATTTGGATGGCGATAAATCAAACTGCGTATGGTGGAATTTAGCAGCACTCTGCCAAGCCTGTCACTTGCAGGTACAGGCAAGAGTTACGTTAGATCAGATGTGGATAGGTGAGCACAGCGTATGGTTTCTGCCTCATTTATTCGGATACCTTTTAACTGTACAGCCCGATGATATGATGCATGCGATCAATGCTGTGGCTCAAAACAAATATAACAACGGAGTTGACCTGTGAGCGATATAAATATTGAGGTTGAATTTCAGAAGTGGGCTAAAGATAAATACGGTAAGGATTATAAAAAATGGATGGAATCTTTTAATGGATTGCATATTCATAGCGGATATATTGCGGGTGCTAAAATGGCTCGGAAACAACTACTCGATGAATATTGGGAGGTCTTGGAGATGAGGGGGCAAAACCTCTTTGCAAGAGTAAGATTATTTGTCAGGAATGAACTTGAGAAATTAAAATGAGCGGGAGAGATTGCCCAGCAAAATATTGTGCCGGCACAGTGGAGGAGGTGGGTGATTGTACTTACCAGTGCCCCAGATGCCGCAGGATCGTAGAGGTGAGCGCCAAAACTGGGCAGATCGTAGGAGTGTATATACGAAAACGCAAGCCTCACAGCACAGAATATTTTAAATACCTTGATAAAAAAACGATGGCGCAAATGTTGGAGGATGAGATCAATGCCTAATATGGCATCAGAACAGGCAGCGATATTCGCGGCTCGGAGATTGGGATTGGAATATACTGGCAAAACTAAAAACGTGCACAACAGCCCATCACTACCATATTTATATTGGTTCAATGATCCGAAAACGGGGAGCACTATTACTGCATACGATATTGCTTATCTTGATGGCAAAGTATATGAATCCCGCAAATCATTTGGGGTTGAAAAATGAAAAGATCACAGGCGCGCAGATTATTTGATATACTACTTGATGGGATGTGGCATATCAATGGTGAATTAGCCAAGCAAATATCATCAAGCCCCGCTGGTTTCTGCATGAGGCTCACTGCTCGGGTACATGATCTAAGGCAGTTAGGTTTCGATATAAGATGTGAGGCGATTGATACGAGGCGGGGAGTATTCAAGTATCGGATGGTAACACCGCCAGAGGAAATTGATATTGAGGATATGACACTCAAGGGCTTAATGCGTGATCCAAATGTTAATTTGACTGATCCAAAATGGCTGGTTGATCGTAGCAAACAAGAAACAATATTTTAAGGAGGCAACTAATGGCTGAAATGATCACAGAGGAGTGTTGTGTATGTGGTATCAAATTTGCGATAACCAAAATACAGCACACAAGATTAAACTCATGTAAAAATACTTTCTATTGTCCGAATGGACACGGGCAATCATACGTTGGTGAGAGTGATGATAAAAAGATTAAGCGCTTGCATAAGGAATTAAAAAGTAAACAGGAAACGATCATCCACCTGCGTGAATGTAATAAAAATGCCAATGATCGGGTTGATAGATTACGGGCTACGATCCGAGGCTTAAAGATCAGCCGCGGGCAATGGCGCGGTAGAGCACAGAAAATTGAGGGAGGTATCTTATGATTAAAGATATATTTATTGACGTTGAAACAACAGGCTTGGATGCTAAACAGCATGGCATCATACAGATCGCTGGGATCATAGTAATCGATGGCGAATGGAAAGAAGATTTTAATCTGCCCTGTAATATATTCCCAGATGATGCAGTGAGCGATAAGGCACTTGAGATCAATGGTAAACCCTTGGATGAGATTAGGAGCTATGCTGATCCGATAGAGGTGTACCAATTTATTACAGGAGTGCTCAAGGAGTATGTTGATAAGTATGATCGCAAGGATAAGTTTAATTTCATAGCCTATAATGCTGGGTTTGATATGGATTTTATGCGCCAGTGGTTCACTAAAAACAATGACAAATATTTTGGCTCATGGTTTCATTTTCCATACATCGATGTGATGGGATTGGCTGCACAATATCTAAAAGCCGAGCGGGAAATTATGCCTAATTTTAAGTTGGGTACGGTAGCCAATCATCTGCTTATTGAAATTGACAAGGCTGAGTTACATGATGCCATGTACGATATTAAGTTGGCACAGGCGATCTATGAATTTATAACCAAAGAGGAAAGCCATGGCAAAAATAATAATTGACGGCAAACCCATCTGCGATATATGCAATGAGGCGTGGCAAACCGATGGCGATGGTGAGCCGTTGTGCTGCGATGATGCCGTGCAGGAGTGGTTAGATGCTGGCGAGCCCCGGGGCGGTAAGTGATGGAAATTTATTTAGAGGTACGGGCAGAGGAAATATCCAACGATCAATTGCATAAAGAGGTAGTGAAAATGAAGATGCACGAAACAATGCGGATCACACAGAGCGGATGGTTTTTTCTACGTGAGGAAACCACGCGGATTACCCGGGTGCTGAGCGGTTGGATATATGAAACTCCCGGCGGCAGATTATTTGGAGGACGCAACGCCACCTTTGTGCCACTGCCATGATAAAAACATTAACTAAGATACAAGAGCGCGCACTGGATAAATTGAAAGCCAAACAAAAATTTGGCAATGGATATTATACGTGGCAAATGCTCGGGGAAACACCCAACACCATGAATAGGCTATCAAGGATGGGGCTTTTGGAAACGCGCCCTACGCGAGTGATAAGCCTTAATGGATACAAAATCCATACAGCTTACAGGATCAAAGAGGAGGTTAGCAAATGAATTTATTTGGCAGGCGTGAGGTACGGGAAAGTGAGAAATATCCGAGGTGGTATGGTAAGGCTTATTTCGGATACAATGATAAGGATGATAAATTATTCAAGGTGTGCTATCCCATTCCGATCAATCTAATCGTTGGACTGTCGAGGCGAATATATCAAGCAGTACGTTTCGGATTAAAGCCATCAATATTCGATAGATATATTTATCAAAAAATGCGAGACAACAGAGATAGCATTTGGCAAGGTGGTTTTGAACTGGGCAAATTTGATGGATCGCTCCGCCGCCCTATCGTTGAATACTATTTGGAAAGCGGCAGGATAAAAATAGGTATGGATGAGCCAATAAATATGGTGCATGAACAGTGGTATGAGGTTCGGGTTTCTGTCATGTGGGATAACCAAAAAAAGGTAATAGCCAATAAGAAACGCACATTTATAGAAGTAAAACCAGAGGAGGTTAAGGTATGAATAGATTTACAATTACACCAGACACAGAGCCAGCGGAAGTTGCTAAGCAAATAAGATCGATGCAGGTAGGTGATATTGTTCGGATACAGCAGTACGGATACACAGAAAAAGGAGGCATGGATTTAAGTAAATCCCTGTTAGCCATGATCGTACACCGCATCGTAGGCGGTTGGATATATGAGGTGATGGTAGATAGCGATGGACTTATCTGGCATCCCGTATTTGTACCTGATCAGGTTGATTTTGCCCACGCAATAGAGGATGGCGTTTACAGTGCGATGAACCATCTTGAATATATCTCAGTGAGGCAATCCTAATGATCGGCATAGTGATAGAATTAAAATATGATAATTACGATACAACCGAGCATGCAATTAAAAGCCTGCAATTACATGATACGGCTGTGCTCACTGTACCTGATCCGATGATAGAGGGTAAACAAGCAGAGTATATCAGGATCACAAAAATACTAACAGGCTGGCTATATAGGATACGTGAATTATCAGAGGAAAGGTATGGTGATTGGCAGATAGTATATGTGCCCGAGGGCGGGCAGCCATCATGGATAAAGCCAACTTGATAAACTGGTGTAAACTCGGGATACACGATTGGCAATATGTGACCTACGGAGGAGTGCAACCACCAACGTATCGGTGCTGCCCAGATTGTAAACAGCAGCAGGTATATAGATCATCACGGCTGGGATGGTACTGGACTGATGAGTTGACATTGGAGGGGCTTGCGAGATATGCAAGCGTGTATGAACAAACTATGATGAGAATCGAAATCGATCAAGCAGCCAACATCCCCGAATGGGCATGGCGCAGGATCGAGAAACTAACAGGGAGGTTAAGAGGCATGGCAGATGAAAAAACATACATGGTGATGTTTGAAATACAGATACCCGAGAAAGCAACGGGTATGATGGATAGGGAGTTCAGCGGACTGGAAACCGAAAAGGTAAGTATCAATGCCAACGAGCATACAGAGGGATGGCTGAAAGCCCTAAACGATGGCGAGCATGGCAGCAAGAATATTGATACATTACACACCCTGATCTATAATGGCTATGATCTGGAATTAGTGCCGATGGATCACAATCTGGTGAAAGTAGAGCAGATCAAAAAAGACTAATACCCATTGTAAATGGCATCCGATCTGATGTAAAATAGATCACACAAAGACCTACCAATCGTGCCTAGTTCAAAATATTGCTTGACAGTATTGCTGGGCACTCCCTATTATGTGTACAAGGATCAAAAAACTCATAGGTGGGCATGGCATCACAACTCCTTAAAACTGAAACACTTAGGCACAAGCAAGCCTTTGAATACTACCACAAATTAGGTGAGAAACGTACCTTGCCACAGGTTAGCCAGCAATATGCCATATCATTAGTAACAGCAAAACAATGGAGCGCATCCTTTCATTGGGCAGATCGGGTAATTGAACGTGATGAGATTGTAGCCGATGCGATTGCCAGACACGCAACAAATGACACGATTAAAGAACGATCCCAGATACTTCAAACCACGCAGATGGTGATGGCTGATTTTACCAAGCGGGCACATCCTGATTACGATGGTGATAATAAAATTACGATAATGACTGGCATCGATTATGAGCGAATGGCAAAACTTTATTTACTTATGATGGGTGAGGTAACAGATCGGGTAGAGGAGTTGCAGGTAGTATTTTCTACTGGCGCTAAAGGTGAGGACTGGACACAGCGGGATGCCAAGATACATAAACCAGCACTCAAAGATCGCGGTAATGGGAGTGAGGCGAAAGCATGATCTTTGAATATTCGATATTATTTATTTGGGTTTGTGTCTTGGTAGTTCTAAGATATAAATCTTATAGGCTGGACTGTGAATATGAAAACATTAAACGAGGTCTTAGACATACGGACACTAAGATGATAGGGGATAAATAATGGATAGGCGCAAATTCCTAACCCGAGCAATCACGTTGGCAGCAGCACCAGCCTTAGTAGCCACAGGGATCAAGTTACTCCCTGAGCGACAGATCACAGCAGCCGATGTATTAACATCATTACCAGACGCATACGGCATTTCGCTTGATGAGGTGGGTGAGGCATTGGCAACGCTTACAGATATGGGAATATCCAATCCGATCATAGCAAGGGCAAAAGCCAGAATGATCATTGAAGATAGGCTCATCGAAATGGGGATACCGAGCAGTGGAAAAACTAACATTATGAATCAATTTTTATAATGGCTAAGCAACCACTCGGACAGGGTAAATATTATCCGCATGATACGCTCAAAAAAATGTGGCTTGGCGGTGCGCCGTTGGGAGTATCTTGCGACTGTGCCAACAAAAGGTATCTGCAAAAAGAGGATGCGGCATTCAAAGCATTTGTGAGTTATTGCCCATTCCATGGTTTCGATACGAGTTGCTGGATGTGTAATTCTAATGTGGGATCAACCGAAGTATGCAATAAAAACCATTATCCATTTTCAGATAAAATAACATTGGATGAGGCACAGGAAATGGTGGGCAGTGAGGGTGAATACGCTAAACAGTTAGTTTTGGAATACGATAAATAATATGCGGATCATAGGATACACGATTAAGTGGTTTATGGAATTTACAATAGTTGAGAAGATCGTTTTTATCTTAACTATTACAGCGGTAATTATGACTTTGATTGCTACATATTATGGGGAAACCAACACTTAGGCAAACGATTATGGCTTGAAAATATACCACCGTAAATACAAGCCTCACACTGGACAGGTAAGGCTGCATAAATCACCTGCACGGTTTCGCATTGGATCAATGGGCAGGCGATGGGGCAAGACTACCTGCGCTGTCAATGATCTGGTAAAAGAGGGCTTGAGGATCAAAGGTATCTACTGGTGGGTAGCACCGACTTACACGCTGAGCATGATTGCATGGCGTAAATTGCTTGAGGAAACTCCACGCGGTATAATCAAAAACATCATCAAATCAGAGCACATGATCCAACTGGTTAACGGTACGTATATATATTTCAAATCAGCGGATGCGCCTGATCGGTTAGTTGGCGAGGGGCTGCGCGGTATCGTAGTGGATGAGGCAGCCAGATGTAAGCAAGAGATATGGGATTACAATCTGCGTCCGACATTGAGCGATCTAAGAGGATGGGCTGTGTTCATCGGTACGCCGAAATCGCATAACTGGTTTCACACAATGTACCTGCGTGGGCGTGATCCGAATGAGTTGGACTATGAGAGTTTCACATTTCCCAGTAGCGATAATCCATATCTGCCGGAGGGTGAGATTGAGGAAGCGAAACGACAGATACCAGAGAACGCATTTAGGCAAGAATATCTGGCTGAATTTATAGCCGATGGCGCAGGAGTATTCAGAGGGATACGGGATTGCATTTTAAGTGGTAACGGGATCATCAATGCAACGCCATGGTTTAAAAAATATCCTAATAATACGATACCAAAAGATGAACGGTACTTGGCAGGGATTGATTTAGGGCGTACACATGATTACACAGTATTGACTATCATCGACAGCAAACGCGATGTGGTTTACTTTGATCGGTTTACTGGAATCAACTGGGCGCTGCAAAAGAAACGGATAGCAACCGCATGCAAAAAGTATAACAATGCGCAGGGCTTAGCCGATAAAACGGGGCTTGGTAATGCGGTGGTTGAGGACTTACACAAGCAGATGAGAGTTAAGGGTTTCAATTTCACTCATCAGAGTAAAGAGGATATAATTAACTCCCTGTCAATCACGATAGAGGAGAAACTAATACGCTTTCCTGAGATAGAGCAGATGGTGAGTGAATTGGATGCGTACGATTACGAGGTAAGCCCAACAGGTAAATATACTTATGGAGCGCCAACGGGATATTATGATGATTGTGTAATTTCATTGGCGCTGGCTAATTGGCAATTCACAACAGCATACAGATTAAAACGCCATGGTAGAGAAATGGCAAACGTAATTTATTAAGGAGTATGATCATGGGTTGGTGGACACCGAAAACAGTAACGGGTGGCGAGCCAGAAAGCCGCCCAGAGGATGCACTACTTATTGGGGATGAGGTAGCCCATGTAATGGGTGATGCGCTGGATAAGATCAACTCATTGTATGAGGACAAATGGAATCGACTGCCACAAAAAGATGAGGTAGTAGCGTTATTCAATTTCGTTTATAAGGCAAGGGGATATAAAAACCTACCTACTGAGGAAGTTAAAGAGTAGGTAAATTCGGGAGTAAGATCGTGCCGATAGATAACAAAGTATTACAGACTAAGCACCCAGATTACGTAAAGTTTGTGAATGAGTGGCACTTTTTCTGGCAGAGTTTTGAGGGCGGGCAGGAATATATACACGGTGGCGTTGATGTACTTGGTGATGATATTTTGCCTAAAAGTCACGGCTTAGATAATCAGGGCAATCTAATCAGACACAAACGCGAAAGTGATACCACGTTTAATGCAAGATTAAAGCGTGCATTCTATCTGAATTATTGCGGCGCGATCATCGATACCTATATAAGTCATTTGAATAAGCAGCCGCCATTGGTTGAGGCTAAGGGCGTAACTAACTGGGATGATTTTGCGAAAAATGTTAACCGCCGTGGCGATAGCCTTGTTGAGTTTAGGCACGATGTACAGACAGCAGCATGCGCACTTGGTCACTGTTTCATATTAGTGGATAAACCTCAAGAGCAGGCAGTGAGTATGGCAGATGAGATCGATAGGGGATTGCTGCCTTTCTATACTCTGTATTACCCATGGGATATTTGGGATTGGCAGTTAGATCGGTTTGGCGAGCCGTGGTGGGTTAAAGTTGTAGAGCAGAGCGATAAGCGCATTAACCCGATAAGTATTGACAGCATAAACACCCGCCATAATAAGAGATTTAAGATATGGACACGGACAGCATGGATCGCATACGATGAGCAAGGAAAAATAGAATCATTTGGAGAGCACAATCTGGGGCAAGTACCGATAGTGCCTGTGTACAATCGGAAACGTCAACGCAGCAGATTTTTAGGTATAAGCGCGATCAATGATATTGCTTACGTCAATCGTAGAATATTCAACCTTGGCAGTTTAATAGATGAGTTTGCATATCGGGCATGCTTCCCGATGCTGAGGCAGCCTATTGCCATGGGTGATAATAAGAGCACTATAGAGGTAAGCGAAACACTCATAATGGATTTTCCTGATACAGCCAAGCATCCACCGGAATGGATCACGCCACCTACTGAGCCAATGGAGTTTTTAGCACAAGAGATCGAAACATCAGAGGCAAAGATATATCGCTTGGCAAGATTGGAGGCTGGGTTTAAACCGAAACAGCAACAGCAGGCAGCCAGTGGAATCAGCAAAGCATTTGATTGGCACGAAACCGATAACGTGCTGAGCCAGAAAGCCGATAACTTTGAGGAGGCAGAAACCAAGGCAGCACGGCTGTTTGTAAAATGGATGGATAGCCGCGGTGAGGTAATAGTGGATTACCCAGATAATTTTGATATTAAAAGCCTTGAGAGAGATTTAGAAGATGCGACAGAACTGAGCGCACTGTTTATCAGTGAAACCTTATTGATGCGGGTGTACAATAAACTGGTTGATAAGATTGATCCGAAAATACCAGAGGATGAGCGCGCCAAAATCAGAACAGAGATCGGCGTTGCGGTTAAGGCTACATTCGATGAGCATAACTTTGCATCCACATTAACTAATATAGTAGATGGTGAGGAGGACAATTAAATGGCAAAACCACCGATGTTTTTAACGAGCGTAAATATACGCCGTGCGGAAAATGGAGTTATCGTTGGCTTGAGTTTAGAGAGCGAGGATAGAGTTAATACGAAATTCGATCATAAGGAGCATGTGTTTGAAAAGAGCAGCGATGCTGCGACATTTATTGATAAAAAGATCGATGATATAATCGAAACAAAAAGTCAATAGATGAGTAGGGTAATCCGTACAACAGCAAAGCCGAGCGCGGTAACTAATAAATATGATCCGCGGATTGGGAATTTCAGCCACGGGATCAAGCCTGATGATGTTAGGTATCCGTGTCCCAAATGTGGACTGGTCGCTTTCAAGGTTAAATATACCAGCGATGGCAGGGTTACAATCTGCCACTGCGGATATGAAAAGAAAGGTCATTTTGAGGCAGTAATAGATAAACAGGAGGCATAAGATGATAATATTAACGATGATCGTAATGCTCATAACAATGTTGTTAAGCCCGATTGGCTGGCTTGTCAATACATTTGGCGTTCAGCCAGCAATTGCATGGGGAATCAGTAGCGGCGGTGCATTGGTGGTTGCGTGGGTATTGAAAAAGATACCTAATGATAAGATTAAAATAGCCGTTGGTGCGGTCATGTTTACTTTAGGTACTATCATCACTGGATTTTTCGGAGGCAAGTGGAAATATACTAAACCATTCTGGAATAAACTTATTGAGCCATGGGTAATCGATCTACTTGATAATGTTGCCGCCCATGGTATTACTGAACTTATAAAGGGATTGAGGAGCGATAATTAGCAGTGAATAACGGCGGTAAATATTTCAGCGGTAAGACTGATCAGCGCAGGCTGAGTTGCCAACATTGCGATGATAGCGGCATGGATGATGATTTTATGATCAATGCCAACCTTGCCCGTAAGTATGCAGGTGTGCTTATGGTTGTAAACAGTGGAGCGCGATGCCCTGTACATAATAAAAAGATCGGCGGTGTGGCGAATAGCAGCCACGTTGTCAATGTTAAAACGGGACGCAAAGCGAAAGCCATGGATGTTGAGGCACTAAACTGGTGGATGGTATTTAAGATCGTGTACGGGCTGAACCGCGCCGGATTTAAGAGGATATTCATTTACATAACGATCACAAAAACATTACGAATAAAACCTAAGCACATCCATTTTGATGGCGATCATACAAAGCCTCAAGAGTTGCTTGGGATCAAAACTTACCATAAAGGTAAAAGTGGAGGAAACTGATGCAGGATTTTAAGGATATGAGGATCGCGGTAATTGGTAACGGTAGATGGGCGCAAAACCACATCCGAATACTCAAGGAATGTGGAGCATTTGCAGGAGCATACGATATAGAAACAAATTACAAGGTAGTGATCCAAGGTAATCAGTTCGGGCAAATCGATGGCGTGGTGATTGCTACTGATCCTGTTATGCACTTCCCGATCAGTGAGTATGCGCTGGATTTAGGCGTTGCAGTGTATTGTGAGAAACCGATAGCCACACAGTATTGGCAGTTACCCGAATTGATGAAATTAAAGAGTAACGCGGTTTATCAAGCAGGGTTTCAACTACTTTATAATGAGGCGATAGTAGAGGCACGCGATCAAGGCGTTAAGCATTTTGTAAGCAGGCGGCTCGGTGGGAATTACCGCAACGAGAGCGTGGTACAAACCTTGATGATACACGATATATCAGTAGCGGCGTTTCTGTTCGGCACAGCAATGGGCGTTGATCCGTACGAAGTATGGGGCATGAGGTCGGAGGTAAATGCTAATCTGAGTTTCCCTGATCAGACAGAACCTACACGGGAAAATATTGCCATCCTCCACGCGAGATATGGCTTGCCCGCATTTAGGCAGATGGATTTTATTAAGCGTGATGGTTTTATATTCACTGATGCGTTTGATAATCATAGGGATACTGATCTGGTGGAGTTGAGCGTACACGACTGGCTTAGATGTATCCAAAAGAATAGCCACAGTAATCGTAATTATATGGGCTTTGCAGTTAACGTGCAGTTGATAGCATTTGAGATCGATAAAAAGATAGGGATCATGGATAGCGTACAACGGGATGAGATCGCGGAAAGGAATAGTCAGGAGGGCATGAAAACTGTTAAAAGCCACTGATCAAGAGCAACCACTTTTAGCGCCCATGGATAGCCTTGCCGAGTGCGGTGAGTTATTCGATGAGTTGGCTTACGTTATTGAGGCTGAAAGTGAATTGGCTTTTAATGTTTATTTCGTTGGGATCGCATTACCAGATGGACTGGTGATGCCGATCATGGCAATACTAAATTAGGATATTGAAAAATGGCTAAATCAGGCAATGGTGAAGATAATCAAAAAGATTATTTAATAATAAAAAATCTGCAATATCACAGTATAGAGCGAACATTAAATATGTATTCGCAGGATGAGTGGGTTTTTATGCAGATATTTTATTCAAAAGAAGATTTATATTCGATAGTGTTCCGCAGGAGGCTAACCAATGAGTATTAAGGTATGGGATTTTAGCGTAGTACACCCCAAGGCACTGATCAGTGATGGCGTGGTAATCGGATCGCATTGCTACATAGGTGGGGATGTGATGATCGGCGAGAATACGCGAATACAGAGCCACGTATTTATACCCGATGGGATCACTATAGGTAAAAATTGTTTCATAGCACCCAACGTAACGTTTACTAATGACAGGAAACCACCGAGCCATGGAAAGCACTGGCAGCGGATTACGGTGGGTGATGGCGCAAGCATCGGGGCTGGCGCAATACTGATCGCTGGCGTGAATATAGGTAACGGTGCAAAGATCGCAGCGGGAGCGGTTGTAACTAAACATATACCCGCAGGTGAATTATGGGGAGGAGTACCAGCACACAATATGGCAAGTAAGGGGTATTGCCCGAATTGTGGGAACAGGATCAAATAGAAAGGTAATAAAATGACAGACGAAAGACCGAAATTAACCGAACTCGGCAGAGATGAAATATTAGAGCGCGTATTTGACAAAAACGGAGGGTTTTTGTATGTAGCGCTTACTAATTCTGCTGGCAATAGAAGTGTCATAGATGATTCAAGCAATTCCTTAGTGGGTGTGGATTTTTGGTCACATAAGATACATGCAGGAAAATTCTATCAGACAAGCGCAGTTGATCTGTCAATGAGTATCAATGATACGCTTGTGTTGGCATTCAAAACTCCCGCGGGAGAAAATCAGGCACATCTGGCGATTGATTTTGTGACCAACGGGGATGCCCACTTGGATTTAATTGAGGGCGGTGATTGGGATGTTGAAACAGGATCATTGATGCCGATCCGCAATAGATTGACAATAGGCGCTGATCCATCAGATTTATTGGAGGCTGCGGGACAGGCAGGTTTTGATGCCACTGGTAATCTTATCCTCAATCCTGATAATTTAACTGGCGGTACGATACTGGATACTCAATATACATTTACGCCAATTCCGAAAGGCGAGGGCGGCGATATGGCGCAGAGGGAATGGGTATTACAACCCGACACACAGTATGCTGTCAGGGTAACATCTGATGTAAACAATAATAAATGCCAGTTGAAACTCAATTGGTATGAGCATGTAAACATCAACTAAACCGATGCCGCATACACTAACATCCATGCCAGAGATCAAAAGCAGTTTCGATGCTGTGTTGGCGCGTAATCGCAGGCGGCGTGCAGCGCTCCTATTATCACAGCGGCGCAGTATAGATCGATTGCTTAATAATTTAGCAAGTGATCTAAGTGGTTTGATCGCATCGGCTGATGAGTTTACATTTAGATGGTGGAGGAGTACCGAGATTCAAGCACAGTTGCGTGAGATAATGACTAATTATGTGGCTGGCTATCGTGGTGATCTATTCGGTGCCATGCAAAGAGGTACTGATGAAACCGTAGCTGCATGGGAAACCGCAACAACTGAGGCAATGGCATCCCGTAATTTGGTGCTCAACAGATCATTCAGTATGATACCGATAGGGGCAATGCAAGAGATCATGTCACGAATTGGTACTGATGGATTGACTCTAAGCAATAGAGTATGGAATCTTGGTCAGCAATCCCTGAGACAGATAAACCGCATAATCGTAAGAGCAATTTCAACAGGACAAAGCGCGGCAAGCACAGCACGTACGCTTAGGAATTTCGCTAAAAGTTCATTGAGTTTGGCAGATCGTGAGGACTTGAGAAAACTGCGCGGTGAAATGCGGAGGCTAGGCAGCAGCCTACGGTTTAGATCAGAACGATTAGCACGTACTGAAATCGCCAACGCATACCATGAGGCAGAACGTAGGAGCGCACAGCGTAGCCCGATCATAAAAGGACTGAAATGGAATCTAAGCGCAGCACATCCTGAGCCTGATATATGTGATAGTTTGGCATCGGCAGATGATTATGGTTTGGGAGCGGGTGTATATCCACCGCAGGCATTACCGTTTTTACCACATCCGCATGATCTGTGTTTCGTTACCTCGGTACTACGCCCCGTTTCTGAATGGGATAAACCCAAAAAGAAAATCAGGCGGCGTAAAAAGACAGCAGGCGTTATTACACGC
>SDBT01002879.1_pt1 | contig 30018 bp, 26 predicted proteins | sample 2277101 | NCBI WGS metagenome assembly SDBT01 (sample SAMN10404973, study PRJNA504765) | marine sediment metagenome | isolation source: marine sediment core GS10_PC15, 103 cmbsf | place: Arctic Ocean: Southern Knipovich Ridge | collected 2010
TTTCCGAAAGCTCAAAAAATTCATCCAAATTTTCAAATTTAATTGTTTCAGTATCTATGTAAGTATTTTTAATAGGCTTCAATTGAAATTGCGCCCACAGGATCAAGCCTGTCAAACCCATCCCGCCGATTGTTGCTTTATATAATTCTGTGTTCTCTGTTGCTGAACATATATATTTCTTCCCGCTGGACTTTAGCAATTCAAAGCTTATTACATGTTTACCAAAAGTACCTGCTGTGTGGTGGTTTTTGCCATGAATGTCGTTTGCAATTGCACCGCCGACTGTAACAAATTTTGTGCCGGGAGTAACCGGAAAAAACCATCCATTTGGTACAATCACTTTTAATATTTCTGCAAATGATACACCTGCTTCACATTTTATTATACCCGGTTCCTTGTCAAATTCAATAAATCTTGAAATCGCTGATGTATCTAGTAACGTATTTCCATTATTTAGACAATTATCGCCATAGCTTCGCCCTAATCCATATGGCAATACCAAAGTCTCCATGCTGTTTAATTCAGGGATATCGCTAATCCAGTGCAGTTTTATCACATTTTTGTGCTTTGCCTGAGGATAAAGCCCCCACGATTTGTAGTGTTGATTCATTGAATTATACTAAGCTTGTTAAAAACGGAATTGTCTATAGTTGCAGCTAATAGCATTACTATACCGATGATTACCATCACAACATATGTTGTCTTATCACGTATTGCATAAATAATTGGATCCTCTGTCATTTCCCCTCGATTTGTAACCATCCACATCCTCATTACCCAATAAAGTAATACGGGTAACGTAAACCAAATAAGTATTGGTGATTTGTATAATTCAATTACACGATCGCTGTTAATATACAACGCTAAAACTAACATCGCTACAAAGCCACTAGTAATACCAGACTTTTGTACAAGATCTAAATCTTCAATATGGTAACCTCTTCCAGCGATTTCGTCGAAGTTGTTCTGTTTCATTAAAATTAAATCAGCATATCTTTTCATAAAAGCGAGACTTAAAAAGAAAAACATCGAAAAAACTAATAACCAAGAAGATATATCAACTCCTGAAGCAATTGATCCTGCTGTAATCCGTAAAGTATATAATCCACCCAAGACTATCACGTCGATCAGCATTAATTGTTTAAGAATAACTGAGTAAGCGGTTGTTAAAATCACATAAACTATTAAAATTGTTAAAAATGCTGTGGAAAGTATCTTAATTGCTATGAAACCGCTTGTTAATAAAAGCAAAAATATTAATAACACGCTTGTTTTTACAGACATCAAACCTGAAGCCAGCGGTCTATTTTTTTTGGTTGGATGTTTCCGGTCTGTTTCTAAATCCAATAAATCGTTTAACACATATACCGCCGAAGCACAAAAACTGAAGGAAATAAATGCCCATAAAACTGCAACTAATAAATTTACATCAGTAAACTGATGTGCCATTGTGATTGGTAAAAAGAGTAAAGAATTTTTTACCCATTGATGAATGCGCAATCCCTTAATTAAAGTTTTATTCTTTTTTATATTTCCATTTGTATTAATCACTTGGACATTGTTGAATCTATTTAATTTATTTTTTGTACCTTTCTTTGGATTTACCGCTATTATCTTATTAGATTTTTCCCAAATTGGGATGTCTGCTTTAGAGTTCCCGATATAGTCAAACTTTGCATGTCCGACTATTTGATGCACTTTCTTTAATTTCTGCTCTCCAGATAGATTTATCTTATCGTTTGAGCCAAAAGCTCCGGAAAAACAACCAAGATGATTGGCAACTTTATCGGCGATATTTTGATTTGCCGCTGTTAATAAATAAACCTTACGTCCGTGCGCTTTTTCTTCATTGATAAAATCTAGTACTTTTTCTCGATAAGGTAACAGATCTGCTTGCGGTATCTTATATTTAGACACCTTATATTTAAAACCCGCTTTGCCTTTAAATAGCCAGATTATCAAAGAAAATATTTTTTGCGGATGCAATTTTAACAATAAAACGATGGATTCTAACAGAGTATCGGTAGCAATTAGTGTACCATCTAAATCGACAAAGAGAGCTATTTTTTTTGTTTTATTGTCAGACATATGTTAAAATTTAAGAATAAGAACGATATATAAATCTCATTATTTAATCATCAAGTAATTTTGTTCGTTGAAAACTACTCACTATAAAAAAAATAATTACACCTATCCATGATAAAATCGTAATCCAAAGCGCCTGTTTAATCTTCTCGGTTTTAAATTCAACGGTTATCGGCTGGTTGTCTAATGGTTTTACCATTAGGCGGTTTTGTGAGTCAAACAATATACCATTTTGAGATGTAATCTTAAGATTTTTATATTCAACCGCTTTGATATTTGGGAATAGATATCCTTCCACATTTATATTATCAACTTGTTCGATTATCAGTTTTTGCGGTGTTGCCTTCATCTTAGGATGCACATTAGGTAGTTCAGGTATAACTACCACTTCCGGCGGTGCAACATTTTGCTCAGGACGAGAATCATAAGATGTTCTTGTTGCCAAGTGCACCCACATAAAGACAGAAAATATTAATGGTAAAACCAATGCTAGCTCAAGTTTAACAAATGGGAATCTCTCATTTATTTTATCAATACGTTTTCTATTAATTTTAATTACTAACGTTATTATATACACTACAATAAATATAATAAATATAACAAATACTATATTTTGCAGCATTGAGTATAGTTTGTCAAATCGACTAAAATAAAAATTTAAATTATTTTCTGCAATTCCCTCCATTTTATCACGAAGCCAAAAATGTCCGGTATTATTATATGCTTTTGATATCACAGCATGTATCGGACTAAGAATTGGCTTTTTAAATATGACCAAGCTAAAGTAAACACTTCCCAACCCAATTAGTGAAATATTAAATAATATTTTTGTAAGTCTTTTAAAAATTAGCCAAGGTTTTCTTCTCATTGCACGTAACAATACTATCCAAATTTTTTCAACATAATTTGCAGCTACGAGAGAAAACCCCAAATACGCTGGTATTCCTAACCGATAACCATAATTTTTAATACTTTCAAAAAATGGTAAATCAACCAAGGACTGAAGTATTCTGGTAATGGTTACCCATACTGAGAAAAATGAAAAAATAAATATAGTTGCAGCAGCAAAGAAGAGTGCCTTATAATTAATTCTATTTTGGATTTTTTTGTCTTTCTTAAATATTTCTTTAAATCTGAAAATCAGCACTAAAACCATTATTACAACTAATCCCCAAAATATTCCGGCATCGTGTTGCGGAATTCCTATCCTAAATAGGTTCGTCCAAAACATTAAATCTATTGGTTGTATGGTAACTGTCGGGATTAGAGCATAAAAAAGGAAATTAAAGGGATTATAACCATTCGTTTCAAACCATTCTCGCGAAAAATCTGTGAATGATAAACTGGCTGCATAAATCCGTACATGCGCCAGTAAGAACACAAGTGCTATTGCTCCGACAACTTGTAATATGATCATATAATTCCGCTCAATTATAATATTATAAAAACCATATAAAAACAATAACATCACAAACCAGACAAACACATATACGCCGCCTTGCAATAAAACTAACGCTAACACTGCTGACATTCCTATGATCTTAGTAAACGATTTCTTTTCTGCAAGAAAGAATATCAACCAAGGGAAAAAGAAAATATTATACCAAGGGAAATAGCCAACAGCAATATGCTGAAAAATAATTGGTGAGAAAATAAACACTGCCAAGTATGATCTGAATTGAATATCATTCCAATTTAGACGTTTGCGCAATGCGAAGACGCCTCCCAAACCTACCAAGCATTGAACTAATATGTAAAATTTTAGGTATACAATTTCACTTAAGATATAAAGTAATGGTGTCAAGGGTGAAAATAGGGTGGTCTCAGGAATTGAAATAAACACTGATGTGGCTTTTATCGGAGGTATCCAGGAAATTTGGTCTATTTTACTCCACCAAAAATATGGCAAGGTGTCAAATTCAGTTAGTGCCGTTTTTATATAATGTAAATAAGCCGAATCCTTATACCAATCCATCACCCCCACATTACCATTAAGCGCATAAAATAAAAAAAGTATGCTTGCAATTATGGTATACAGATAACCTTTTTCCCAGTTTCGAATCATATGATTTGTAATCTAATTGATAGCAATTTATTGATTCTTGTTATATGCATATATCAATATATCTTGGAAATGAACCCGTTGGCGAGGGTATAAAAAATCGGCTTCTATCTGGTATCCAAAACCGGCATCTTCAATAAGCTCTAATGTAAGTGAAAAGTTATCCTCGTGTTCTTTAATATGATGATGATATTCAATAACCATTTGTTTAACATACTGCAATTTATTGCTTTTTAGTAATTCTTTTAATACAGAGAGCTCAGCGCCCTCAATATCCATTTTTAGAAAATCAATAGTCCTGTTAATATAGTTTGATAGGCGTGTCGCCTCAACAACGTTTATTTTACCATTTTGTACTCTCTCCTTAACAGTACTCATTACAACCGAGCTTTGAGTGTGTTCAATATTATAAAAGTCGATTTCTCCTTCATAATCTGAAACGGCCTTATTATGTATTTCGACATTTTTGATCCCGTTAGATTCAATGTTCTCCTTTAAAATAGCAAATGTATGCCCATCCGGTTCAAAACATACAATTTTTGATTCAGGGTACATCATTTTGAAATAAATAACTGATTGTCCCAAATGACTTCCACAATCAATTATAACCGGTTCCTTTTTATCAGTTGCAAACCAATAACTTTGAGCAATAAAAATTTCCCTAAATAGTCCGCTCAAAGTATTAAAATAATTAAATTTTACTTTATACCCAACAATATTAGCTATCATTTTTTTTCTATTGTACTTTTTAAAATAAAAAGTTCTTAACCGTGTGTTTCGTATTTGTTTTCTTAATTTTTTCTCAATCTCTAAATCGCGGATTTTTTGAAGATCGTGATACAATTCATGTAATTCTAAAAAATACCTTTTAATTTCTATAAACAAGGCACGTATCGCTTTCTTTATCGAAAGCGGTATCAAAGTTTTTAGCCTCGCAACCAGCATTGTTTTCATATTTTTCCTTTTAAGAATTTACCGGTGTACGACTTGGAATGTTTTACCAAATCTTCCGGAACACCTGTAAATATTATTTCACCGCCGGCATCTCCACCTTCAGGTCCAAGGTCGATTACCCAATCGGCACACTTTATCACATCTAAATTGTGTTCAATAACAATCACCGTGTTACCACGATCGACCAAAGTTTGAAGCACCTTTAACAACATTTTTACATCTGCAAAATGTAAACCTGTTGTCGGTTCATCTAAAATATAAATTGTTTTGTCGCTGCCAACTTTTGATAATTCTGTAGCCAATTTAACCCTTTGCGCCTCTCCGCCCGACAATGTTGTCGCTTGCTGTCCAAGACGAATATAACCCAATCCAACCTCACATAATGTGGTCAATTTTCTATATACTGATGGGATGTTCATAAAAAATTTTAAGGCCTCTTCAACTGACATAGCTAGCACTTCAGCTATGTTTTTTCCTTTATATTTTACTTCAAGCGTTTCGCGATTATAGCGCTTTCCTTTACAAACTTCGCAGGTAACATAAACGTCGGGTAGAAAATTCATTTCAATTTTTATTATTCCGTCACCTTGGCATGCTTCACAACGACCGCCTTTCACGTTAAAGGAAAATCTTCCCGGTTTATATCCTCTTAATTTTGATTCGGGAAGCTGAGAGAATAAATCACGGATAAAAGTAAAAACACCTGTATATGTCGCTGGATTCGAGCGTGGTGTACGCCCAATTGGTTTTTGATCTATATCAACCACTTTATCTAACAATTCTAAACCATTTATAGATTTATACCGTAATGGATATTTTCTGGCTTTGTGCAAATCGCGTGCTAAAATCGGATATAATGTTTCATTAACGAGCGTACTTTTACCGCTTCCCGATACGCCGGTTACTACAATAAATTTACGAAGTGGAAAATCAATATCAATATTTTTTAGATTATTACCTTGAGCTCCTACAATCCTTAAACTTTTATTGATTCCCCGCCGACGTGTTTTCGGTAACGCTATTTTTTTCTTACCCGTCAAATACTGTGCTGTGATTGAATTATTATTTTTTAATAATTCTTGTGGACTCCCGGAAAATATAATCCTTCCGCCATGTTCGCCTGCTCCCGGCCCAATATCAATAATATAATCGGAAGCTTCCATTGTTTCTTGATCGTGTTCAACAATCAAAATTGAATTGCCTAAATCTCTTAATGCCTTTAATGTACTTAGTAACCGTTTGTTGTCACGCGGGTGTAATCCAATGGAGGGTTCGTCCAACACATATAACACACCCACCAATTGTGACCCAATTTGCGTTGCAAGGCGAATGCGTTGACTTTCACCGCCGGAGAGCGTTGTTGCTGATCTTTCAAGCGTAAGATAATCCAAGCCAACATTAACAAGAAATCCTAGTCTTTCGGAAATTTCTAATAATATTTGTTCAGCAATTGTCTTTTCAGTTTTATTTAAATCCAAATCCTTAATATATGTTAAAATTGAACGAATACTCATATGCGATATTTCGCCGAGATTTTTACCACCAACAGTAACTGCTATACTTTCTTTTTTCAATCGTGCCCCATTACAGTCAGGGCAAGGTTGCATACGCATATATTGTTCAATCCAAGCACGGATATGAGCTGATTGTGTTTGTTTATAGCGCCGCATAAGGTTATTGATTGTTCCTTCCCATCCACCCCGGTATGTACCACTCCATCTGTCAGAAGTGTAAGTCATTTCAAATTTAGTACTGCCGGTGCCGTAAAGTAAGATTTCACGCACGGTAGGGTCAATTTTATACCACGGCATAGTAAAACTTAGTTTATAATGTTTTGCCAAACTTTTTAATATACTTCCATACCAATTTCCGCGTGGTTGTTCTCCAAGTGGATCAATTGCTCCTTGAATTAACGATTTATTTTTATCCGGTATTACTAATTCCGGATCAATTTCCATTTTTGAACCAAGACCATCGCAGGTTGGGCATGCTCCATAAGGAGAGTTAAACGAGAACATTCTTGGAGTTAATTCCTCCATCGATACTTCGCAATGCGGACAGGCAAAATGTTCGCTAAACAGATGATCTTTGTCGGGTAATTCGTGCACTAAAATCAATCCCGAGCCAATCTTCAAGGCCAGTTCAATTGATTCGGTAAGCCGCTCGTGATAATCACCTTCGAGCACTAAGCGATCCACTACAACTTCAATTGTGTGTTTCTTATTCTTTGTTAACGATATTTTTTCATCCAGCTTTTTTAACTTACCATTAACGCGAACACGTAGAAAACCTTCTTTTTTAATTTCCTCAAATACTCCTTTGTGTTCTCCCTTTCTACCTCGGACAACGGGCGTTAAAATATAAATCCATGTATCCTTTTTAAATTTTTTAATTGTATCTACAATTTGTTGTACGGTTTGGCGCTGAATCGGCCTGCCGCAAATCCAACAATGCGGTTTACCGATATGTGCATAAAGCAACCGAAGATAATCATGAATTTCTGTAACTGTTCCAACGGTTGAGCGCGGATTGCGCGCAGCTGCTTTCTGTTCAATTGAAATCGCCGGTGATAAGCCCTCGATATAATCCATGTCGGGTTTCTCCATCAATCCCAAAAATTGACGCGCATAGGAAGACAGCGATTCCACATAACGCCGCTGTCCTTCCGCATAAATTGTATCAAAGGCTAACGATGATTTACCGGAACCGGAGAGTCCTGTAATTACAACTAATTTATTCCGTGGAATATCTAAATCAATATTTTTTAGGTTATGCTGTCGGGCACCGCGAATGATGATTTTATCAGAATATTCCTTCATAAATTATTATTTTGTAGTTTTTCCATTAAAAAAGCAATCTGAAATTTACCTTTTAATAAAATTCTTTCAAAAACAGATTCTCAAATTTTATAAAGATATTTTGTTAGACAATATCGTAAATATTTTATTCGAAAGGCAGGAATATCATGTTGAATATCAAAAATTGACGTAATTTACCATATGAACTCTTTACAGAATCACATATTAATCGCCATGCCACATATGGTAGATCCTTACTTTGGGAAAGCCGTGGTTTATATTTGTGAACACACCAAAGATGGCGCAATGGGACTTGTTGCCAACAAACCGTTTATGGAACCCAATCTTAAAAAACTTTTTTCAGAAATTTATAAAGATAACGAAAATATCTTAAAAATTGTACCGGCTATCCATTTTGGAGGTCCCGTAATGATAGAACGAGGAATTGTTTTGCACAGTACAGATCATACTGTTGCTGAGTCTGTAAAGATCTCTGACAAAATAGCGATGACAAGCCACAAAGATATTTTAAACGATATATCTAAGAAGAACGGTCCGGCTAGCTTTAAACTCTTTTTGGGACATTCCGGATGGAGTGGTGGACAATTAGAAAAAGAGATTGAACGCGGCGACTGGCTATTGCAAAATACTACATCTGATTTCATTTTTGAAGTACCGGAAAAGTATATGTGGGGACAAGCAGCTCGTACCTTAGGCATCGAGACCAGCGAATCTACCGGTTTGGACGGTTACGCGTAATTTACCTTATGTTATTCTGAAAAACTTTGCAATTAAGAATCCATAGTTACATTTAATCGATTCTACACTTCTTTCAAAATGACATAGAAAACGACATAGAATTCGTACAATTCGTTGTTTCTGTTCCGTAACTTCCGCACGTGAAAAAGTACTTACCAATTCTTGCCATTATTTTTGCAGCTCTTCTATGGAGCTTGGACGGTTTCCTGCGCCAAGAACTCTATAATATTCCATCTTTTTTAATAGTTACCATTGAACATATAATAGGTGCGCTCGTTTTCTTTCCATTTCTATTGAAGGGCAAAAATGAAATAGTTATAATGGGGCAAAGAGCCTGGTCAGCCATTTTTTGGATAAGCGTTTTTGGCGGCTTGCTTGGTTTGTTCTTTTACACCAAAGCGCTTAGTTATATACAATATATTGACTTATCGGTTGTAGTGCTGTTGCAAAAATTCCAACCGCTATTCGCGATCTCGCTTGCGGCGGTAGTTTTAAAAGAGCGTATCACAAAAAGGTTTTTTATATTAGCATTAATGGCTCTTGTTGGTGGATATTTTGTCACTTTTGGGCTAAATCCTATTCCCCCCGGAAATGATAAAGCTACAATTGCGGCCTTATTAGCTTTATTGGCGGCATTTTGTTGGGGCAGTTCAACTGTTTTAGGAAAACATGCTTTAAAAACTCTTTCATTTCCGGTTGTAACAGCTTTACGATTATCGGTTACAGCGATTATTGCGGTGGTCGTTTTAATAGCAATTCGGGGTTATTCTGATATTGGTTTGATAACCGCCTCGCAATGGAAAATTATACTATTAATTGTATTTACTACCGGTTCAGTTGCCTTATTCATTTACTATTACGGACTAAAACATGTTAAGGCATCTCACTCATCAATCTATGAACTTTTTTGGCCACTTTCCGCTGTTGCGATTGATTGGATTGTGCGCGGAAGGGTATTATCGCCGGTTCAGTTTATCGGCGGCACCCTGCTGATAATCTCTATAATTCTCCTTACTCGAGAACAAAAAAAGCAAAATGGAAAGACTGTCAAAACATGATCTGAAGCATAACCTAACCTTGAACAGCGCGCACGAATTTTGCTGGGGTTTTGGGATGGCTTTCCACACGACTTATGCCATTGTGCCTTTGTTTTTGAAACAATTGGGGGCACCGTCCGGAGTTGTAGTTTCCGTAGCAGGACTTTTTGCCATTTTGATGGCTTTGCCACAACTTTTTTCTGCGCTAATGGGACGTAATATACGCAATATCAAAAGTGTTGCCATTGGCGTTCACGTTTTGGTCTGGCCACCGGTTTTTATGATGGGGTTCGTCTTTGCCTTTTTTGTCCCAACCGGGCCAACCGCTTGGATTTACTACTATACCTGTTTCATCCTGTATGGTATAACACTAGGATTTCTCATCCCTATTTGGGCAGATTTTTTACGACATGCCGTTAATGATGATTCGCGTGGTACATTTTTGGGAGTATCTTTTGCTTTCAATAGTATTGGCGGATTTTTGGGTGGAATAATAGTAAAAATATTGTTCAGTAGTTCCATTGCCTTTCCAAAAAATTTCGGCTATGGCTTTTTTATATATTTATTGATGATAATGATCGCAACCGTTTTGTACCTTGGCCTGCGTATTAAATCGCCCGCGGAAAAACGTCCGCATAAATCAGTTGCTGAATTTTTGGCTGAAACAAAAAGGATCATCAAAACGCATATTAGCTTCCGTCGTTATTTGATTGCGCGAGCTTTCCTTACAGTAATTTTTCCTGCTATCAGTATGTATGCGGTTTTCATGCAGGAAAAATTCGGCTTTGATATTAGCACCGCCGGTATTTTCACAATATTAAATGTAGTTGCTTATGGATTATCAAGCTATTTATCCGGAAAGATTGGTGACCGCTTTGGGCATAAAACAGCGATAGTATTTTCTTTCACGATGCACTTTTTAGCTGTGCTAACAGCTTTATTTACGACAACAATGTTCGGAGTTTACACCGTATTTATATTTCTTGGTTTTGGTTTGGGAGCTTTTATGCCGGCATCGATGAATATGGTTTACAGCTTTGCAGGCAAGAATGATAACAAATTATATATGGCATTAATCGATACATTTTTGGCACCGTTTATACTAATTACGATATTCGCTGCTGCATATATTTCGGAAACATTCGGCACTGTGCAATTATTTTGGGTAATCGCCGGAATGCTTTGCCTAGGCTTAACAATTATGATTTTTTATGTGAAAGATCCTAGTTTAACCAAAAAGGGGCCGGAACGGATTTTAGTTTAAAGAACTATATATTTAGTGCCGTAGGTTTCACCGTCACCATCTAATCTTTCCGGATGACTTTCTTCTAAATACTTATCAGTCCACCAATTAAACTCAACCTTATCGCCCTTATTTAATGACCTCTCTTTATCCGTATAAATATCTTTGAAATTTATCTTTTTGGAATCACCCGCTTTAATAGACACATTGACATCTGCAAATGCCCCCCAATCAGTATAGGGAGCACATTCATTATCCATAACATTATAATATATTTTAACACTTAAATTGTTTTCGATTATAAGGTTTTCAGAGGAGGTTGAAATCACTATATCTTCATCATTGTTATTTATGTTACAAGCCGAAAACATTAATGCCAGCATTAATATAGACAGAATATTTAGTTTCATAATAATTACGCCATTAAATAATATTGAAATTTACAGGTAACGTCGGGAACGAACAATTTTTAAATATACTTTCTTAATAGCAACACTGCCCAAAATATTTTATTTTTAGCTTATTTATCAACCGTATTCTTGATAAATACAAGTATTCAATATTATTGACAAAGAAAATTGCTGAATTTTTATTTGAACAATGTAACTTCAGCATTAAAAATTTATTAAAAGTCGAATTGAAAACAGCAAGAAAATTACCAAAACAATGTGTAAAAAATCTTTCTAATACCTAATAAATATATGCCAAAAAATCAATTAAATAGCGTTGTTTTGGTTAAACAGGTACCAGATACCAAAAACATAACAGCCGACACAATGAAGGCCGACGGTACTGTAAATCGTGGTGCTTTACCGGCAATTTTCAATCCGGAAGATCTGAATGCGTTAGAAATGGCGCTAGACACAAAAGAACGCTTTGGAGGAACTATTACCGTTATCACGATGGGACCTCCGCGAGCCGTAGAAATCTTAAAAGAATCGTTATATCGCGGCGCAGATAAATGTATTTTAATTACTGATCGAAGATTTGCCGGCGCCGATACATTAGCGACTTCCTACGTTTTGGCACAAGCTATTCATAAAATAAATTCTGCTGATTTAATATTTTGCGGGCGTCAAGCTATTGACGGCGACACAGCTCAAATAGGTCCGCAAGTTGCCGAAAAAATTGATTTTAACCAAATCACATATGTTAACGATATTGTGAAAATAAAAAATCGTGCTATTACCGTAAAGAGAATATTAGGGCGTAGCACCGAAACAATTGCAACCAACCTACCATTATTAATGACCGTATCGTCGTCAGCAAATAGTCCGAGAAGCATCGGTGCAAAATATTACATGAAGTTCAAAAAAGCGAAGATCGTTAGTGAGATTAAACAGGATATCAGCTCAAAATTTTCCAAAGATCATTTTCCTAGTGACAAATTAAAAAACGAAATCCAAAGCACTGTAGCTGAACTGAAAAAACAGGATTTGTTCATTGAAACTTGGTCAGCCGACGACTTGGATGCTGATCCCGAACAAATCGGATTAACCGGATCACCAACAAAAGTAAAAGCAGTAAAAAGTGTTACTTTAACAGCTACGGAAATTAAAACTGTTGAGCCAACGCTTACCGGAATTCAAGATTTAATAACCGAACTTATTACGGATAATACCTTTGGCTAATACTAAATTAAAAAACAGTGTTTTGGTCTTTATCGAAATTGAGCACAATGAAATTGCTGAAGTTAGTTTAGAGTTAGTTTGCAAAGCTCGCGAACTTGCTGATGATCTTAAGGTGGATGTCGTTTCACTGCTTATTGGAGCGGAAGGTAATTCGGATTTTGAACAATCCTTAATCAATTATGGTAGCAACATCGTTTATACATTTAACGACCATCGTTTAGATCACTATGAAACATTACCTTACACCAAAATCGTTAGTACTATAATTAATCGTGCAGCGCCACAAATCGTTTTGTTTGGGGCTACTCCAATCGGGCGGGATTTAGCTCCGCGGGTTGCAAGCACACTGAAAACCGGCTTGACCGCAGACTGTACCGCCCTCCAAATTGGCGATCACGAAAATCGAAAAGAAAAAAAAGTATATAAAGATATTTTATATCAGATACGGCCGGCATTCGGGGGGAATATTATTGCTACTATCGTAGCACCTGAGCATCGCCCGCAGATGGCGACCGTCCGTGATGGAGTGATGAAACTGGACCACGTTCAGAAAAAACGAAGTGGCCAGGTAATACCACAGACAGTAACTCTTAGTGCTTCGGATTTCGTCTGTGAATTCATTAATCGCACAATTATACCAAAAAGCATTAATTTAAAGAATGCCGATATTGTCGTTGCCGGTGGCGCAGGAGTAGAAAGTAAAGCAAAATTTAAGCTAATCCACAGCTTGGCACAGACCCTCGGTGGTAAGGTCGGCGCATCACGCGCCGCAATTGACAGTGGCTACATCAGTCCTGATCATCAAATCGGACAAACAGGAACAACTGTCAGGCCAAAACTATATATTGCCTGTGGGATCTCCGGCGCCATTCAACACCAAGCAGGAATGGAGCACTCCAGTAAAATAATTGCGATTAACAGTGATCCCAATGCACCAATTTTCAAGATCGCTCATTATGGAATTATTGGCGATTTACACAAAGTTATCCCAATGATGATAAAGGCCTACAAAACTAAATCGTGACCATTATGGCAAATTTTTATAAAGACAATCCCGATATTAAATTGAATTTAGAACGAATCGACCTCCATACGTTAGCAGATTTAATTGAGGGCGATTACAGCGCTGCACGCAATTCAGATATCGCACCGGTTAATAGTGCTGATGCCGTGGAAAATTATTTGAGCATCTGTCATATTGCCGGCGAATTAGCCGGCGGTCCCATTGCAGAACGTTCCACAAAAATTGATGAAGAAGGAAATGTCTGCCGCGACGGAGATGTTTTCTACCACGAATTAGTCAAAAAGAATCTAGAAGATTTCCGGAAGGCACAACTGTTGGGAATTTCGATACCGCGGGAATACGGCGGACTAAATATGCCGCAAATCGTTAAAGTAGTTGTTTTGGAAATTATCTCCCGTGCAGATGCTTCGCTGATGAATTTGGTTGGTTTACAAGACATCGGTGAAACTATCGCTGAATTTGGAAGTGACGAACAAAAGAACACATACATTCCGCCATTGGCAAATGGTGCTGCTACCGGAGCAATGATTTTGACTGAACCGGATTCCGGATCTGATCTGCAATCAGTACGGTTAAAAGCTACATACAGTGGCGATGATAATAGTGCTGTGTGGCATTTAAACGGTGTTAAACGTTTTATCACTAATGGAAATGGCGATATATTATTAGTCATGGCGCGTTCTGAAGAAGGAACCAAAGATGGACGCGGCTTATCACTATTTGTTTGCAAGAAACAGGAAAGTATTCAAGTTCGTCGGATTGAAAATAAATTGGGGATTCATGGTTCACCTACTTGCGAAATGACATTTTCCAATGCAACGGCATATTTGATTGGTAAACGAAAATATGGTTTAATAAAATACGTAATGTCTCTCATGAATGGTGCCCGGATTGGCATTGCGGCTCAATCATTAGGCATTGCAGAAGCGGCCTATCGCTTAGCGCGCGAATATGCGCAAACTCGAGTTCAATTTGGAAAAGCGATCATCGAAATACCCGCTGTCTACGAAATGCTGTCAAACATGCGTTTAAATATTGAAGCGGGAAGACTTTTACTGTATGAAACAGCAAAAATTGTCGATTTTCAAAAAGCGTTGACAAAACGTATTGAAGTTAAACGGGAAAATGGCGTAAATGTCGAACCTAGTGAAAAACAAAATGCGAAATACTACGATCGCTTTGCGGTGGTATTAACACCGTTTTCTAAATATTTTAACGCAGAAATGTGCAATCGTACCGCTTACGATGGGATTCAAGTAATGGGGGGAAGCGGTTATATGAAAGACTATCCTATGGAGCGCTATTACCGTGATGCGCGTATTACTAATATTTATGAGGGGACATCACAACTGCAAGTAGTTGCGGCAATTGGCGGAATTTTAGGCGGCGTCCTAGAAAAGGAATTTGACAAATTTAAAGAGCTGCAATTTGGCGCTACTCTTAGGTCGCCAGCGGACGACGTAAAAACGATGCTTTCATCATTTGCTGCAGCCGTACAATCCGTAAAAGACAAAAAAGATCACGAATATACTGATTTTGTTGCTGAACGAATCGTTAAAATGGCATTAGATATTTTCATTTCAACGTTATTTTTAGATGCTGCAAAAACCAATGAACGAAAAGCGCAGCTGGCGCAAATTTGGATTAGCAAAGCTAAGGTGAGTGTGAATAATAATTCTACTTTTATTCTCAGCGACGAAAGAAATATAATTGATAATCATTCTGAGATTATTGCTTAATTTGTAAACTCCCGCCGTTTTATTCCGCAAATCGTCTCTCCCTATTTTAGGGAAAGGAACAAACGGCGTTTTACCCCTCTTAATCTCCAGTCAAGGGGAGACATATTTAACTAATATATTCTTCCTGAACGGTGTTCCCCACCATCGCAATGGATGGTGGAACAGTTAATGAAATCAGCCTCGGGTCGCAGCAATAATGACACAGTATTTGCCACATCTTCCGGTGTTGTAGTACGGCGCATAGGATTACGATACTCGGTACGTTTTACCCACTCCTCCCATCGATCGGATATTTTAGTCAGCGCACGTGTTGGTGTAACACCGGCTTGAATTACATTAGCCGTGATACCGAACTGCCCTAGCTCCCAGCCAATTTGCCGCAGAATTGCTTCCATAGCTACTTTAGCAACGCTCACAGGACCGTAACCCTCCATCGAAACATAATTCCCTTCACTTGTAAAACCCATTACACGCGATCCTTTTCCCAGCAATTTCGCATCATGTAATTTTTGTGTCCAATACAACATTGACATTCCCATAACATGAACCGTCATATCCATTTGTTTGCGGGTTACATGTTTCTCGCCAAGCAGATTCATGGTTGTGCCAAATGCAATAGAATGCAGTAATAATTTTAAAACATCGTCACCAACAATTTCTTTAATGATCGGAACATATTCATTCATAATATCAATATCGGCGGCGTTTTTATTCCAAAAATGTACACGCCCACCATTGATTTCAGATAATTCTTCTTTAAATATTAACGCCTGTCGTTTTATTTCAGCGCGATCAAAATGAAATCCCAAAATGCCGTACCCGTCCCTGGCTAAGCGCTTTGCAGTGGCGCCGCCGTGCCCGGTAGAGCAGCCTAATATTAAAACCCATTGTTGCATGCCTGCCTCCAATTTTAAGGGTGCAAATTTAGAACATTATCTTAATTTTACAAAGTTTAGGTTTTCATAAAGATTTCTTGCTCGTTTCGTCAATTACCAATAATCTTGCTACTGAAAATCATAGTGTTTATGGAAAAATCATCAATGCAGAAAAAGTTGAGCTATTCAAAAAAAGATTTATTGAATATTGCCGAAGGCAATGTTTTTGGTCAAGAAAATGGTAAACTGCCTAAACCGCCAATGCTAATGGTTGATCGCATTTTAAAGATCACCGAAGAAGGCGGGAAGTATGGAAAAGGATCTATTTTAGCGGAATTAAATATTAATCCTAAAAATTGGTTTTTTGACTGCCATTTTAAGGGAGATCCTGTTATGCCTGGTTGTCTTGGGCTTGATGGATTTTGGCAACTATTAGGTTTTTTTCTTACTTGGGCCGGTGGAAAAGGTCGCGGACGTGCTCTAGGTGTAAAAGAATTAAAATTCAAGGGACAGGTACGGCCATATCATAAAAAGATCACTTATAAAATTGACATTAAAAAAGTAATGAAAAAACCGCTATTTATGGTATGGGGAGATGCTGTCTTAACTGTTAAGGAAAAGGTTATTTATTTTGCGAATGATCTGCAGGTAGGCCTCTTCGAAAACTTGACTTGGGATTATGGAGCTGACCCGGCTTTAGATACTTTTTAAATGTCGCTTAAATGCGGAATAATCGGCTTGCCGAACGTTGGTAAGTCAACTATCTTTAATGCGCTCACTGCTTCCAGCGTACCTGCTGAAAATTATCCTTTTTGTACTATTGATCCTCACATTGGAATTGTCCCTCTTCCTGACTCGCATCTGTTCGAATTAGAAAAAATATATAAACCCGAGAAAGTTACTCCGGCCATCGTTGAGTTTACCGACATCGCCGGCTTAGTTAAAGGTGCCAGTAAAGGCGAAGGGCTCGGCAATAAGTTTTTAGGACAAATCAAGCAAGTCGGGGCTATTATTCATGTAATTAGATGTTTCGATGATAGTAATGTTGTTCACGTTGAAGGCACTGTTGATCCGGTTAGAGATGCTGAGCTTATTGAAACAGAACTTTTATTAGCTGATCTTGCCACACTTGAAAGACGTTTAGTCAAAATATCTAAAGCCGCCAAAAGCGGCGATAAAACTGCCGTCAGAAAAATTAATCTACTCGAGAAATTATTAGACCATTTAAACAATGGACACCGTGCTCGAACTCTTCCCGTCGAAGACGATGATATTTTTTTTATCAGATCTTTATTTTTGATGTCCCGTAAACCAATCTTATACGTTGCTAATGTTGATGAACAAGAAATCCAAAATACCGAACGCAATAAACACGTACAAGCTCTTTTCGATTTTGCCGAGAGAGAGGGTAATCTTGCAATACGGCTCTGCGGAAAACTCGAGCAAGAAATTGCATCGCTCGAAGGCAATGATAAACAAATGTTCCTGAATGAATACAATCTGCCTGAGCCCGGTTTAGACAAACTTATTCATGCGAGTTTCAAACTCCTTGAATTAATAACATTTTTTACCGGCGGTCCCAAGGAAGTCCGAGCATGGACTATAAAACAGGGGATAACGGCCCCTGAAGCTGCCGGAGAAATTCATACAGATTTTCAACGTGGATTCATTAAAGCAGAAGTATATAAATACAATGATCTGGTTACTCTTGGCTCAGAAATCGCTGTGCGCGATGCCGGATTAGTTCGTCAAGAAGGGCGCGATTATATCGTAATAGACGGTGACTGTATCTTCTTTAAGTTTAATGTTTGATTGTTTCACCGTATCTCATCTTATTGTAAATTGACATAGTTAATGAAGATATCAAAACAGGTAAAAGTAGGCGTAATTGGCGTTGGGCATTTAGGGCAACATCATGTTAAACATTTTTCTTCATTACCCGGCGCTGATCTCAAGGGACTCTACGATTTAGATGCAGCACGCGCTAACAAAATTGCTAATCAACAAAAAACAAAAGCTTTTAATAACTTTGAGGAGTTGCTTTCTGTCTGTGATGCAATATCCATTGTTACACCAACCACTCAACATGCTGAAATTGCCGAACGCTGCATAAAGCGTGGAAAACATGTATTTATTGAAAAACCCATAACAAAAACTGTTGCTGAAGCTGATTACTTGCTTTCACTTACTAAAAAAAACGGAACTATAATACAGGTTGGACATATTGAACGGCTGAATCCGGCTTTGTTGGCATTAAAAGATTTTGAATTAAAACCAAAGTTCATAGAAGTACAACGACTTGCTCCTTATACGGTTCGTGGTACTGAAGTCCCGGTAGTACTTGACCTTATGATTCATGATATTGATATAATTCTATCTTTAGTAAACAGTCCCGTAAAAAATATACGCGCCAGCGGTGTTTCCATCATGACTAATTCAGTTGATATCGCCAATGCGCGAATTCGCTTCGAGAATGGTACCGTTGCTAATCTTACATCAAGCCGAATTGCACAAATTAAAGTAAGAAAACTCAAGTTTTTCCAACGCGATATGTATGTTACAATTGATTTTCTACTGGGTCTTACAGAAGTATATCGCGCTATAGATTCAGATACAAAAGCTTCTAATACATTAGTTACCGCTCCTTTAGATAGTGATGGCAGACATCGTTCTGTAGTTTACGAGAAACCGCCCGTTGAAAAGATAGATGCCCTACGACTAGAACTAAATAATTTCATTGAATCAATTCAGGGGAGATCTAAACCAATTGTTGACGGCAAAGCCGGCAGAGATGCTTTAGAAGTAGCTACTAACATTCAAAAATTGATTATTGAAGATATACACTAAAAGCCCTAGATACTAAAATCTAGAATAGATGTACTCAGAGATGTCCGCCAACCACGCCGCCCATTCAATTTTTATCATAGCCGGTGAAGAATCCGGTGATCTGCATGGTTCTCATTTAGTGCGAGAGATGCTAAAACTTTATCCAAAAATAAAGTTTATCGGACATGGGGGCAACAAAATGGCAGCTGCGGGTGTTGAAATAATTGAACATGTTTCAGCACTTTCCCTTGTGGGCTTTATTGAAGTATTAAAACATCTTCCTTACTTGTATAACGTAATGAACAATACCCTTGCTACAATTCGAGAGATTCAACCTTCACGCGTAATCTTGATTGATTATCCGGGATTTAATCTAAGATTAGCAAAAAAGCTAAACGAATTAAATATTCCTATTACATATTTTATTTTACCGCAAGTTTGGGCATGGAATGAAAAGCGTGCAAAAATAATAAAAAATTATATTGATCAAGCTTTAAGCATTGTGCCATTCGAAAAAGATTGGTTCAATAAACGCAAAATAAATATTGATTTTGTTGGTCATCCATTTGTCGATATGGAAAAACCGTCCATTACAAAAAAAGACTTTTTTTCAAAACATTTGCTTACATTAAACAAACCCTTGTTAACTCTGCTACCGGGTAGTCGCCAACAAGAAATAGACCGTCATTGGCCAATATTTAAAGACGTTATCAACAAATTGCATGATATTTTCCCAAATATCCAATTTATTATCGGTCAAGCACCGGATGTTATATTGCCAACTCCTCCAGCATTTGTACATATAGAAAAAGAGAATCCGCACTTAGCTATGTATTATGGTGATGCTGGGCTCATAGCCTCCGGTACTGCCACCTTGGAAGCCACCGTTTTCAGTCTGCCGGCTGTTGTTTGTTATAAGACATCCAAAATTACTTATTGGATTGGAAAGCACTTAACTAAAGTAAAATATTTATCATTAATTAACTTAATTGCAAATCGTCAAATCGTACCGGAATTTATTCAATACCAAATGACGGCAGCGGCGCTTGTTAAAGCACTAATTCCATTGCTTTCCGATACTCCGGAACGAGAAAAAATGCTTTCCGGCTATAAACGAATCACCGAAAAATTAGGTAAACAAGGCGTATACCGGCGTGCGGCTAAACTAATTGCAGAAAAAGCTTTTTAGATTAAACCGATGATAGCTTTCCTGAATAATATCAAAATATCCATTCTAACTTTATTAATCAGATTATTATATGGCACCTGCCGTTGGCACGTTTCTGGTTTTAATCATATGGAAGGCTTGCTCAATAAACAATCTTCATTTATTATTGCCTATTGGCATGGCAATATGTTGATCCCTTATTATAGATTGGCTAAATATCATTTTCACATTTTAGCAGGATTTCATAAAGATGCCGAACTTGGTGTTCTGATTGGAAAAAAGTTAGGCTGGAAATTTTTACGCGGCTCAAGTTCGCAAAATGGCAGCGAAGTATTTCAGCAAATGGTTGAACTTTTATCAAAACCTAATAATGTTTTCGCTATTACTCCTGATGGTCCCAAAGGTCCCGCTAATATTCCAAAACCGGGTACAGTCAGAGCAGCACAAAAAACCGGAGTTCCCATTATACCCGCAGCTGGCCGTTCCCGCCGCAGCTGGGGTTTTACAAATTGGGATATTTTTTATGTTACCAAACCGTTTACTCGTATTGAACTAAAATTTGGTGAGCCATTGTATTTTTCAATAAATGATGATTTTGATATTTGCATTAATACCTTAAAAAGCCAACTCGATAGATTAGATAGCGAAGTCTCGCAAAGTGTGAAAATGGATTCATGAGAATAATTTTTAACATCCTTCTGTTGCCGCTTTTTTTGATATATCTATTGATCGTAACATTTAGAAATTATCTATATGATATAAAACTATTTAAATCTGTAAAGTTGCCCTGTAAAATTATTAGTGTTGGGAATATCGCTGTTGGCGGAACAGGTAAAACTCCTGTGGTTATCGCAATTGCTAAATTTCTTCAGCAACATAATAAATCCGTTGCCATTTTGAGCCGTGGCTATGGTAGAAAGACAACCGGAACTCAGTTAGTTGCCGACGGAAAAGCCAACCTAACAAATTGGGAAAGAGTCGGTGACGAACCGGCACTTATGGCAAAATATCTTCCAAATATCCCCATAGTTGTTGATGAAAATCGTATTCGTGGCGGAAAATATTTAATAAATAAATTTCATTCCAAAATCATTATCTTAGATGATGGTTTTCAACATCGAAAATTATTTAGAGATATTGATATCGTTCTTGTTAATAGCAATATATCAAAATTTAATAAACGAATATTTAGCTTTGGGAATTTCCGCGAGTCCTGGAAATCGTTAAAACGAGCGCATTTTATTTTTCTGACAAAAAGCGATTTTGTTGCGCCATCAAAAAAACTACAGGCTAAGTTAAACACACTCGGTTTGCCATTATTTAAAACAAACATAATCCCTGCCTCATTTTTTTTAGACAATAAAAACAATAAACGCGCGGCTGGGTATTTTAATGAAAAAACAGCGTTATTATTCTCCGGGATCGGAGATCCCGAATCGTTCACGAAAACAATTCATAACTTTAATATCAAGATTCTCGACTCAATTAATTTCAAAGATCATAAACATTATTCAAAAGCAGCTATCGAAAAAATCAACCACAAATATATTACAACAGGCGCTGATGTAATTATAACGACTGAAAAGGATCTTCTAAAAATAGGCGATACCACTCTACCAATTTATGCCGTCCCCATCACTATGAACATTGATGAAAACGGTTATACGCAACTACTAAAGCTTTTAAATTAATTATACAAAGCAGCGCTATATTCCAGATCATTTTTTTTACAATTAAATAATAATATGTTATGAAAATTAAACGACTTTTATTCCGCAAACCAATTATAGTAACAGGTGCTATAATTCTTTCAATCGTCTTAGTAGTATTTTTACGCAATGTTTATACGCAAAAAAACTATGAGAAACGCCTAGTAAAAACCAAGCTAAATACACTGATGTCAATTCTGCATTACATAAATAAAGATTATTTTGAAACAGTGCCAATTGACAAATTAATGGATGGCGCTATCCGCGGAGTACTGGATGAACTAGATCCGCACTCGGTTTATATTCCAGCTGAGGAATTAGAAGAAATTGAAGAACAATTAAAAGGTAACTTTCAAGGTATTGGAATCGAATTTTATATTCTTAACGGAATTTTAACAGTCATTGCGCCGGTCGCCGACAGTCCGTCAGAACACGCCGGATTATTGCCCGGCGACCAAATCATAAAAATAAACGGCAACGATGCGATTGGAATAACCCAGGAAGGTGTCTTTAAGAATCTGCGTGGGAAAAAAGGCACAAAGGTCACTGTTACAGTTAGGCGCACCGCAACCCCTAAACCATTTGATGTGATAATAATTCGAGATAATATCCCTTTATATAGTGTTAGAACAGCTACCATGATTGACGACCAAACAGGATATATTTGGCTTACTCGTTTCTCGGCAACCTCACTCTATGAAGTAAAAACTGCCCTATCTAAATTGTCAGAAAAAGGAATGCAGCGTTTAGTTCTTGATCTGCGTAATAATAGCGGTGGTTTATTAAAACAAGCCGTCGAAATAACTAATTTATTCATCGCTAAAAGCGATACTATTGTATACACTCGCGGAAAACGAAAGGAACTAGAACAAGTATTCATTGCTGACCCAAAAAACGGAGCAGGCGAATTCCCCTTGGTTGTTTTAGTTAATCGCGGTTCAGCCAGCGCCAGTGAAATTGTTGCCGGCGCAGTACAAGATTTAGATCGCGGAATAATTGTAGGTGAAACAACTTTTGGTAAAGGGCTCGTCCAAAGACAAATTACACTCAGTGACGGCTCCGCGATTAGGCTTACCATTGCTCAATATTATACTCCAAGCGGCCGGCTTATACAAAGAGAATATGAACCTGGCCACGACTATGATTATTACAATAATATCTTTATAAAAAACCGTGAAGTCATTGTTGATTCGCTAAATAAGCTCAAACCCAAACATTTTACAAGGAATGGGCGTGTTGTTTATGGCGGCGGTGGTATCACTCCTGATGTATTGTCCGCTTGGGAACCCGCGATAACTGCAGAAACACAAATATTAATTAATAATCCAAGCAGACCAATTTTTAATTGGGCTTCTAACTACTCACAATCCATAAAAAATGATTTTGTTTCGTTCGAGCGGTTTAATAATTCATGGTTTTTATCCGATGAAATGTATGAAGATTTCTTATCTTTTTTAATTTCTCAAAAAATTGAATTTGATCGTTCTGCTAGTACTGCGGACAAAAAATACTTAAAAACCCGGATAAAGGCACAAATTGCCGCAGCGCTATGGGGGCGTGATGAATACTATAATATAATACTCCCAACCGATAATCAAGTTGTTACCGCTATCAATAGTTTTAAAGAAACTGTGGAATTAGAAAAATATTAATTAGATTCATTGACAAAACTTTATTAATTTCACTAACTTTTCAGACAATTTCTATTAATACTGGAGGAATAAATGGTTGAATACTTTGTAGATGGTGGTCCATTCATGTACCCAATTTTAGCTTTACTCATCTTTGGAATCGGATTTGCTCTTGAAAGATTCTACTCATTAATGATGTCTTCAATTAATTCAAAAAAATTCTTTGCAGAAATAAAGGACTCATTAGATTCGGACGGGGTTAGCAGTGCTATCGAAATCTGTAATAATACACGCGGCCCGATTGCCGAAGTGTTTCATGCAGGTCTAACGCGCAGTCATCGCGGTTTAGCCGAAGTAGAAAAAGCAATTCAGAATGCCGGTACCGTTGAAATGTCTTTCTTGGAAAAGAACATGATTTGGCTAAATCTTGTTGTAACAGTTGCACCTATGCTTGGATTTACTGGTACAGTTGCCGGTATGGTCAAGGCTTTTGATTCGATCGAGGCAGCAAATAACATATCGCCGGCAGTTGTTGCGGGTGGTATCTCTCAGGCCTTGTTAACTACCGCATTTGGATTAATTGTTGCTATTCTCATACAATTATTTCAAAATTTCTTTGTTTCAAGAATTGATCGTTTAGTGTTAGACATGGAAGAAAACTCCATGCAATTAGTCGACCATCTCTATGAAATGGATATCAGCAAAAAAGCTAAGTAATATATTATGGCAAAGAAAGGACGCAGGTTTAAAGGCGGAGAAATTCCGACTGCTTCAATGGCAGACATTGCCTTCCTGTTGTTAATCTTTTTCCTGGTCACCACAACAATTGATATGGACAAGGGCTTGGGAATAGTTTTGCCGGCAGAGGGTGAACAAGTTGAAGTTAGTAAAAAGAATATCTTGAACTGTTTAATCAATTCAACAGGACAAGTATTGCTTGGCGAGGAACCTATCAGAGTCAGCGATATTAATCGTGTGGTTCGACAAAAACTGCAAGAGAATAGTAAATTAATCATTTCAGTAAAATCACACGAAAAAACTAAATATAAAGATTATATCGCTGTTATTGATCAGCTGAAACGCGCAAACGCTACCCGTATTTCAATTGCAGAGACTCGATTGTGAAATTCAATAGAAAAATAAGGTTATCTAGCGCTATTCCGACAGCATCTATGCCAGATATCATATTTATGTTGTTAATTTTCTTTATGGTTACTACAGTTTTAAGAGAATTTAGCGGTCTACCGGTTAATCTGCCAAAAGCTGTTCGTATTGAAAAATTAAAATCTAAAAACCATACATCGCATATTTGGGTTTCTAAGGAAGGCTTAATTTCTATTGAAGATAAATTATACAAAACCGAAAATATACGCCATATTATGTATGATAAACGCGCAGCCGATCCTCAACTTATCGTTTCTCTTAAAGCAGATGAACAATCTCGTATGGCGCTGATTTCCAGTATACATAATGAATTACGCAAGGCCGATGCCCTTGCTTTAAACTATGCAACATTAATGGCCGCAGATTAATTATGGCTGAACATATGAACATATTAAAAACGCGCTATCCCATTACCGTACGAATAATGGGACTTACGGGTGTTCTCATTCTTATTGCTGCTTTCTTAATGTTCCCGCGCTTCCTCGCCGATGAAGGCATTCTTCAACAACAGGAAATTATAATTGAACAACTAGATATTCCTCAAACGCGGCAAGCCGATAGCCCGCCGCCGCCATCACGACCTTCGGTACCAATCGAATCTGAAAGTGAAGATCTTGACGAAGACATTACTATCGCCGAAACAGATCTTGCGGATTTTGAAGCATGGGGCGATGCTCCTCCGCCACCAACAAACACGGGCCCGCGGGTTAGATTCATTCCTTACGATGATCCACCGGTTGCCAGGACACCAATTAATCCGATATATCCGGAAATAGCCCAAGAAGCCGGAATTGAAGGGACGGTAATTGTTCAGGCTTTTATAAACATAAAGGGTATCGTAGAAGTAACAATAATACTTAAGGGCATTCCCAACACCGGTTTAGACGAAGCAGCTGCGACTGCCATTAAAAATACGCGCTTTAAACCTGCAAAACAGCGCGATCGTCCGGTTGGTGTTTGGATTTCAATACCAGTGCATTTTACTTTGACGAACTAACTATATAACATAATATGAATTGTAAAAAGCCCCCAATAATATTGGGGGCTTTTCTATTTTGATTTTATTTTTGTTATTTTATTTTTTTAAGGGCACCACGCTCATTTTTCTTCTAATGTAGGAAAAAACCTCTAATAGTGGTAATTCTTTTGGACATACATCATCGCAAGCCATCATTCCAATACACCCAAAGATTCCTTCATCAGTTGAAATAAGTTCGAACCATTCTTGATCGGTGCGTTGGTCACGCGGATCCAGCATAAATCGCCCGACGCGGTTTAATCCTGCTGCACCTAAAAAATTCGGGTAAACTTGTGCCGTAGCACAGCCTGCTAGGCAACAACCACATTCTATACATCTTTCAGATTCATAGATCTTATTAGCAAGTGAATTATCCATACGTTCTTCTTCCGCTTCCGGATTAAATTCTCTTTCCGTATGAATCCAGGATTCCAACTGTTCGGAAATTCCTCGGAACCATATCCCCGTATCAACAGATAAGTCTCCTAACATTTTAAAAAACGGCATTGGATAAAGTTCAATATCTTCAGGCAAGTCTGATGTAAGCGTACGGCAAGCCAAGGTAGGTCTCCCGTTAATCATCATGCCACAAGAACCACAGATTCCGGCACGACATACAAAGTCAAACATTAAGTCTGAAGCTTGTTCTTCGCGAATACGGTTTAATGCAGTAAAAAGGTTAAGACGTGGAGTTTCATTTAATTCAAAAGTATCGACACGCGGTTTATCATTTTTAACACTTGGATTATACCTGAATATTTTAAATTTTAATGTCCGTTCCATTATTTCATCTCCCCTGCTTCACTTTTCCATAATTCTTTTGGTAGTTTAGTTCCTATTGGTTCCGATGTTTCACTTCTTCCATGTTTCTTCTGCTCATCAGGAATTTTGTTATTATATTCTTCAATAGATATGTTCATGTCCACTCTAAGATCATCTCCATATCCCCGATAACCAGGAGGTAGATCCAGTAAACCAACCGGTTCATAAGTAAATATGGGCTCACCGTCGGGATCGGGCCAACGTGTTAATGTTCGATTTAACCATTTATTATCATCTCGTTTCGGATAATCTTCACGGCTATGTGCTCCCCGTGATTCTGTTCTGTTTAAACCTCCCTTTGCAATCAAATAAGCTTGCTTCGCCATTCCTTCTATACGCAGTGCGCTAGATAGTTCAGGATTCATTCCAGGTGCCTGAGATATTACCTTGACATTTTTTGTTCGTCTTACAATATCTAATAATCCTTCAGCACCCTTTGTCAATCCTTCTTCAGTCCTAAAAATATGAACATGTTTATTTAATATATTTGCGATCTCATCGCGTAATTTATAGACATTCTCTCCGTCAGATTTGTTCATTAGTATTGCAATCTTGTCGTGTTCTTTTTTTGCAAATTGTTCAGCTAGTGTTATATCCGCTATTAGCGGAGCTTTTTTAGTGTATTTAGTAATTTCCTTGCCAACAACCATACCCGCCACAACAGTTTCTGCTAAAGAATTTCCACCTAATCTATTAAATCCATGCATGTCCCAACAAGCAACCTCTCCAAGAGCAAAAAGACCTTCTAAATTATAAGCATGACCATCTTTGTTTACACGAATACCGCCCATTGAATAGTGTTGGGTCGGACGCACTGGAATTAATTCTGTTATTGGATTAACACCAATAAAATACATGCAGATATCATAGACTTCACGGAGCTTCGTGGTAAGATGTTCCTTTCCAAGGTGCCTTAAATCCAACCATAAATGTTCACCGTAAGGTGATTTTACACCCTTCCCTTTTAACATATGTTCTTTCATCCTGCGCGATACAACATCTCGTGATGCTAATTCTTGTTTATCCGGTTCATAATCCGGCATAAATCGGTATTCATCGACATCTAGAAGCAAACCTCCATCCCCCCTACAACCCTCAGTTACCAATATATCAGTTGGAACTATACCCGTTGGGTGAAACTGAACTGCTTCCATATTTGCTAACGGAACCACACCTGTTTGTAGCGCCAGCCAAGAACCCGTTCCTTCATTAATGACAGCATTTGTAGATTCACCATAAATACGTCCGTATCCACCGGTCGCTATGACAGTTGATTTTGCTAAATATGTTATGATTTCACCATCTCGCAATGAACGCACAACCGCTCCATAACAGCGACCATCGGCATGTATCAATTGTAATGCTTCCATACGATCATGAACTGTAATTCCCAACTGAACAACCATATTGTCGACTGTATACAAAACCGTGTGTCCTGTCCCATCGGCGGTATAACAGGTGCGCCATTTTGCGGTTCCTCCAAAAGCACGAGCCGTAATAAGTCCTTCTTTTTCCTTATCTTCAACTATTGTCGTTTTTTTTCCTTTAATGTAAACATCACGAGGACCACCTTCCACACGGTTCCAGGGAACACCAAAATGTGCTAGTTCACGCATTGCAATTGGCGCGTTATCTGCAAAAATACGCACCACTTCTTGATCTGCTCCCCAATCCGATCCCTTCACCGTATCAAGCCAATGAATTGTTGGATTATCTCCTTTTCCTTTAACCGAATTACCTAACGAAGCCTGCATACCACCTTGTGCAGCTGAGGAATGACTTCGGCGCGGTGGTACTAACGATAAAATAATTACATCTAATTCTTCTTTTGCACATGCTATTGCCGCCCTTTCACCTGCCAGTCCAGCGCCGATCACTAATACATCGCTAGTTATAACTTTCATGACAATATCCCCTCCCATGGGCCGGCTAGACCGATAACTGTTGCAAGGCCCAAAATCGTAAAGAACCAAAATAAAAAATAAAATAGAATTTTTGAATACTTTCTAACAAACCAAGTGTCAGCCAACCATTTTACTAATAATCTATAAACTCCTATCGCCATGTGGGCGACCACAGACAACATTAAGACTGCATACAATATCCACAACCCGCTTTCTACACGATTTGTGGCTATCTCCGCAGATAGTCCCGGTTCTTGACCGATCACGCCCATGTCTGTAAACATATTCCAGGCAACTAAGATTAAATGAAAAGCCCCCGTAGCTAAAACAATCATTCCTGTGCGAACCTGCCAAATCCATAACGATGTTTCAAAATGTCCGGGTAAGCTGGTTTCTAAATTTTTATCCTGATTCCATAATTTTTTTGAACCTTTTATCATTTTCCCAAGCTCCATCATCCGCTTTCGATCTTCAAGTTTTCCCGGTATTTTTCTACTAGCCCAGATAAAATGGATAAAAAAGACTATTGTGATAATTATTACAACCGGCCTACCGATTGGAATTGTAACCTCTAATAAATGCACAGTAGCTTGGTAAGCTTCTTTACCAAATAAGATACTACTTTCCAAAATTAAATGTCCACAAATAAACAGCGCAAGAAATGCGCCCGTTAGACCGCTAATCCACTCATTTCTAATAACTCTTTTTGCTCTACGGTATGTTTCGCTTTTTTTGCCATGTCGCGATGCTGCTTCCGGATACAATTCAGTTTTTAAAGAAGACATTGTTTTACTCCAAAATGAATCAAAAATAAAGTTTAATGCTAGTAAAATTTATGACCTTCGAATCTTGTTTTTCTATATAATTTATATGAAATAGATTATTAAAAAAATAGCCCTGCAAACGCAGGGCTATTTAAGCTAGTCTATATAAAGCATTCGTTTTAGCGGTCCCCAAATAGAAAAGCGAACAGAAAAATCTTTTTTCTCATACTTTGTGAAATTTAATTCAAGCGCTAAGTTATCAGAGAGATGATATAATATTGTAGCTTCCGCACCCAATCCCAAATCTGCCTTAAATGTCCTGCGTGTAGTTGAGCCAAGACTTGTTTCATTCCCACTATTATTGACAATCATCTCTTTTTCGTTGGTTCCATAAAAATATACTTTATTCAATCCAATGTAAAAGTCCAAATCATCAATCGGAAATGTAAATCCTGCACCTAAGGGAAATTCAAAAATTCTATAAATATTATAATGTAGGACTTCACTATATCCACTGGTTATCTCAACCGCATTGCCTTTAATTGAATAAAATTGTACTGCCGCTTTAAAATACATAAAATAAAGCTTTTGTAATCCTTCTAATTGTATAAAGATTTGATTAGAACTTTTTAGCATTGGATTGGTTGTTGAATCATTAGCAAAAAATTTAAAATTATCCAGACCCAAAGATACCGCAAATCGTGTTCCGGAAGGCAATTCATTACGATAACTCATTGACCAAATATTAGACTTCGTTCTCAACGCATCAATATAGCGCGAATGTTGATTAAACACAACTCCAACC
>SDBT01002880.1_pt1 | contig 30013 bp, 47 predicted proteins | sample 2277101 | NCBI WGS metagenome assembly SDBT01 (sample SAMN10404973, study PRJNA504765) | marine sediment metagenome | isolation source: marine sediment core GS10_PC15, 103 cmbsf | place: Arctic Ocean: Southern Knipovich Ridge | collected 2010
CTATAAGACTTCTCCATATAAAGCATCCTCAGGTTTCGGTATGTATTTGAAACCACCGAATTGGACTACATTACTGAATTTCAAATCACAGGTATTAGCGGTTTTATAGCAACCGGGATGCATCTCAAAGGTCATTCCATTAAGCACGATAGTAGAAAACCCTGCCGTTACAGAAATCTCATCTCCAACGTGATTCCTTATCATTCTTCTTTGACCATTGCAAGCACCGCTCGTAATTTTTATTTCCCCTAAATCAAAAAAGGTAAGGTCAACAGCAGAAACTCCATCCGCTGTGACACTTTGGGCTCCTGAACCATCACCAATCAAGATATCATTATCCACAAAGTCACCGGTCATTTCATAGGTATATATAAAACCTGTGGTGGCAGTCGTATAATGAATTGTAATAATCTTCCCAGACTCGGTTGATATGCTTCCTGTTACGGTATCACCTACTTCTAATGTTCCAGAGGCGGCATCAAAAGCAGTCTTATGCACAAGTGAATCAGAATCAATATCAACAGTAAATTCATCCCCACCATCATTATCTGTAGTGCCCTCAATTTTCCAATTGGCTCTTGTCAAATTACAACCCGACCCAAACAGACGATAGTTGCAAGCCGCTTGATATACATTTCGAGGAACAAGCATGTTCAAACTATGTAATGGATTAGAAACACAAACCAACTGCATTGCATACTGGTTATAGGTAACTTGAGCCGTTCCATCAAATATGATTAACTCTCTACCATCAGTGGGGGTAGACCCATAAGGGATAATCTTAATTTCAACCTTCGCTCCATCAAACAGACCCGCAGCCAAATCTGCTTCAAGGCCTGTTGGAATAGCCATTGCTATATTTACCTGGTCTGGTTCAAGATTCATTTCCCTGGTGATGGCATCCCGACCTATTGGATGTTTGGTATAGGTAACCGCCGGATTGCCCCATACCAAGTCCTTATCAAAAGGAGTGTATCGATGGACGGTTCCGTCTCTGCGGGTTATCACATACGCTTCAGTAAGGTTTAATTTGCTATCTGTGTGATTGAAATCAGTGTGAACTGTTCTCATCAGCTTATCACCTGAACCATTCCAAAATTATTTGCTGACCATGTTTCCTTATCTATTTCACTGACTTCAAAAGTATCTTCCACAAACCTTACTCGAAAATAGTATTTGAAGTCAGCATCGAACACTACCCCCGCTCCGGGGGCGGCACCAAAAATTACAATCCCAGTCGTATCATCTAAAGTATAATCAGCCCCTTCAGTCTTAGTAACCGAATCAAGTCTAACTGTAGGTTGATATACGGCTCCTGCTTGAATGTCCTTCTTGTCTTCCGTCCACAGCTCTGATTCCCCCAGATGGTATGTTGCAAAAAGCTGGAAATCAGTCTGTGCAGCAATGGCTGTGATAGAACACTCTGCAGCCACAACAAGAACCTCCTGTGGGTCTTCCCATAAGAAAGTATTGAATTGGCCTTGACTTCTATTAAACAATTCCAAAATCTGGTCTCGTAGAGTAGCTGTCAAAATTTTGTAACCACAACCCCATTCTCTAATAGGTTGTCCTCGTAGAGCATTCCTTTGTTCTGTACCAGTACCATACGATTGAACATTGGTAGCCCAATGGAACTTTTTCTTATAAGGGTAAGAAAATAAATTATCTACAAAGGTATTTATAATTTCATTCATTAGATTAGCCGCTCCTTCTAATAGGATGATTCTTTCTCATCGCTCCTTGAACCTGCCTTGCCATTTGCCTACTCAATGGAGATAATGCCCGCGATACATCTTGAGTATCCATTGCCGTGATATTATTTGTTATATTTACAGATACCGGTTCTTGACGCTCATCACCCCCGCCCTTAGGCACAACCTGCTCACCTCTTTCTAATACTGCTGGAAACTCATTGCTACGAAGTCCCTTATGTAACCTTACTGCATTGGTAAACATCGAAGCCGGTAAGGTCATAGTCGCAGGTGCGGTTTTCCCAATCACACCTCCTTTGTGAAAAGAACCAACGGCAAGGCCAGCACTACCAGGGCCACCGCCTCCAAAACCAGTCATTAGTCCTGAAAAGTCAGGTACAGCTGGAATTCCAAACATAGACATTATGGCTCTATACATTAAAGCTTTGAATATCATTTGCATTAGGTCTCCTATGACAGACCGAGCAAGCTCACGGAAGTCTACTTTCCCACCCATGGCCATATCTGCAAAAGCCCTTGATAATCTATCTACAGCCGAGACTACTATCTCTCCTAAATTCTTTGCCAAGTTTATCGCTTCCATCCCAGCCAATTGTATTTCTTTCTTGAAGGCTTCTATACCTGTCGTACCCTGTGCCAATGTTTGCATCTTTCCAATGTACTCCCCCAACAACTGATTCTTTGTTGCTAAGTCATCATTGTAGGCCTTATCCAAAAGATTTCTAAACTCCATCAACCCTTGTGCTCTTTCTCTTTCTTCATTCAAATAGCCCATCAACTCTATTTCCATTTGAAGTGCGTCCAACCTATCTTGAACCGCTTTCCTACTCGCCATGTCTACCTTAGCTATTATCTGTTGGGCGTCTGTGGCAGCCTTGGCCAAGCTCTCCAAATCTGATTTTAGCTGTTCAAGGCCTTCTATCTTCACCCCCGGTATATTTTGCAACTTGGCTATTTCCGACTTCATAAGATTAACAAGAGACCTTATATCTTCTCCGGCTTGAAGCTTCACCATCTCCCACAAGCGTTCGAGATTAGCTGCCGATGATTCCACAAAGTCAGATAAACCAGCAGCACCTACTTTTACCTCTTTGACTATAGCCGCCATTGCTGCCTGAAATTTATCTTCAATCTGAGTAGCTTTTTTGGATATCATCTCTTCGGCTGCTACAAATGTCAAAGCAAACGCTTGTCCAGCATCAGTCCATCCTTGTTTGGCTCTTTCCCACGCTTTATCTAAATCGGCAACCGTATATTCTCCTGCGTCTTTGACAGCTTTCCACATTACTTTCCACCACGATATCGCTCCCATTAGACTGGATATAAAATCACTAACAAATTGTTTCGTCTTCGTTTTAGCATCTGCCAATACGGTTGTCCAACTATTTGCAAACCACCTAAGGAATGGACCAATAGCTTTATTCCTCAACCAATCCACTCCTATCTCCCAAGCCGTCAATAAATCTCGCCAAAGGTTATGAACAGTTTCTAACCCTTGAATCCAAGCTGCTCGGAACGCATAGGCAGCGCCAGCTAAAAGAACAACCGCAAGAAGAATGGGATTTAGAGAAAGCATCCAAGCTGCAAAGCCCCCAGTCAAACCCCAAACGGCCGTGACCATCAAACCCATGAGTTTCAAAAGACCACTCATTGCTAAAGCAACAGGGCCTATCGTAGCAGCCAAGGCTGCATATCCAATTATGTTTTTTCTAACCTCCACTCTTAGTGTAGTCCACGTTTTTGCAAACCAAGATACAGCATCAGAGGCTCTTTTGATATATGGTTCCAATGTGCTTCCTATGGTCATTGCAGCAACCTTAATTGCTTGCCACATTTGTCTCAACGAATGTATCAAAGTCCCAGTCATTTTGTTGTAAGCTTTTTGTGTCAATCCAGTAGCATTGAACATCAACTTCAAATCACTCATCTGTTTATCAGCCTGCCTTGCCATGGCAGCAATACCAGCCAATGCTCTAATGTTAGGAAAGATGGAAGCTAACTGCTCGGCAGAGGCATCCCTCAACTTCTGCATTACACCGGTCAAACCTATAGTAGACAAAGTGGTACTGTTTAATGCAAACCCAAAAGCCTTCACCGCCTCTATTGCATCATCAGTTGGTTTGATAAAAGAATTTACAGTAGCTCTTAAAGCCGTGACGGCTATCCGAGTTCTTAGACCAGCTCGAGTCATCGTGGCTAAAGCAGCACCCACCTCTTCAAAAGATAGGCCTGCAGTAGATGCTATAGACGCCACCATACCTATAGCAGGAGCTAATTGAGCAAAGGTAGTCTTGCCTCTTTTAACCGTAGCAAACAAAATATCAGAGACCTTACCAGCCTCCTCAGCAGCCATACCATATGAGTTTAATACCGTAGTTATAGCATCTGCAGCTACCCCTGTATCTGTCATACCTGCTTTTGCTGCTTTTACCGACGTGGTCAACACATCTAACGCTTTGGCAGGGGCAACACTCGCTGACAGTATATCATACAATCCTTTTGATAAAGTTTCTGTCCCCTCTCCAAATTCTACAGCCAACTTTTTCAAAGCCTTTGCATAGGCAGGTAGGTAATTCATAGTTTGGTCATCAAGCATGGTGCTAACATTGGCCAGTTGCTCCCCAAACTTGGTAAATGATTTGACAGAAAGGGCACCTATTATCAGCAAAGGAGCCGTAACCATCATAGACATTTTTCTACCAGCTGCTGCCATTGCTACGGCAGTTTTATTCATCTTAACCACAACACCGTTCATCACAGCATTGTATTGAGTAGCATTTGCTCTTAGATGAACATACAAACTACCTAAACTTGCTTGTGGTGGCATTTGGTTCTATTCCTTATTTGAACTCGTCTTTTTTGTCTTCAAAATTCTTAACCAAAATTGCTTAGAGACAAAGGTTCGTTCCTCCACGGTCTTTGGAGCATTCGAAGGGGCTTTGAAATCCAAAAGAAACTGCTCGACCTTTATGGTCTTTGGATTCTTGGCGTAACCGCGGCACACCACTGCTGCCACTTGAGCCAAATAGTATTCCAATTTGCTTCTGTCTTCCCACTCTACTTGCTCCAAATACACGCACCAAGCTACAAATCCTGTAGAGGATATCTTATCTTGAGCTTCATCAACAGACATATTTAGGTGAGACGCTACCTTATGCCAAAGGAGCGTTTCACCTTTCAATCGTTTTTTGCCGTTGCTGTTGCATCCACAGCCAACCCACTCAGTTCCTGAGCCGCCACAAATAATTTTGTGAGGACGCCTGATGGATACCCTTCCAAGACCTCTTTAGCGATAGGTGTGTTGTTCTCATCGAAAAGACAAAGAGTAAGGAGACCGGTTTGCAAACCTTCGAAGTCATTCAACCCTGCTGGTTCTCCCTTTACAAAGGTCATCCTCTTACCCATATCATTTAGGTAGATATCTCTTTGCTTTCCTGTCAACTCTTTAAGAGTGCACTGATGCTTCACACCATCAGTACCTTCTATCTCAACAGGCACCGACTTCAACTTGACTGAAAATTTTAACTCTGCCATCGTACTTATCCTTTCCAAAAGATTAAAATAAAATTCTTAAGTTTCTCATCAGTCATTCAACCACCATCAAGGAGTATAAAGAGGGGCAGTCTCAACACCAGAACTGTTCTGGTTCGAGCAGACAATAGTAATAGTCGCAACTGGCTGCTCACCTTCGGCAATCGCATCAGGCTCAAACTTATCAAGCCAACCCCAAAATGCCAAAGTAGAAGCATCCGGAAAGGTGATTGTGATAAGCTGATTATCATTGAGCATGTCCATGATGTCTGGGTAAACTCCAGCATCATACGCTACCGATAGGTTCATATCAGTCAGCGTTATCAAATTCTTAGGTCCCCTTGTTCGATAGATTGCATTCCTCATAGTTGTGGTATCATTAGCACCACCGCCATCGACACCCGGAGGGGTCAATGTCTTCTCCCAAAAGGTGAGGGCAGGACCACCACCACTGGGGGTTGTCGTAAACGCAATCGTCGTCTGCCAACCGTCATCTATTCGTGACATCTGTCTTCCTTTCAAATAATCTTAGGTTATTATTTTCACAGTTACCAATAAATCAATTGTGAACAACTGTCTACCTTGGGTGCCTTCCTCAGCACCCAAAGAAGTAACAAGACTTTTTCTACTCACATTCTGTATTTCATAATTGTTTCCTCCTACTACTATGGCTTCATTCAATAGCCCGTCTAAATCTATAGCCACAGCCTCAAGTTTTGTCCAACCTGTATTATAATCATCACATCGTGTCTTCAATTGAATACCAAAATGCTGAATAACCGTTCCATCGCTCATCAAACGTCCGTCTTTATTGCCGTCTGTATCATAAGCAGCTCCACAATTAGTCACTGCCCCTGCATCTGGCATCCAAGATACATACAAAGGCCAAGCACCATTATCATCAGGGTCGGTCATCTCTGCCTGCGTGCGAATGTAGGTAGCCAATATCTGAGCAGGAGTATCCAAAAGCATTAGGTTATCCTTTTCAACGACACAAGAAAATTAACTGTAAACAACTGTCTTCCTTTTGTCCCAGGTTCAGCCCCCAAAGAAATAACAGGACTGGCTCTGGACACATTATAAATCTGATATTCGTTAGCTCCTATGGTAATAGTAGCATTGGCTATAGCATCCAAGGCCACCGCTACGGCATCAGCCTTATTGTAACCAGCAACGTGCGTGTCGCTTCGTATCTTCAATTGAATGCCATAATGCTGAATAACAGCACCCTCCATCAGTCTACCATCTTTGAATCCAGGCGTATCGTACATAGCTCCACAATTAGTATTGGCACCCGTATCAGGCATAAAGGACGTATATAAAGGCCAAGCACTACCATTGTCTGGGTCTGTCATAGAACCTATAGCTTGGTCTATAATATACGATGCCAAGACAACTGCTGGAGTATTCAAAAGGGCATCACTTGCAGTGACCGTTCGCACATAAGAAAAGACGCCTCCTGACACTGCTGGTATTACTTGTCCACCTATTAAGTCATATCCCATTAGATTAGCACCGTAATTTCTCTATAATATGAACCGCCTGCTGGGGCACGAGTCAACGACTGCTCAAGTATTACAGTTGAACCATCTTCGGCATCAAGTAATTGTTGAGTAGTCGAGTCTCCTACTTTAAGTCGCCAGTTGCCCGCTATCCAAGCATGCATTATCTTCAAGCACTTTTCCCAAGTCCAAGTTCCGCCTTCCGTAACCCCTGTCATAGCTTTCATTGCTGTTACTAATTCCACCGCACCAAGATACCGATTCTCTATTGAGAAATGTGCCAATACTGCATTTACTGTTTGTCCGTCGATAACCGCTCCATCCACCCAAATCGTATAATCATATCCTGTAGCATACCCAATGACAGCACTCAAATCTACTTGGCATTTATGTATTCCTGTGTCAGGAGTATCTTCAGTATCTGTTATGCCTGTAGTTATAGGTATCTCGTCCGAACGTATTATTTTAACTGTTCCATTTGTGGCTCTTGTGATCGATGCACCGTCTTGATTATTAGTACCCCAAAAGAAAGTAAGTAAAGCATCTTCAACATAGTCACCTAAATATGGAGTGCCCATTAAGCTAATCCTCCAACAACAAGAGGAGTACCATTTGCAAGCGAACTGTTAATTTTAGGTCTCACTATTTCTCTTAACCGTTCTGTGCCAACACCATCGTTATATAAAAAATCAATATCATTTTGAGATAGTATAAAAGGAGCACCTATTCCGGATATTACATCCTTGAATACTAAAAAGTTATCAATCCACCCATTGAAATTTGATATAGGAACTCCAGTTCCGGCTCCTATATGTTTAAGATGAAACTCTGGAGTTACGCCCCATTTAGCTGCACCTTGAACGACACTATCCAACCACAACCTTATTGGGCCTTGCCCCGCAGCAGCTTCACGGTACTGAAGGACAACGTGCCGCCATTGCTGGTAGAAATCTGTGTCGTCAGTCCAAGTGAATTCAGTACCAGTGTGGTCAATAAAAACAAATCTGGCACCATTCAACATACCAAAAGCATTATTAGCTTCATCCCTGTTTCCGCATACCACAGAACCTACTCCTGGACCTGGAGATGCGTTATTTCCTTTAGCCCAAAAAACTATAGTGTAACCATTATTTCCACCTACAGCTAAAGTTATCAATGTATCAAGAGTGAAATAAGGAGAAAATGCAAAGCTACCGTTCATATTAGGTGGATTTGCTTCTGCTGTATAGGAGTCTTCACTGTTTGCTCCACCAAACAGCGTTCCATCATTACTACTAATGTTGTCTATGACATTGGGCGTTGGTAAAACATCATTCAGCTTCCATTGATGAATGCAATCTGGTCTCAAATCAATCACAACTAAAACCCTCGGCGTATTATATTGAAAATTTGATTCCTCTTTTCACGAAGCGGTCTTTCTAAGAATTTTGCTGTCTTTCCTGGCAAATGCCGAGCATCTAAATTCTCGTGAACAAATACCGCGTAATCGGCATGGTAAGCTATGACTATATCTGCCTTTGAACCTCTCCCACCTACATTTCGAGTATTAGCACCACCCTTCAAGTTTCCTGTGAGAATAGGTACTATCAATTGGCTCTCTCGTTGCACAAAGAGCCCTGCTCTCTTTAAGCCTCGTTCGATTTGTGCCTCTGTAAGCACCTGAGCCGCCCTTAGGTTCCTAACCACGTTAGAGACGCCCGTAACTTTAACCATTCCCACTGCCATTATAAGTATGCCGACCTCAAATATCTTCTTGCCTTTAAGTCAGGAAGCTTATCGAATCTTCTAATCTCCCACGCCCCATCATTCTCTTTTATATTAACAGTATCAAAACCAGAGGCATCCACATCAGCAGACGTACCCAACATCAATATCCCACCAACCGTAACATCCCTATCTACATAGACAAGAGCATTGGACAATTGGCGTTCACCTTTCCCATCTAAAAACTCTTCCGAGACATCCTCCCATCTTACCTTGATTTGAACGGGACTGCCGACCACCTTCTTACCAAAAGAATCAATAGAAGCAAAAGGCCAATAAACCGCTTTCTGTTTTAGCATTCTGGTTATAATACTCATTTGCGATTTACCTTACCCAACAAACACTTCACATCTGTTTCAATTGTTCCCAACGATTTGGTTATCTGCCTATGCCTTTCTTCGCAAACCTCTCCATTGACAAACTCTTTTTTATGTGTATGTATAGCAGCATTGAGTTTATGTTTGTTTACAGTGTCATAAATCTTACCCAACTCCTCGTTTGTTTTATTCGTCAATTTGTTCATCCGCCAATACACACCAATTACTGATATAAACAATACACCAATCAAACTTAGAATTGCATAAGATAAACCATTCATTTGACTACTCTCCTATTAAAGGTCATCTTCTTCTTTACCTAACCATGTCATCAACGGAGTTTTTTTCGTCCCCTTCTTAATTTGTTCGTTCAAAGCTGCCAATCCACCTTTCCAATCCAAACGCATTGCCATCTGCCCATAGTGGGAAGTATCAAATCCTAAATCAACCTTGGATTGAAACTTTTCACTTACTGGCCCTGCCTTCTCCGTTTCTGCTCTCATATCTCTAATGGTGTATATATGAGCAGCAAGCCAGGTCTCTATTATAACAAGTTGAGCGGCTGTATAATCAACAGTCAAATCGGTGCAGCACTCAGTCACTATAGCATTAGCAGCAGTGATGAAGGGAGTCAAAGTTATGGCAGAATCAACTTCAATAACACCTTCAACTAAAGCATCTGTTGCTCTATTTGCCATTTCCTATACCTACCTTTCAATTCACAAACGGATAGACTCAACTATTTGCTTTATTCTTTCCATTTGCTTTCTCCAATTCCGCTATCTTCTTTTTGTCTTTAGGTCGTTTAATCAGAAAGCCGCCCAAAACAGTTCCACCTATTCCAGGAAAAAGAGCACCTATACCAGTCGGCGAAAAGATTGCTTGTTGTAGTTCTTCTGCCGCAGAAATGTGAAAAGTATTAACACCCCTTAAGAACTCAAAGTTCAAATCATCCAATACCTGCTTACGAAGATGGACAAAACCCATCTTTGCTTGGACACGTCTTGCGTCCAATACAGTGGTGTAAGGCATAATCAATTTAGTTTCCGTTTCTGCATACTCCGCTGCCTTTTCAGAAACGAAGCAAGGTGTTATAGCATCCTGGAATAGAGCACAACCAAGGAAAGCAGTCAAAGCAAGAACCACAAAAGCTACAACAACCACCTGATATTTTTTTGACATCCTACATACTCCTTCCTTTCCAAAACTCTTCAACACCTATTTTTGGAAAAAGATTTAATGAACTATTGTCTGTGATATTAAACACTTCCACATCAGGGTATTTTTCTTTCAAATCTCTTTCAACATTCTCAAACCCATTTAGAAATTTCTTAAAGACATCTGGATTTGGTTTATCCAAAAGGTTTGGATGCCAATTAGCTTTTCCGTCTTTACTCAATTGCATATCAAAACCTAAAAGGAAAATCGTATTGGCTCCAAGTAGTAAGGCAAGATTGATTGCTGCTGCTCCCGTGTTGAAATTCCATCCGAGAGACTCTTTATGAATACCAGTGGCTTCACGCCCCAACAACCAAAGCCAATCTAACCTTGACTTCTGTAGTTTTGGAACATTGGTAAACACTACCCCTTTATAAAGAGCCAACTCACGTTCGTGTCTCATGAACCATTTTGAGTCACCAAAGATACAAATCTTACAAATATCGGTTCCAAGTTTGTAAGCATCGTTGCATCCTATGGTTAGCTCTTTATGTAGTAGGCTCCAATCAAAATGCTCTAATGACTTTCCACCGCCTATTATAAAAACACTTTGATTGTCCCATATTTGCTCCGGTATCCATTTAGGCATATCAGCTCTCGTTGACATCCTCATCAGTGTCGTCTTCGTCGTCGTCGAATTCCTCGTCGACACCATCCACATCTTCCTGCGGTTCATACTGCTCAACGAAATCTTCAACCTCAGCTTTACGAAGTTTCTTCTCATTGAGAACTTGATTATCCGCCTTGTCCACTACCGTGTACCATTTTGACTTTTCAAAGACCAACAGTCCTGCCTTGTCCGCAGTTGGAAACTCTGAGGTAACGTCTTTTCCATGTTCCGAGGTAGGCTTCACAGGCTCTTGTGTTGATGTGTCTTGTTTAGTCTCAGTCTTTTCCGAGGTAGACGTTTCAACTGGCTTAACATCCTCGGGTTTCGGGATGTCAGGCTTGTTGTCAGCACCAACATATTCTACACCTTGGTCTTTCAACTCAGCCAGTTCCTCCTTATACACTCTTTTGAATTTACCTCGGAACATGGAACAAAGGTCAAGAGAGGTCTCTACGAGGTCTCCCTTTTTGTACTTTTTGCCATCTTGCACATGGCTACCACCCATTACTCTGAAGAACATAATTGTATCCTTTCCAAAAAATTTCGAAAATCTTTGCCTTAATTCTATTACACAGTTACATCAAACTAATCAAACGGTAGTGCCATGCACAACACCACAGTTGCTATCCTGGTCGGCTCGAAGCTGTGGTACCATAATGGCCATAACCTTGAAGTTCTTCTGAAGACCGCCAACCGTATCCCATTCAACGGTTGTGATATCCATTCCAATGACTTCACGAACAACATCAGAGGTCATTTGGACAAGTACCACATCATAGGTGCCGGTAAAGTAGTCCAAGGTTCTAATATCATTCAGACCTTCAAGCTCTTTGACCCGGTTACGAATGGTCTTGTCCGAGTTTGATTTGAAGTCATCATCAAGATACTGGTCCCACGCCGAAGCCACATACAAAACCCAGGGGCCATAATGGTAAACAGCTCTTGACTGTTGCATCATAGCCATCACTTCTGTTAGGAAGGTTGAGCCTGTCCAACCACTTGCCGTTGGAGCTGTCAGAGTCTTGGTTAGACGATTGGTATAATCCGTGTAACCATAGATGACACCGCCTCCAAAGGAATACTGGTCAGCCACAGTGCTGGTACCTATTAGAAGCTTTTCAGCCTCTTCTGCTACTCTACGAGCAGCATGTTCAGCTGAGGTAGTATCCAAAGGTGAACCGCCATTACGACTGGCCGCTATCTGGCGAGCACTATACGAAAAGTCTTTATGGATGATAGGCAACGGCAGGTTGGTGAGTTCGAACACCGGCCTGTCATTTGCGTTTTGGCGTAATCCATCCATGCTCACACTCGCGGGGCCTATATCACTCATAGTCTCCGTTTCCAATACAGTCTTACCCATACCGTTGGGGATAGTGTACGTCAGGCCTTGTGACCTTAGGTCGGCAACCGCTTTCAAACGTGGTTTTGCTACCTTGACAATAGCCTCATCCAGGAGCTTCCAATCGTCCTTCCTCAAGGTTGCCGTTGTGTTCCATACAGGAACGGCCTTCAACTTACCGTTCTGCTGCATCACCGTAATATAAGTCCTTCCATCTTGGCCTATAAAAGGACGTAGACTACGAGTGTCGAAATTACACTGGAGTAGCTTGCTGGCTACATCTCCAGTTGCTCGACCATTCAAAATAAAGTCCATTGTCATTCCTTTCGAAATTAAAGTATATTCACAGTTTCAATTCAAACAAGCTACTAATCCTCTTCCTCACCTTCCCTAATATGCTACAGAATGCGAACAGCCGAAAGCGTTCCTGTGGCAGGGGTATTACTGCCAGTCAGGTCTCTTGCCTCTTCAGCCACAGCGATAGGTATCGGCGTAGTGATTCCACTTGCCGAATCATCGTAGCTGATAAGTCTTCCAGCACCGTCACTGATGAGCTTCTCGCCAATCGCAATATCCTGCCCATCTGCGATAAGGGCATTAACAACTCCACCCTTAACAGGTAGCATATAAGACAGAATAGTATTGATTGTGTAAACCGTTGCTACCGTCTTTCCTTGAAGAGCATCCTCTTCTGCAAAAGCTGCCTCTGCCCATCCGCCTTCAGTATCATGCACAACCATCTTACCAGCTGTATTGAGCATCACAAGCATACCTGGGTAGATACCAGCGGCGCCCGCATAGGCCTCTTCATGCCAAAAGCCACCCTTTGAGTGAATTCTGTTTGCCATCTTCATTTCCTTTCGTTATAAAATTTCAAACCTTTTTATATCCACACTACTTTTCAACACTCTCCAACTTCTTGTTTGCAAACCGCTGCGTAATTACGCAGCAGCTTCTTGGAAGTTCATCGTTGGAACATCCAGCGGCTCTTCCCCAGAGTTGCCCTTTACAGGGTCACCCTGTCCGCCATAGTTGTTATTCTGGAGGTCGGTTTCCTCTGCCTTTTCAGAAGTACTCTTGGCCAAAGCTGCAAGAGATTTTAACTCCGGCAAATCCTTTGCCTCCAGTTGCTTCTTGGTAAACGAGTTGGCCTCGTTTGCCATAATGACAGTGACCATCAAGGCCTTGTCAGCGTTGTACGACATCAGGCCACTTCTCAGCACACCCTTCAACTCATTGGGAACCTTTTTGGCGATGTACTCTTCAGCTGTCATGTTCACAGTCGTTTCCGCACCATCATTCCCGTCCACACCAGAAGCATCCGCTTCAGCCTTTGCTTTTGCCTCCGCTTCAACTTTTTCAGCTGCTTCCTTATTAGCAATAGCTTTTGCTTCGGCAGCATCAGTGCCTTTGCCACCCTCATCGTTGCCCACTGGACTCATTTTGTTTAAGGCTTCCTCTGACATATTCATCAGAGTCTCCTTATCCCCATCAGCCCACTGGGTTCTCTTATTTACGATAAGAGCAGCAACCAGTTCTTCTTTCTTCATGGTTTCTTCCTTTCTTTGATTAGCAACAAAATTTCCATCCGTTGTACGGAATTCTACAACCCTTACGACTTCCTCTTTTACACCCACAAAACTAACTGCATTGTCTTTCATATCATAACCCTGTTTATATAGTTTACCACCATCATCATATATGAAGAAGGTGTTGTAAACCTCGTCAATCCACAAATCATCGTTGTGCATCCTAAGCAATGAACCCAGCAACTCTCGAATATTACCATGGCTCATCTCGTTGGATATGAACTCAGCAAGGTGAAGGTTGAGTCTCTTTAACACACCATTCCTATCCGCCATAACATATTTCCGCTCCTTGTCACACATCGCGGTGGCATCTATTACAAAGCCTTCCTTTGCTTCATTCAACCTCAGGAAACCAGCCCCGTCCTCTATTGAACAAGCTCCCTTCAAGTCTGGTAGAAGTGCTAAGTGGTCAGGCCTATAATTTGTAGCAATAGCGGTATAGGGTTCTCCATTCCATTCACCTTGTTCGTCTATATTATCGGTAAATAAACCAGTAGACAGTTCCATCGTTTCGTTATTCTCTATCGCAGTAGCAATCCGTTCGTCTACTTTATTCATACGGTCTACTTCCAACCAAGCCTCAGCTTTCAGTTTACCCTCCTCAAAACGAGCATGCATTATAACCCCAACCTTTCGATTGGTTAGTATGTCAGGGTCACAAGCACTAATACCCAACCCATTCGCTTGCGGGTGGTAAACTATAACAGGCTTATGGTTCCAAACTTCTGGAGTCTTGGCAAGCTCTTCAGCTGTATATAAGAGGGCTCCACCACTCCCTTGATGGACACCCTCTACCATCATAATCATAGGAGCCACTAAAAATGGACGACCTTCCATGGTATCATTTCGAACGACCCCCGTGAAATTGGCTGTAATAATTACTTGAAATTTCATTTCGTTACTCCCATAGCCTGCGGCATGTGTGGCTCTACCTTGTTTAGCTGCTTTTGGTTTGACCTACTCTGCCCACCCCATTGGGCGAAACAACCTTTGATGTCTTTCCCTGTTTGTACTGGCATCCTAATCCTTTAGAAAACCCTTCTTCGTTTCTAACAATCGATACGGGAAATCGTGCGAAAAATCAAGTTCTTTTTCGATAGAGGAGGATACCAAGTAGTCAAGACTGTAAAAAGGATAGACACTTTCGATTAGAGTCGAAATGCGTCTTTATAAGGGGTTACCGTGAAAGTGGTATGTCTAATATACGAAGGAAAAAAGATTGACTATTATTCAAGATTTGTCTTCTCTAAACAGTTTCCGCACAAAATAGCTAATTCGTTTAGCATCCCTTACACCATAGTAACAAGTCCAATTGAAATGTATTTCTTTCGCCTTTTGTTTTACATCTGCTTTACTCAATCTTCTTGGCATGGTATTATCCTTTCCAATTCTTTATCTTACCCATTGCCTTTGCTCTTTTATTTTGATAGCCAATTCAAAGGTTGCTTATCTCCATAGCACCATTCAAGATAGCGGCTCTTCTTTTTCTAAAGGTTATGTCATAGTGGAGCATGGTCTTGTCTTGAAACCAACTCCTCTTTAACCTCAATATCTTTACCGCAAACTCATGAAGTTCTTCCACAGTATCGGCCACCAAGTAGCAATGTTCTTTATAAGGCCAATTCTTATTCTTTAGACTGGTATGCATTGGACTTACATATACCATTTTGATTTCCTTTATAAAAAAAAAGTCAGAGAGGAAATAGACGCTCTCTGACTTCGGAGGAGGGTTGAAAAGCAACACTCAACCTAATCCTTGAAGTTATGAATATCATCTTCTGTGCCATATAACCCATCCCAACCGGCAGAGATTAAAATATAAGAGTCTGCATTATAAGGCCTAAAGACTACGGTAACATCTCTATTCCAAGTGTCTTCATAAAATGTAGTATTGGGGTCAGCAAAAAGTGGATGGGCTTTAGCTACACCATATCTTTGAAGCCTGGCTAATTCGTCATTATCTGTATAGTCATATATATTATCCGAATAATTTGGATTTTCAAGGTCATGTGAAAGCTTGGTTACATCCGCCTTATAATATAATACAGGCATGCCAACTTTATTCCTACTTACCAACCCCCTTTTTGAGTTAAAGACATCACTAATCGTCACACTACAAGGGTCAAAAGGAGATGGGGAACTATATAAATCCTCCATAACACACATCTCAACCTTATTGGTATTTATGTATGGTAGTTTTCTACTCTGAAGATTTTCTACATACAATTGAGAATAAGGCAGTGATTCTGAAGGTGGATAAAGCTCAATACCATTGACTAAATCATCACTGGTAAATAGTGAATCGATATGGAAACCAAGACCATCCTGTCCTATCATAGCTTCACAAAGCTTCATTGCCCCACAATAAGAAACATCATCAGCATCTTTCCCAGTTGAGTCTGGATAACCTTCAAAATCAATACTAAACATCTCCAAACCTTTGCTAATATCGTAAAACTGGGCTTTTTGGGTTACCGTTTTGGCGTACCGCCTTGTCATATTTAGAGATGGCACGAGCAGACTGATGAGTATTACGATAATACTCATAACCGTTAGCAGTTCTATAATGGTAAATGCTTTGCGTTTCATTTTTAACTCCCTTCTAATTAAATTTTTCAAATGGTTCCCAACATCACTCCAATTGTGGGGGCAGGAATCGAACCCGCGTCTCCGACCCCGGTTGTCGGCGTCTTTACCATAAGCTACCCCACTGCATTAGTATCCTTTGTACCTATACCGATGCAAGCTGAGAATAAGACAAAGAATGACACTGCACAACAGACCCCCAAGAAAAACACCTTTTCAATGGGGATCATACAATTGAATACGTCTTGCATATAAGCACTCTCCTTTTCAAAGGTGAGGTAGGTTGGACTTTCATCAGCGTTGCTGACCTACTGTACCAACCTACCTCCAATACCATGCTATTTTGTTTTAGTTCCATATACTGTATTATCGTAACTCAGGTCAATAAAAGACAAATAATTTTATATTATTTCTTTTCCAGCCCATACAGAACGCCTTCTAACCTGCTTCGCGGTTCGTTTTATTATACTTGGAGCCTCGGCTTGTATCGACTTCTTAACAGCCTTCGTCCTTTCAGTTGCTCCCCAAATCTGACCACGCTCTCTCGCTCCTCTAAGGGCTGGAACATATGCACACCTACAACTTGGATGGCGTGGTATTAAGTTCCTCGCTTGGTCTATGGTTAGTACAACACCCTCCATTGGAGCACATAAATCACAGGTTCGGTCATCACCAACAGTCTGCCACTCTGCCATAATACCTACTTCCTCGGCACCCATCAATTCATAAGCATCCAATTGCCCCTCAGCATGGGAACGAATAATCTCTGTCCGTGCTATGACATTGGCTCTTGTCTTGGTCATCTTAGAGACATTGGTTCTCAACTCACGGGCTATCTTGGCAGTACCATATCCTTGAGATAAACCGTTTGCCAGTATCCTCGACATCTGCTGAGACATGGCATGAGTAACACCTTCCAATTCATGAAAGGCTCTCTCATATAGTAGTTCTATCTTTTGTAAAGCTTCTGGACTACTGAACGCAGTCCTTAAAAATTCTGCCTTGCCTCCTTCAAAGAACTGAGGATAATCTGCTAAGTCAGCGGCTCTCAAATCGGTGTAGGCTCTTACCCCACCTCTCTTATAAGCCGATTCTATATAAGTAGCAGTCCAAGGCTTATCGCTTATGCCTCCTATAGGGGTTAGAATCTTAGCATCTACCTGTTGCTGTAACCATGCCCTATATGCTTTTACCTTACGAGCATTCGTCCTGAAGCGCCATATTTGCCGCTCCTGTAGGATAACTGGCCCTTCCAAGCCAAAAGTGTCCTCATCCACCACAAGCACTTGGATGGCTTTTGACACTGCTCTGAAACGTCTGGCCATATCTGCCATAAATGTTCTACGAAGCATGGTTGTTCTTGATGGGTCTTTTCTTAATTGGTTAGCCATTTATTACCTCTGTTGGTTTTAACGGTCTGCGAATGGACTCGAGAGACATACCTAATTTCTTCGCTGCCAAAAAACCAAACCAATGCCTATCAAGCCAACCCATATTACTCCTCATTGTCCTCATCCTCATCTTCTGGGTGCTCATTCTCAACAGCAAAGTCATCGTCATCGTTGCTGTCATCTGTACCTTTCTCAACTACCTTACTCTTTAGCATCCCACACTTGCCACAAGTGTAATCAACAAAACCCCACTCGTGGTCACAAGCCGGGTCTCCTTGGTTGCCTTGAGCCTTTTCAAGTTCGGTTCTAAGGTTAGTATTGCCCGTCTCCAACCCCGAAACTCGCTCACGTAGCATTTTAATCTTTTCCCTTAACACAGCTTCATTTCCCATCGTAATATCCTTTCTTTAATATCTACTCCAATAATTCAATTCAAAGCACGCCACTTTAGAAATATCTCAATTGACCAAGCGGCAAACGCAACCAAGACAGATATTAACATCCACAACCAAGCCCGTTTCATTTAGTCCTCCATATCCTCATCATCATTAGACTCATCTACATCATCATCGTCCTTTTTCACATCATCCTCCGGTAGTGATTCCTCCTTTGATTCTTTCTCTTCCAAACCTATCCATTTCTTCGCTGCTGTTTCTATAGCCTTGGCATCTTCTATGGACATTCCAAGTATCATAGTAAAATACTCTAACGGAGGTATTAAAGCGTCTACTCCGCCTTGCATGTATTTAGCCATAGCATCTGTTTGTACTTTACTCACTTCAGCCTTGTCTTTGTCTGTAGGAGCATTCAAGTCTGGCCACTCTATAAAATACCCCTTAACTTCTGGTAACACACCAAACATCAACAGTCTGTCTATTAAAGGCCTAATGACAAACGGACTAACATAATTTGTCTGTCGTTGTGCTACCCGTTTGTTCCACGTCTTCACATCTTGGGCACTGGCTAATTTAGCTTCCTCTGTCCCTAAAAAGATACGATAAGGAATACCAAGGCTAATAGCTACATTCCTCATATGCGTTTCTACATGCTCCTTTGGACTGGCAACTGCTGGTGCTAACGACTTTACAGACATACCCTCCATCGCAAGGTACCGTTGCATACCAGACATATATAATTCCATCTGGTCTTTCAGGGAGTCTGTATCTAATGGAGAATCACCTGGCTCTGGAGAAGACTCAAAAGCTATACCAGGAAAGCCGCCCTTCCAAAACATTTCACCACTGCCTCCTAATATCTTCCTGAGGTCAAGTAAACGATTGTAAACAGGTTCCATCCTTGGAGTGCCTGTCACTTCACTTGACTCTCTTCCATCTGCTATGTGAATTACTCTTGTCCAATGCACTTCCTTGGTTGACTTTGCACCTGAACTTACCATACCCTCAAACTCCATGGAGTAGGTTACAGGATAACCATACCTTGGACTACTTACATCTACCTCCTTTGTCTTAACAGTAACAGAGCCTTGGTCAAAGGGTTTGAGGTACAGAAGCTTATATTCCTTCTTCCCTGTTTTTCCCCCACTCCTTTCATCTATGCCCTCCACAGGCTCGTTTAACTCCTTACCATCATCGATGCCTATTAACAAGAGACCAAACTCTCCCACACCACTTAAAACGTCTATCCTTTGTAGGTAATGGAATATCTTCTTTTCCTTTTCAATCTCCTTCCAAACTTTCTCAAACTCCGTCTCCTCAGCTTCCTGCTTCTCAAATATCTCAGGAACCATCGCCCACGTTTCTTCAGGCAATATTCTAACAACCCGCTTAGCAGCACCATTCCTCTTAAACATCCTCTTATAATCCTCGATAGTTATATCGTCAGGATACCCACATTCGTGGTTGATGTCTTTACCTGGATTAAGAAGTTTGGTTAAGAGCTCGCTCCTCATTATAGTAGCATTAGCCACAAGCATCTTGGTGGCCTCTTTAAGATTGCGAGTATTAGCCGTCATCTTAATAGGCGTGAGCTTCGGTTTGCTCTTGGCTTTATTTGTAACCGTCTTTCGCCTACTCGCTGTCTTCCCCGTTCTTGTCCTTGTCTTTGCCATTGGTTCCTTCCTTTTCTATATTATGCAATTCCTGACTTGCTGGTCTCTTATTGTAGGCAATCTCGTCCATTGTGACATGCTCTTCTTTACACATACGAGTTTCAAGCAGTATCTCTTTCTTTTCAACAAGCTCGTTAAACTCAAGCTGCTTTTTAGCAACGGCAGCCGTTCTCAACTCTTCCCAGCCTGGCAATTGCTCATTCAAAATGAATTTAGTACCATCCCAAAATGTCAACTTACATACCTCGATTTGCTTACCCATCGTCCTATCCTTTCCAGTTGGTAATCTATCCATCCAAAATTCTCTCGCCATGTTCTAATTTATCCTCTTTCCTTCACTATAGAATAAAGCCCCTCTTCTCCTTATTCTTCTTGACAGTAAATTAAAGGCACCACTTGAGGCATCCACTTGGTCTTTGTACTTGGAATTAGGGAAGTAGCTTAACTCGCTCAAGTAGTCTACATTCCAAGGCCCTCTTTTCATATAAACATTTCCATTATTAACCTGTATGCTAAACGGTTCCGCTCTTAATTCTTTAGAAGAGTCAGAACCAGAAGGCTTGTCTATTAACACCCTCCACCCTGCCAAATTCTTCACAGTAATCTCAGCAGACTCTTTTCCACCACTGCCTGGTTCCTGTTCAACTCCTATTAGTACAGAATAACCATCCATTACCGCTATCTGTTTTATAAGTGAATTACGAGCCGCCGAATCCCACCTACCTCTTATGACATCCAGTATCCACCACCTATGCTCCCTATCCTCTCCTAACAGCAGACCTACGGTGTACGCACCCCTACCTCCCTGTGTACCTGCCTTATCCCAGAATCGAATACGTCGCAGCCACTTGCCTGGTGATACTTCTTCTATGTGTATCTTGTCTGTCTTAAACATACCACCACCAAGCGGTATGGGAAACTGTAAGAACTGTCCTGCGTATCCGTATTCTCCTGCCCTTGCCAAGTTCTCATTCAATACTGCCCGCGGAAGACGGATTGAGTCCATTAATCCATCATCGCTATAGAATGCAGCTAATCGTTTTGGTTTGACTTTGTCCGTCAGTTCCGCAGGCAGACATATATGCCTCAACTTCAAAGGCCCTCCTGCCAATCTTCGTTCTATGTTTATCTTCTCTATCATGTCTGCCGTACAATCATTCTGATGGAGCCTTTGCATAATCAGTATCGTAGGAGCCACTACTTTATCTACCTTACGAGTAGGCAATGTTTCTGACATCCATCTATTGGCTGTCTTTAACTCTGGTTCTGAAATAGCACGTTCAGGGTCTATAGGGTCATCCACTATAAGGAAGTGGCCGTGCATACCCATAACAGAACCCCCCACACTCGTTGAGAACCTACTACCTCCTTTGGTATTAGCATAATACGATTTGGTGTCTTGGTCTGCCCTCAGTCGTATCTCAGGAAACGCTTTCATATACTTAGGACTCTTAACCACATCTCTACCTTTACGAGATAAGTCCATAGAAAGGTTATGTGAATAGCTTCCTCCTATTATTCTGGCTGTCGGCATTCTCGTCCATATCCAGCAAGGGAACATAATAGAACAAATAGTTGATTTGGTTGTACCAGGACTTATGTTTATGATTTCGTCGTACTCCTTAGGCTCATTTCTAAAGACTCTTTCCGCTATACATTGTAATTCTTGACAGAGGTATTCGATGTGCCAATTCCATACAGGGGTTTCTGGTATAATCGTATCCCAGAACTCTTGTAGAAAATCATAGAAACTCTCCCTTACAATGCTTGCCATTACATCTGTTTCGTCGAACCTTAGATCTTCGAGTTTTTCTTTCGTTTGCGTATGGATTCTAATATCTCTTTTCTCGTTGCTAAAGGTAATTGTATTGCGTCTATAGAGGTTATGGTTTGGTCTATCTCCCCTGATACATTCATATCTACTTCTACCTTGTCGTTGTATCCTCTATCCCTGTTAAATGACCTATTGGCGAAGATTGTAGCAGACGTATCTCCTCCTTTGATTAGCTTACATAGTGCGTCCTCAAAGAAGTTCTTCTTATGCCAATTGATTTCAAGTATTAGCTTCCTAAAGTCGGTGTCCTCTTTCTTCCATCTCTCAAAGGTACTGCGACTCATATTAACTTTCCTCAGAGCCGTCGATATCGAAAAATTGCTTGCCGTCCAGGCATATATGAATAGATGCTGTCTAACATCTTTCCCCCTGTTGGCTAATATAGCTTCTATCTGGTCTCCTCCACTCTTCATACTATCCAGCTTATTTATTCTCCTCCATATCTTTCTTAGCTCAAGAGGCAATCTCCTGAACACATAATCTCGAAAACTTACTACCGTTCCGTTCCTTCCCCCATATTCTTTTCGACCTTGTCGAACTGCTATTCTAAACGGTTTCTTTTTCTTTTCCCAGACGGTAAAGGTGTGATGCGATATGCCAATCACTTGTGCCATCTTCCGTTCAGATAGGCCACTCTTTGCTAAGTTATAAACTCGAACAATGTACTCGTCTTTCCATAGTGTCTTCGCCATACATAGCTCCTTCTATTCATATGTATATTACCTTCATAGTCTTTCAAAGCCAAGAACAAACCAAAACCACGTTTCGAGAATGCCACAGAATAGACATATATTTATCACTTTTTTTTGACCTAAAATCGCTGTTCTTACCCACATCTTTAGGGTTTTGTGGTTTATCTAAAAAAAAGTGAAAAAATCCACATTTTATACTTTACATCATATGAACATTCTAATACACTGCTTACAGTTGTTATTTACAAGTTAATAAAACGCAGGGCAGAAAGATAAAAGGCAATGTCCAGAAGTTGTGTAGTTAGCAACGCCAGGAACCGGTAGGGTGAACGGATAAGCAAAGGTTGAAAACTTTGTAGCCTTACTCCTAACTATCATATTCGCTTGGGACTGTTTAGTAATGGGGCGGTCACGCTTGAACCGCTGGGCAACAAGAAAAATAGTTGGATTCAATGTCGGTATGAGAGTCGGTGGTGTGAACCATGCTAAATAAAACAAGGGTGGCAGGATAGCAACTGTCACCATTGATTTATTTTTCACTCTAATTTAGAAAGGACAATGCCATGAAAGTTTCGTACGAAACAAGAAACATGAGAGACAAGACATTACAACTCATCCAACAAGCTAATGACATCATCGACGAGTATATAGAACAGGGCTTTCAACTTACTGTTCGACAAATCTATTATCAATTTGTTGCCAGAGGTTTAATACCCAACAGCAACAAATCTTATTGCAACGTCAGAGACGCTCTTAGCAAGGGGCGAATGAATGGGTTAGTAGATTGGAACGCTATCATTGATAGAACACGCACAACCTATAGCAACACGCATTGGAACTCTCCTCAGGAAATACTTGAGTCCGCTGCCACTGGTTACAAACTCGATACCAGAGCAGACCAAGCTACCTATATGGAAGTCTGGATAGAAAAGAACGCACTACTCGGTGTGATTGAACCTATATGACAGAAGCTTGACGTTCTCTACCTACCATGTATAGGATATTATAGCCTATCAAGTATGTGGAGAGCTGCCAGAAGACTTAGAGAACACCAAGACCAGGATTGCATTATACTACACCTTGGTGACCATGACCCAAGTGGTATAGATATGTCCCGAGACATACAAAACCGTCTTACTAAATTTGGAGCCGCTGTGGATGTCAGAAGAATAGCTTTGACTATAGAACAGGTCAAAAAGTATAACCCTCCGCCCAATCCTGTTAAACTTACAGACACTCGCAAGGATGTCTACATCAATAAGCATGGAACAGAATCATGGGAACTGGATGCTCTCTCACCTGACGTGATAGCAAAGTTGATTACAAAAAACATATCAGTTCTTACAGACCTCAAAAAATTAAATTCCAGAAAAGAACTTCAAGAAGAACAAAGAGAAAAACTTTACGAAATAGCTGACTCCAACTCAACTCAATAATAAAGGAAAGGACAGTACCATGGCTAAGAAGGCAACCAATGAACAAGGACTGGTCGGGGGGCAGGATGATATGATTTTCATATCAGAAGATACATTCGACAATCAATGGATAATATTCAAAACACAAGGAGGAAGCCGCCAGGCGACAGCTCTGTTTGATTTCATGTTCAAAGCCCAAGCCGAAATGGTAGCACAAAGCATTGCCAGAGTAATAGGCGGAACCTACCACGGTACAAACGACCCAAGAAAGGAGTAACCAATACCATGCAAAGAGTATGCTATTACATTATGGAAACAGAAGTTGATGGAAATGGTGAATATATACCCTGCATCGTCAAGGAAAACGAACCCGGTTTTTATCGTACCGATTGGCGTTGGGGCAAAGATATACAACTTGCCCGCAAGTGTGCCAAGAAAAAAAACATGGCTCTTGAACTCACCGAAGAGGATGTGGATAAGATTATTGCTTCATCTATGCTTCACCCCGACAGTGCTGTTCACAAATGATTAACAACCTATAACACCAGTCAGCCTCAATACTGACTGGACTTATAAGCTGTTAAAACATAAGCACATAATAAGGAGTAAAAGATGTCAAAGAATATAATTGTAAGAATTTTCCAAACCATTATAATAGTATTGGTCGCTGTATTCAATCCAAAATTAGCACAAGAAATATTCAAAGGAGACGCACGCAATGAAACAGGATGAACCCTACACAAGTAATACAGTAGATTTCAGAACACAAATCAGAACCCAATTAGTAAGAAAGAAATGTAGTATTGCCAAGATTTCAAGGCAAGCAGATATAAGCAGCAGCACATTATATAACTACCTCCAAGGTAGAAGTGAAATATCAGCAGCCAACCTTGCTAAACTTTTCAATGCATTAAACACAATGGAAGATAAATAGAAAGGAGTTCTAATATATGAGGACCATGCTAAGAACGGACGCTCTAACCGAAACCTTCGAAGACCTAAGAGGTATGATTAACAAAGTAGCCTGGAGGTTCTATAATAGATATGGTGGAGACTTTGAAGAATGGCAGGCAGAGGCCAATTACAGATTTATTGTAGACTACGACAACCACACCGAAGACAAAGGCAAATTTACCTCCTGGATATATTTTTGTCTTTGGAACAGTCTACTCTCCTACGCCAGAAAACTGTATAAACAAACCCATCTGATTGTAGGCGATATAAACACCTTAGGTTATATGAAAGACGAGGTAGACTCTTTCTCCATCATAGAAATACTCGATGAAGCAAGAGGAGAAGATGTTAGAACTCTTATCAACCTCGTATTGAACCCTCCACAAGAAATCAAGACTGCACATATAAAACCTGGATACCACGGTTGTCATATGAAAGTCGTTTTAAGAATCCACTTAACTAAGATGGGGTGGACTGCAAGAAGAATAAAAAGCTCCTTTAAGGAAATAGGAGATATCATCAATGGGTAAGTTAAAAAAACTCAAGTACCAACTCAAGGCTGTCCGTTGGATGGAACATTTCAAGGGCAGAGTTCTATTAGCAGATGAAATGGGGTTAGGTAAAACCGTAGAAGCTCTACTGTGGGCAAAGGCACATCCTAAAAGGAGGCCTATTGTAATTGTATGTCCAGCCTCCCTAAAGTGGATGTGGGAAGCTTTTGTTCACGATATTCTTAAGGTAAGATGTGATGTACTACAAGGAATGAAAAGGAAGCTCGGTAGACCTCTCCAAGAGTCTCTCCATAGTTCTTCCTGTATTATTGTCAACTATGATATTCTTTCTACCTGGGTACCTTACCTTAAAAGACTGAACCCAAAAATACTATACATCGACGAATGCCACTATCAAAAGAATAGAAGAGCAAAACGAACCAAAGCCTTACAAAGATTAGCAAAGCACATCCCCTATATAGTTGCAATCAGCGGTACTCCTTTAACAAACAGACCCGCTGAATTGTGGACAACCCTTCATCTCCTTCGACCGGAAGAGTTTAAGAGCTTTAAGGTCTTTGCTTGGAGTTACTGCCGTCCCAAATACACCCCTTGGGGGTGGCAGTACAAAGGGGCTCATAATCTAAGAGAGCTCCATAGAAAACTTAAATCAATGATGATGATACGGAGGTTGAAGAAAGACGTATTGAAGGAGCTGCCTGATAAGACTCGCACTGTGGTTCCACTGGACATCAGGCATAGAGACGAATACGACGAAGCTGTAAACAATTTCATATCGTGGTTGTATAAAAAGTCAGCGTCCAAGGCACGCCGAGCAGCCAGAGCTAAGCAATTAGTTAAAATGGGATACCTTAAACGATTAGCTGCTAAACTCAAAATGAAAGCGGTGTACAATTGGATAGATAGCTTCCTGGAAGAGAACAATGGTAAGCTGGTTTTATTCTGTACCCATACAAAGATATTGAACAGACTCCACAAAAGATACAAAGGACAATGCGTGGCTGTTGATGGAAAGGTGAAAGGAGCAAAACGAACGGCAGCCGTAGCTACTTTCCAAACACAAAAGAGAGTAAGAATCTTCATAGGCAACATCAGAGTAGCAGGTGTAGGTATAACACTAACAGCAGCAAGCGACTTAGCTTTTGTAGAATTAGATTGGACTCCAGGCAATCATACCCAAGCAGAAGATAGGATACATAGAATAGGACAAAAGAACGCAGCCAACATCTACTACCTAATTGCAAAAGGAACCATAGAGGAAAGCCTTTGTGAGTTAATTCAAAAGAAACAGAAAATACTTGCCGCCACATTAGATGGAAAGGCAAAAGTCAATCAATTAGACATTTTTGACGAACTTGAAAAAGCATTAAGGAAAGGACAATACCATGGCGAAAGAAAAAGACATCATCATCAGACGTAAGGACGGATTGTTTGTTATGAAAAGGGAGGATAGAAGCATAGGTTTTACTACCTTGGCAAGAGCCACCCACTTCACAGGAGAAGCAGCGGCAAGAAAAGTATTGCCAGGATTGGTAGGTTGGGCTCTTGATATTGTGTACATAGACCTTAACCGAAGAGGGGCCAAAGCACTGTTTTTCTCCTCGTTGTAAAAAGAGGAGCATAAGGAGAAATAGATATAATGGCTAAAAAGAAAGGACCGTACCATGGCTAAGAAAAAAAAATATCAATACCTTGTAACCGTAGAACGCAATACAGATGAGTGCAAAGCACTCAAACACACGGATTACCATCAATTAGACTACCCTTTGGATTCAAAAGAAAATATAAAAAGATTTCTAAAGGAAATAAATCCAAAGGGGATTGCACATCTCGTTCACCTGGTAATTCTATTCATCTTTGAGTTGAAAGAGCCGGTATAAAAATACAAAAGAAAGTGAAACAGTTTATCAAAAAGGAAAGGACAATACTATGAGAGCTTATGTAGTTAGAATTAAAGACAAAGTTGATACCGGATATGCACAGGGAAAAAGGAATGTACTATCTATCCTTTGAACAAAGCGTGGTTTTACCAAACCGCCAAAGAAGCAAAAAAGGATGCTGGGAAAGATGATGTGATAATTCCTGTTGATATCACAATAGTAAAAAAGAAAAAGAAAACCGATGCCTCAGTCGTTAACAAAAAACCAAAGGGGTGTATCCACCAAATGGCAAGCTGTTCCAAAGAGCACTGCAATTTGTATCCTTGTAGGCTTCTACATAATAAGAAAAAGAAAAAACCCCCAAAAAGAGTTAGGCCATCTAAAAAACTACAAAAGGTATATATACTCACATGCACGGACAACAGAGAATTAGGAGGCCCTATGGGGTCTTCGGAAGAGACCCCCACCCTATGGACAGAACTTTTTTGGAGACGAGAAGATGCAGTTCAACATGCCATTGTCTTCTGCTCGTCAAAGGGAGCTAATTCTCAGAAAATGGAGTATGTTCAAAACTTAGACCACAAAGACAACGTCGATGCTCTCACTTGGGGTTTCTCTATTGAAAAGGTTAATATAAGATGAAATTCACAGACATCCTTAGACAATTAAATATAGAATTCAAACCAAGCGGGCACCACCATTGCCGTCCAGGCTGGATTCAACTTGATTGCCCCTTCTGTGGCAAAGATACTCACAATTGGCATATGGGGTATTCTTTAGCAGGACATTATCTAAACTGCTGGCGATGCGGTTCTCACCGTCCTATAGAAACACTGGTGGAGGCCACTGGTCTTTCCTTTAACGAATGTAGAGTCCTTCTCGATGAAGTGACTCTCGCCGTTGTAAAAAAGGAAAAGGTGAAAGGAAAACTTATTGTACCAAAAGGAGTAGGTAACCTAAAATTACCCCACGCTCGATACCTAATTGAAAGAGGGTTCCTTCCCGGAGACATTGTCAAACTTTGGAAGATACACGGCATAGTTATTTCTGCCAATCTTTTTTGGAGAATATATATTCCTATCATCTATCACGGACAAACAGTCAGCTGGACTACTCGTTCTATCTCAAACGACAAAAGAACCACAAGATACATCAGTGCGTCTCTAAAAGAAGAAAGCAGGCCTCGAGTTGAGTTGCTATATGGAGAAGACTTTGCCCGCCAGTCTATTGTAGTACAGGAAGGCCCACTTGACGCTTGGAGAATTGGTCCAGGTGCTGTTGCTACTTTAGGAACAGGATATTCAAATGCACAGCTATTTCGGATGGCTCAATACAAAAAAAGAGTAATATGCTTTGACAATGAAAAGGAAGCACAAGCAAGAGCAAGAAAATTGTGCGATGACCTTTCGGTCTACCCCGGTGTGACATATAATGTACAATTAGACGCAAAGGATTCAGCAGCGGCAAGTGTCAAGGAAGTGCGAAGATTAAGGAAATTGGCTGGAATACTGTAGAGCCCGTATGGCTACTGCCTTTAGGGATATGGGTAATTACTCAATTAGGGCGGTAGAACCCGTTAGATTTGGACTCAGATGGGTCATTTGTAATGTCAGAATGTAAGGAGTATAGGGCATGGACGCAAAAGAAGCAGAGCTACACTATGTCTATATGATAAATTGTAATGGTATAGGTAAGGGATGGAAATCCGGAGCTCATTATTATTATAAAATAGGAGTGACCAACAACCTCCCAGGTAAGATAATCGGACTTCAGGTTAGTTGCCCCTTTGAATTAAAATTAAGCTTTTGGGTGAGATTCAAAGACAGAGTCTCAGCAAACAAAGCCGAGAGAGAAGCCCACCTCCAATTTTTTGAAAGCAGTCACGTGAGAGGAGAATGGTTTCAATTCTTCGACCACACCTTAAGAGGAGGAAGCAATGATAGAAAACTAATACCATTAAGACGGCCTAAGAAGTTCCTGGTACAACAGGAAAATGTGGTAGAGGTAAGTGAACACATAAACGGTGTCAGCAAACCCCACCAAGGAAATCGACATTATATCATTAAAAAAATAGACAGAAGATACAAAAAAAATAAAAAATAATAAAAAATAGTGAGATAGATTACGATAATATAGTTAGATGCCAAAAGCCAAAAGACATTCTAAGGGAATAGAAAGCAGACCTATAGTGATTCCAAAAACAATCATAGACCTACTTCTAAAGGAGGATGAACCACTTGGTTTGATTGCACTTTATAATTTCTACTATTATACCGCGGTGTGGCAGCAAACAAGTCAACCATATGCCACGGTCAGTTATGTAGCACGAGGATTGAAAATAGGTATTGATAGAGTACGAAGATTAAGAAGGGTCTTGCTCAAATTAGGAATGATTGAAGACATTCAAGACCGCAATGCTAAGGGAGACTTTTTGCCCCGTTATGTTCGAGTGAATTATCTCCCCGTACTCTTGGAATCACGTAGTACGCAAAATCAAGGGGTAAAATGCTTAATAGCTAATAACAAAGCACGCCACAGCTTACTTGAAACAAAACAAAAAAAATCCTTTGATAAAATATGTGCTACAAAATTGGAGAACCTTGTACGAGCCCGAAGAAAATTATTTAGAAAAGTAAACAAGAAGAACTGGATTCTCCATTTTAAGAATCTTAGAACCAAATCAGAAGTAAAGCAACAAAGAATCAAAAAGGTTTTATTGTGGTATATAAAGCACTTTGGAGAGAAGTATGTTCCAGTAGCATATTCAGCCAAAACCTTCTGTACTAAATTTATCAACATAGAAGATGCTATGAATAGAGGAATAGAAGAGGCCAAAAAGGGAAAGAAGATAATCTATACAAAAGTTAAAAGGAGGTCCAAAAAATGAAAGACTACTTACTCGGCATAATAAAACATAAATGCTCTCAAGCTATGCGTAAGGGAAAGTTTGTGAGAGTACACAATTTCCTTTTTCGTAAAAAGTGCCCCAATTGTAGAGCTCTTGTAAAAGTAAAGAAGGTAATTGAATGAAAATACAGAAAAGAAGGAGCCAAGAAGAAAGACTTATTATAATTGGTATGATTGTAGACATAACTG
>SDBT01002881.1_pt1 | contig 30006 bp, 64 predicted proteins | sample 2277101 | NCBI WGS metagenome assembly SDBT01 (sample SAMN10404973, study PRJNA504765) | marine sediment metagenome | isolation source: marine sediment core GS10_PC15, 103 cmbsf | place: Arctic Ocean: Southern Knipovich Ridge | collected 2010
CTTGGTCTGCCTGCTAGATCAACAGGCCTAACCAAGAGAAGCGGTTCGACTCCGCACATCCTACACTCCTTACTGGGATACTTACAAACCGTTCACAGATGACTTTTGCTTTTGAAAGGATGGTGCGAAGATGATGATTCTTTGTATCAAGTCAGTCGTGATGGATAAGTCAAAAAAGACGGTCTTTACCCAGGGCACAACCTATGAGGCTGTAATCCATCGATTAGGCATTAACGCCAGGAATGATGACGACCAGGGCCATCGGGTGTTTTGCAGTGAAACAGGCAAAGACTCCTGGAAATGGTTTGAGAGACATTTTGCATAACTGACAGTCCAACAACGCCTCGCGTTGGGCTGCCAGCAGGGACGCACCATATCATAACAAGGAGAGAAAAGGGAATATGAACAAGAAAACAGCCAGAACAATCGCCGAGTCAAACATTACGGTGGGTCAAATCAAGACTATGTTACAAAAGGCTTATGATGATGGCGCTGCCAGTGGCAAGCGTAGCCATATCAACCCCGGTCTCTCCCGCGCCGTAGCGTTCAACATCTTTTGGCAAGCCTATGAGGATGAAAACGATGATCATGTTGTCAGGGGGACTGGCGACGTTCTGGGGGCAATGAACGCGCTCCGAGAATTCGGGGACTATTGGGACGGCATAACGCCACAGAAAAAGCCGAGGCGGAAGCCGCCTGGTGAATATGCCCACGAAGAAGCAATTAATATTTACGTTTCATAGCAGCTACAAAGCCCCGGCCTTGTAGCTGCCAGCCGAGGCCACATATCGCACGAGAAGCCGAAAGGAGAAGCCTTGAACAAGCATGTACGCGCCGTCGTGGCCTTGTGCTGCGAATCGTTGACCGACTTGGAGCTGGCCGCAATCAACAATGTAGCCAACGCCGACTTCGACCCACGCCCTGTGATGGGATATGAGAAGATCAAGCATCTCTTTACCGAAAACGGGGGGCTGAGGATGCACGAAGACATCAAGGATGCTCTTGCAAGCATCGTGCTACAAAGGCTAGCACCCACTGACCCAAAGCAAATTTGACAATTCGCCAAAAACCTGATATACTTATGGCTGAGTAGAAACTATGAGTCAGGCTGTTGCAGGCCGCAGTGGGAGAATTGAAAGACGTTTGTGTCAGGGGCCGATGTGCCGTCCTCCCAACCACTGCGGGACTGCAACCGGCCAGAGGCTTCTGACACAGGCGTCTTTTGCATTTAAGGACTCTGGAGGTGGATGATAGTGGACATACGCACGAAGGCACAGATCGAAGAAGAGCTATGCCGCGTCAATCAGCGCATTGGCCGCTTGCTCAAGGGAGATGGCAGGAAGCCTCACGGGCGCAACAAAACGCGCTGGCCTATTTTAAGCCACTTCAGAACGCGGCGCAAGGCTCTTGAAGCTGAACTGGCCGGGCTGGAGCTTACTGATGAGTAACCAGGGCTTTGACTTCCGATGGGGAGTTCCACTACTCGATAACCAGCCAGGCTTTGCCAAAGTCTACGAGTTCATGCTGGATCACTACGCCGAAGTCGTCACCCGTGATGAATTCCTGTGCATCATTCACCTGGCCCGCTACCATTACAACAGCGAGCGAGGAGAGTCTCGCCCGGCACTGGCAACCATAGCAAAGCAGATGGGCTACGGCCACAAGAACTCAGTGTACCTACTTGTAAGCTCGCTTGAGAATAAAGGGATGCTAGCCGTAACGCGAAGATCTGGCTTTACTTCCGTCTACAATGCCGCTCCATTCACACTACACATGATGGCCCTGGCAGGTATCACAACCGAAGGTGTCACAACCCATTGTGGGGGTAGTGTCACAACCCATTGTGGGGGTGGTATCACAACCCATTGTGAGAGGGAGTCACAACCCCTTGTGCCCGAAGAAGAGAAAGACAAAGGAAAAAAGAAGAAGAAACAACAACAAGAGCCTGTTGTTGCTTTTTCTAAATCTTCAATCAAAACCCTAACCCTAAAACAACAAGCCTCCTACACCGCCTTAACAGCAGCCGGCATAGAAGGGGCCGCAGCCAGACGCATAGCGGAGAAGGTTGAGCCAACCCGCGTCGCCCAGGTCTGCCTGGCTGCCACGCTCAAAGAAAGCATTGATGACAAGTCGGCCTGGATCGTGGCCGCGCTGAATAATGGGTGGAAGGTGAGAATCCCCAGAGAAGATGACCCGAAGCCACGCACTGACCTCGACCGCGCCATAGCCGCTGGCGAGTACAGGGTGAAGATTGCTCGTACAGGCGAATGGGTGGCGCCGGGGGAGATTTGATCGCCCAGGCAGAGAGAGAGCTGAGGGTAGCCCATGACAAACTTGTGTAAATTGGAGAAGCAACAATGTCCTTAACGCCTGGTCAGAGAGCAGCTTTAGAACGCAGTGAGGGAAAGTGTGAGTACAGCGAGTTTTGGTATTCGGAGCATGATGTCCCTGGAAGCGCACCACATCATGTTCTCGGTCGCGGGCGCAGTGATGATTACCGCCACATTCTCTGTATGTCTTACGAACTACATGTGGCGCTGCACAGGTCGCTTCCAGATTCAAGAGGCAACTCAGTCACCAAACAAAGGTGCATCGCTGTTTTAAGAAGTCTCTATGACAATTGGGAAGGACTGGATGAAACCATATCAAGGAGGAGCAGAGATGACTAACGAAGAGGCTATAACACATCTTGAAAATAGGATGCACAAGCTCAAAAACCTCTATGTTGATCGGTTTCCCCGCTGGACAAACGCTGATTACGTGGCAGTGCATCTTCTGTTAGCAATTCAGCGCATAATGGAGAGGCAACCCATTTCGACGGAAGAACGGTTGCCAGATGGTCACACCGAGATACTATGGTGGCATCCAAGAACGCTAGATTGGAGGATCGGATACTTTTGGGCAGGGTCGGGTATCTATGCGCCAGGGTTCTTCAAGGCTAACGGCGCATGGTATGTGTGCGATGGGCCAACGTGGTGGATACCAGTCCCGCCTGATCCGACAGTGGGGCGAAGAGCGGCTTTGCCCTGAGTGCGTAGGTAGGTTGCTGAAAGGAGAGAGCTATGAAAGACAGACCGATTCTTTTCAATGCCGAGATGGTGAGAGCTATCTTGGAGGGTCGCAAGACGCAAACGCGCCGCGTAATAAAGCCACAACCGCCCAATCATTGGCCCGATTACTTCGCGAAAAGGGCGCATGGCTATACATCCTTATCGTTGCCAGAGGTGAAGTATTTCCGCTCTGATAATACAGAGGTTAAATGCCCGTATGGTCAGCCTGGCGACAGGCTCTGGGTGCGGGAAAAGTGGGCTACGGAGAAGCGCTTTGATTTCACCAAGCCTCGCTTTTTGCCTCATCCATACCCACCAGGTCACGTCTGCTGTGGGATGGATTACGCCACAATCTGGTATTCAGATGAATTGAAAACGGAAAAACAGTTCCTGCGCGGGCCAGAGATTCACGGCAGGGTGCGACCATCCATCCACATGCCCCGCTGGGCCTCACGTATCACGCTGGAGGTTACGGGTGTGAGGGTGGAGCGGGTGCAGGAGATTAGCGAGGGAGATGCCAAAGCGGAGGGGACGTTGACAAGCATGGACTACCCATTCGATGACGGAGAATTGCTGTGCCCGTCATGCTGGGGGCAGGGCGTCCACGGTGCGTTCGGAGCAAACCTCGGAGTAATGGAGGTTGACTGCTATGAGTGCGACACAATCCTGAAGCGGTTCAGAATACTCTGGGACTCCATCAATGAGAAAAGGGGTTATGGCTGGGACGTAAACCCCTGGGTGTGGGTATTAGAGATGGAGGTGGTCAATGCCTAAACCAAGAAATCCCATAGCGGTAGCAACGCAAATAGCCAATGTTGTCCCTACTAGGGACCGAGCGCACTTTGAACGGCTGGCAACCTCTTTTTCTTATAAAGCTCCCGAGCAAGTCGCGCATTGTTTTCGTGAGCTCTCTAATGCATGCCAAGTCCTTCTTTTTCAAGGGCAACTTGAGCACGATTGGCAGCTAGAGATGATTTCCATTTTGACCACGAAAAGCAAAGAGGAGTTATTTGCCGAGCAAAAAGCAAGGGAGGAAATAAATGTCTAGAACATCTGATCGACCAGCTTGGGAACAGGATGGAAAAGAAGCACCAGTATCATATCGCTTGCCGCCGGCACATAAGAAGGTCAAGGCGGGCTGCTGGTCAACCGCGCTCCTGATTCTGCTGGCCCTGGCCCTGTTTGGGTGTGGGATCGCTGACGGCGTTCGCAAATTCGCCGAACCTATCGACAGAGGCGGCTGCAGGGTAAGCTGTGAACTCGCAGGAGAGGATTTTGTGACTTATGCCTACGAGACTGATTCGTGCTGGTGTCAGACAGCAGACGGGTCACTGGTAGAGCGATAATAGAAAAGAGAGAGAACATGGCTGAGCAAAAAATGACAGTGAGGAGGAGAAGAGCCGTGAGCAAAACCGATCCAATCGAAGGTGTAACCAAGCAACAAATCATCAAGGCCAAGCAGCTCGTCGGACTCGAAGTTCTCAAGATGAGCAGGGGGCTATTTGAGCAACTAAGGCAGCCCCACCATTACGGATGCGGGGAGGCGATGGATCAGATCAAACAAGACGCTGTCGCCATGGTCGTGCTACCCGGCAAAGCACACCCATCCGAACCGTATGGCCAAATCGTCCACGTCATCTGCTACGACACACAAGCCCTCTATCGCTACGTAGGAGGTGATCCAAGCACTTTTCCCTCAGACCTACAATGGCTACTCGATTTGCCACAGATCTTTGTCGAGTAAGGACCTACGTGGGAGGGGAGCGCTTTGACGAGGCCCCCGAAATGTAGAGGAGGAGAGAGATGAACAATATCATCGCAGTAGCACGGGACAAGGAGAAAATCTTGGCAACCCATACCGCAGCCTGTTGCCCTGCTTGTGGAAGCCGTTGGTTTTCCCCATTCGACAAGCTGTTCGTCGCCGCCTATGGGAAATGTACGACCTGTTCAACTGAGGCCGAGGTTACTCAACTCAGTGCGAACATTTTCAGAATCTTATAAGGGAGGAGTAATGACTGAACAGGCAATAATGACAGTAGAGAAGTTTGACAAGTTGCGGCGACGGGATTTCGAGAACGGGGCAGTCCTTGAAGAAATCAGGAGAGGGCTAGTGCTTTTGGAAAGATATGATGAGGTTTCAGACGACGCGCTCGACCTTTTCTTGGCAATGCAGGATTATGCCAAGGTTCAACTGGAAGAGTCTGTTGACGACAAAGGCAAAAGCTACTGGCAGGGTGTGAAGGATGGTCTGCGCAAGTGCTATGCGCTCTTTACGAATAACCCCGCGTGGTCTGTTATCACCAAGGTGTCAACGCAGGAACGTCCGCGGACCGCCTATGAACGCTGGGAAGTCGAAGACGAAGCCCCCGAAATGTAGAGGAGGAGAGATGAGTTTCACAGAAAAAAGGGTGGTGACAGGATTCGCTATAGCTTACCACTTTGAAGATCAAGGCTTTGACGAGGCTGGCAAGCGCGTCTACACCCACATCGCGATCTTATTGGGACCGCGGATGATTCAGGCAGGCAACCTGCCTATCGAATTGCAAGAAGCTATTGAGACATTCCTGGCGCAGCACGTTGAGACAATTGACGAATAGGAGAGAAGGAGAGCTGTGAACATATTTGAGCTAATAGCCCAAATCAAGAGGAAAGGGATTCAGGCGACAATCAAGGTAGACATCGGAGATATAGACATCCAAGCCCTGAACACGCTGCTGTTTTTGTACGATGAAATTGATGAAGACGCAACGTATGCAGACGCGGAAAGAGTGCTAACTGAAGCTGTGTGGTGGCATGTTACTCTCAATACGCTTATGGGAAATTTGACAAATTCTCCAGAATCCCTATAATCATAGGTGTCAGGTAAGCGAAGTCGGAGGCGTTTTGTTTTACCCATAAAGCGAACAGAGCACCTCCCTTAAGTGAGACCAACGTCTCCATCGTTTGCCTGACAGCAGTGATAAACTTGAGGGAGGTGTTGTGTTATGAGTAAAGAACTTATCTGGACAAAGGAAATAGTGCAACGCTTTTGGAACAACGTTGACAAGAATGGACAAGATGGGTGTTGGCTATGGCAAGCTGGCTTATCTGCCAGTGGTTACGGGAAATTCAGAGTAGGGAAAAAGAAGGTAAGAGTACACCGTTTCGCTTACAGGCTTCTTGTCGGATTAATCCCTGACGGGCTATGCGTATGTCATCACTGCGACTGCCGCAAATGCGTCAATCCTAATCATTTATTTCTAGCTACCAACGCAGAAAATACGGCAGACAGACATCGCAAGGGGCGTGATGCCAAGGGGTTGAGACATGGTGCTTATACACAGCCAGAAAGGACTAGACACCCCGGAGAAAGTAACGGTAGCGCTAAGTTGACAACTGAACAGGTAAGGCGTATGCGTAATTTCAGAGAGACATACGGATTAAGCTTTGGGCAGCTAAGCCTTGTTTTTTCAATCAGCAAATCGCAGGTCGCCAACATCATCCACAGAAGAAACTGGAGGCATATTTAATGAATAGAACAAAGATCGGCTGGACTGACTTTACGTTCAATCCGATAACGGGATGCACTAGGCGATGCGGTTACTGCTATGCCAATCGCCTGGCCCAAGGGCGACTCAAGCACCTCTATCTCCGTAACGAAATAGTAGCACCTGATACCGACCCGCAAGACCCTTTTTCACCCCGGTTCTGGCCCGACCGCCTCGCTGAGCCCGCCAAGCTTAAGTGTCCTTCCAAGATATTCTGCTGTAGCATGGCGGAACTATTTGACCCTGCGAACCCTGCACATTGGATTTACAAGACCATTGGCGTGGCCTATCAGAATCAACAACACACCTTTCAGTTTCTAACCAAGCAGCCCCAGATCGCCGCTTGCTATACATTCCCCGCCAATAGCTGGGTCGGCATCACTATAACCGACGATACGGATGAAGTCTACCAGCGCGAAAGGGCGGCACGAGCAATTAAGGCCCCGGTGCGATTCCTGAGCTTCGAACCCCTTTTATCAGCTATACACTACATCCCCCCATGGGCAGACTGGATCATCATTGGCGCTATGACAGGGCCAGGGGCTATTGAGCCAGAGAAGTGGTGGATACAGAAACTCATTGACCTGGCAGACGCACACCACGTCCCTGTTTTTCTCAAAGACAATCTGCACTGGCACGACACGCGAAAGGAGTTCCCCGCATGAATTGGGACCGGACCGATGCCGAGCAGAAAATGATAGACTTCGTTGATCCAGGGGGAACACCTGGTCGCAAAAAGCCGAGGCTCTCTGACCTGGAGCTGCTTGAGTTCATCGCGGAGCGGTTTAGGGAGTTGGGTGAGCCACCCGGTACAAGGGACTTGGACCCGCATAGGACAACGATCACGACGCGGTTTGGGCCTCACTTAGATGCCCTCAGACTGGCTGCCTATGAGTTTCTGACCGAGAAGGAGCGCAAAGAGTTGTATGTTTGGCGCTGCCGCTATTGCTCCAGCGAGTTCGGAGGTCCGAACGGAAGAGCGAAGCATGAGCAATCTTGCCGTAGGAAGGAGAACCGTGAGTAATACAAATGTCAAAGCAACGATGTGCTGGTGGGCACGATGCCGTCTCGGGTACGCCCAGCAGGGGAGCGCGAGTGCGAGGGAGTTCCCCACATGAAACCAACACGCCCAGCACTGCGCTACTTCGGTTCCAAGTGGAGACTGGCACCGTGGATCGTGGGGCACTTTCCGCCTCACGTCTGCTACGTGGAGCCCTTCTGCGGGTCGGGTGCCGTATTCTTTCGGAAACCGCCGGCAGAGTTTGAGGTCATCAACGATATAGATGGAGAAGTGATCAACTTCTTCCACGTCCTACGCGACAGGGGCGATGAACTCATTCGCGTCATACTGGCCACACCGTACAGCCGGGCAGAGTTCGATGAGTCATGGATACCTGTTGAGGATCCCTTGGAACGCGCAAGGCGTTACTACGTCACTGTCTGGCAGGGCTGGAGCGGCTTTGGCTCTGCCTGGCGTTATCAGAAATCCCATCACGGCGGCAAATCAGTCATCAATGATTGGAACGCCGTCGAGCACCTTCCAGCTATCGTCTGGCGGCTCAAGCAAGCCCAGGTCGAGAACGCCGATGCACTCGAGATCATTGAGCGCTATGATCAGCCAGGGACCCTCTTTTATCTCGATCCACCCTACCTGTCGCAAACGCGGTCCAAGCGATGGAGACATGGCGGTTATCGCCATGAGTACGATGAGGACTGTCACCTGCAATTGCTGGCCCGGCTGCAGGGGATCCAGGGTATGGCAATCATCAGCGGTTACCCGTCTGAGTTATATGAGCACCAGCTCGCTCACTGGAGACGGGTTGAGACGAAGGCCCGTACTAACAATGCGGCCAGGCTAGCCACCGAGGTCATTTGGTTGTCACCGTCCGTCAACGAAAGAGGACAGATGCTGCTAATGCCCAGAGAGGTTTTGCAGAGGTAAGGAAGGTAGGGGATAATGGACAAGATTAACAACTGTTGGTGGGCAAGTTGCTCGATCGAGGAGAGGCCAGCGGGGGCGAACGAGTGCGAGGAATGCCCTGAACTGGTGGAGCTTTTGGAGACTGACGAGGTGGGGGATGGAGAAAGCTAACCAGCCTTTTTTGGACTACTCAGAGGAGCTCGGAGACTCCTAAACCGACTCAAGCTTGGCGTTTACTTACGTTAAGGAAACGCCCTGAATCGCCTTATGCCAGAACAGGATATATCTCTCATAACCTATCAAGAATACGCCAGAGAGTTGATGGCGGAACATGGCAATATCTATTTCAAGTCAGCGCAAGTGCTTGGTCACAAGAACCTGCGTGCTGGTCTTTGGCTCTTGCTAAACAAAGATCACCTGCCGTCACTCCGCCTGTCTGACGCACTAGAAACCTGGGCAAACATCAAACCAGTTATCATCCAGGCCCCGCCTGGCAGCAATATCTTCGGTGACGTGGGCCTTATTGATTTCGGACAGGTGGTGGATGTCCTCATCCTATCCCTGGGCGAGGTGGACCCGGGCCTGATCATCTCGTGCAAGATCTGCGGCAGGCAGACTTTCAAGCGGTCTGGAACGCAGAAATTTTGTCGCCAGCATAGTTGGAGCACAAAGGAAGGCCGGCGGTATCATAGGCAACAACGGAGGGCAAATGCTTGACCCAAGCCGCGGCTTTTTGAGTAATTGGCCACCAGATGTAATCGCTATTGTTAATGGGGAGCCGGTCACTACAACTGACATTCTACAAGGAAAGCGAAAGCGCCGACGACGGCAGTTGGCGCTCAAGCGACTCACGGGGCCAGTCGAAAAGCCATGTTTTATTTGGACGTTTTATAACGACACAACTTTCTACTTGGACGTAAACGGTTACAGCACCCCAGAGGGTAGGCGGTATCATTATAATAGGAAGAGGTAGGATGATTAAAAAAATCATAATGAAGACAGGAACGAGCAAGGCTAAATTTCTGGCATTTGCGTCATGGCTAGAGCAGCGCGGGAAGTTGATTTCAAGTGCTGAGAAGACAGAGGATGGTCGGTTCGTGGCTATCGCTTGTTTTGAAGACGGGATTGATTATCTGGCGTTCTTAGTAGCAACAGGCTTTGTTAAAATGTTCGCTGTAGATAAAGAGGTACAGCCGGGCAACCCCAGCGGGCAGGCGGTGGCACAGGCAGCAGAAGAGAAAGAGGAATTGAAAGGAGCGGTCAAAATGAAAGCCTTGAAGTGTAAGGACTGTGGCAAGACATGTTACTCCTCGTCGTCGGGCGGTACGTGCCCACGCTGCGGAGGAGAATTGGAGGAGGTAAAGGGCCAATGACAACAAAAAGGAAGCTGTTAGTGTTTGCCATTCTCGTCGTGCACACCATCGCCGTGATGATTGGCACTCGCATGATCTGGCCGAGTGACAATCAACAGGTTCAACAGATTGTCTGGACCATGAAACGGCAGGATTGCTTCGTGTGCCCACCTAGGCCAAGTTACAAAACGGAATTCGCCATCGGCAGCTACTATTCAGGGACAGGCAGGATTACTTTCAATGCCACTGAGGATATGGCAGCGAGCACTGAAGAATTTGGCTGGCTGGTCCACGACTTTGAAGGCTATACGCTCTACGTGGATCACAGATACGACTTCCAGGAGGTGCTCGACTACCTCGAGTTCTGGGGGGAGTGCCACGAGATGGTTGAAGATAAGTGTTACATTTGGGCGCACGAAGTTTCCTGTGACGATTGGGATGACGACTGGGAAACTGCCTGGCCGATGCCGACCCCCACCCCAACGTGTGATCCGTATACCTTGTACGCTTACTCTGATCACCCTTGCTTGGAGGAGTGGGATCGGGAAACTACCGTGGAACCGACCCCAACCCCAACCCCCGATGCGTTCCACAGGGCCATCAAAGATGACAAGTGTTATGTTTGGGCGCACGAAGTTTCCTGTGACGTTTGGGAAACTACTCTTCCCACCCCCACCCCCACCCCCGCACCCGTCCCTTATGCTACAGATTATGGGGAAACCTGCGCCGTCGAGGACGGGCAATACTACGTCGTGCCTACCTGTTCATCCTGGGACGGCAGCGGCACCTTAGACGAATACGCTTGCCCAATTGAGCAAGGCTACCCCGTGGACGTGAAAACGTATCAGGAATGTCTTGATATAGCCTGGGGACATGAGTCACCAACGCCTACCCCAACGCTAGTAACACTTTTCTTTGATGAATCTAATGACTGGTCAGTCTTTCCCGAAGCAGACTGGACATTTGAGTTTGACTGGTCAGGCAACATCCACATCACCGACGCGCTCTCTCAGACGACCTCATTGCAGGGGCCAGTGACGGTGAGGTTCAGTGATGAGGAGATAGGTACGCTACATATTGATTGAGGAGGAGATATGTCTGAACAAGAACAACTGACAACGCAAGAGAAACGAATACTTGGTATATCTGTCGGCTTCGTCCTTGCGCTCATGGTCGCCGGCGCGCTCTGGCTGTTTTGGCCGCCCAGGGAAGTCCAGGTCGTCGCAACTACACTTAGGGCTACGCCGACCCCCACGCCTGAGCACGGTCCGCACGTATCTATCCTCACGGCCCACTTTTTCAGCGGCTACGATCCCCAGGGCGAAGATAGGTTGTCGGAGTTCGCCCGTGCCGCTCAGGATGGGAAGTGCTACATCGCCCCCGCGTGCATCTCTGTGAAGGAGCGCGATGGCCGTTATACCTTTGACTTTGCACCTTGCCCTGCTGAATATGGCAACTTCGTGGAGGTGGAATGTTTACAGGAGGTGAAGCATGACTGAACAGAAAGAATTAACACCACGAAATACACCAGCAGGAAACATATTTCTCATCCTCGTCGTTGCGAGCACGGTCGCTATCATACTCTCGATGTTTTGGCCGTCCAGCGAGACCGAGGTAGTCACGACTACACTTAGGGCCACACCGAGCCCCACCCCTGTACCCGCCCCTGAGATTGAATCCCCCTATGATTATGATCTGACCGATCTTCTTGAACTTGAATGGACGCAACAGTTCTTGATACAGAGACCATCACCTGTGAACAGCTTCTGAATGTTGCCCTTTGGAGTTCAGAGGGCATCACTGTAACATGGCAGGACGGGCTAGGCGGCTGTGAGATAATTGATGGTCTGACCATTCTCGTCGGGGATGTGGTTTTCCAGCCCTGGCGGTGTGGCCTGCCCGGTGGGATCCAGATTGACTGGAGGAACTTGGAGCGGGGAGACTGTGCGGAGGAATGATGAAAAGCCGCAGGAACCAAGTTATTTTATGGGTGGCCATAGGCGTACTTGTGTGGAGGGCTCTGGTTGGAGGGGCGGGGTGCGTACTTTTCCCACAGCAGTCACCCGTGGGAGAGTTGCGCCTACTTGAACGGACGGATGGGACTGACATCTTTCGCATCGAGGAGTCCTGGACGACAGGCCCGTTTACCTTTCTTCCCCCGTCTGCCGACGCTGTGTTGATCATTGACTGGCCCTCCAGTATCCACATCACAGATTCGCTGTCTCAGACGGTGGTGTTTCAGGGGCCAGTGAAGGTGCTGTTCAGTGAGGAGGAATGATGTTAGAGTTGATTGACAGGCTAGCTTGCCGGTGGCTTGATTGGCGCACGGACCACACAATCAAAAACGATCCTGCTCTTCAGGAGTTCGGCCTCAAGAGGATGAGTGTGACGCCTGACGGATGGGAAATGACATTTGTAACGCCAGCGGCGGTGATGATCGCTGACGAAATGGCGGCGATGCTTGACGAGGCCAACGCTGAAAACTTCGTCCAATTCGATTTCATGCCGAGATTGGACAGGGGCAAGCGCCCTGTTCGCGTTACAGTCCGATGGGCATGGGGTATGTCACCAGCAGAAAAGTGTGCTGTGCTGGAGGCCGAACTCGAAGCCCACCATGCGGTGGCGGATGCGGCGCAGGCGGTGTCTGATGGCGCTAGGGATCATGTGCCTTTCGACGTGATGGGGTTGGCGTTGTTGCAGTTGGGCGACGAGCTCGACGCACTGCGTAAGGTGAGAGGGGAATGACCACTTATAGGCTTGCTCCGGGAGGCACATGTTTGGGACTGAGCTGCCACAAACCCGGCCTTTTCCGATCAGGCCGACGTACTATGCGATGCGCTGAGCACTTCGCAAGCTGGTTCCATTGGTACAGTGAGTGGATGAAAGACGAAACAATAGCGATCTATCAACAGTGGGCACAAGAGTGTGGGATCACCTTGTCCGTAAGGGAGCCCCGATGGAGACCCCCGCCCCGTTGGAGACAATTGGCTTTGCCGATCTAGCCCACCATGCCCAGACGATCGTTGCGCACAAATCTTGCGAATTTGCACAATACCGCAAGTTGTGGTATAATTGGTGGCATGAGTAACAAGGTAAAAACGAGTATCAGGCTAACAGTAGAAGCAAAGCATCTCTTGGAAGCTCTCGCAAGGAAGCTTGGGGTTACCCAATCTGCGGTTCTTGAAATCGCTATCCGAGAGAAAGCTAATATCGAGAACATCCCAAGGAGGGAAAATCATGAAAGAGCATCAGAAGAATTGGTTACAAAGGAATTTGCGTAGGGGTGCGAACATCACAGCCGCGGTTGTCATTGCGGCCCTAGTCGGGCTGTTAATGGCGGCTTTCCTATTCGAGTCTAACCTTTACCCGGCTGCGTGGCTGCGGTCGCGCCTGCGGCAGGAGCCCCTCCCCGCGGTGGACGCTTCCGCCTCGGCCCAATGGTCTGGTGAGTGGGACCAGGTCCCCAACTTTTGGGCGGCGTGGGACGATGGTGATGGCAAGCTGCAGGCGCTGCCTGAAGACTACAAAAGAATGCCCATCCCTCGCGTTGCGGGGGAGTACGTCTACATCGGGGGAACGCTGACCTTTCGGGGGCTGGACGTTGTGGTGGAAACGCCCAACGTAACCCGCGCCGACTTGGTCGCAGAGTATTGGGACGGGCGTGGATGGGTGGGTAGCGGAACGGACGGCACTCGTCGCAAATGGGTTGCCCTTGACCACAGCGGGAAGGTGCGGTCCGGCGAGAGGGACTGGAAGGTTGATACCCTCCTTTGGGAGGACAGGGCGGCGGAGGAAAGCAAGGCAGCGGAAGGGTACTGGTTACGCTTCTCCGTTACAGCAGATCTCAGCGAGGACCTGGAGGCATCGGCAAGTATCGCCAGCAACGCGCCGTCGCTCCTGCTTTCAGGATGGGACTTGCGTTTTCACCGGTGGACAGCTTGCGAGAATCGGCAGAGGGCTGGCAGATCGGGCAAGACGATCTCCGTCACCGTATTGGATTCCGACGGCGACCCCGTTCAGGGGGTCAAGGTCGGGTTTGACACTGAGCCGTCCAGTGGGATTGTGTATGATCACCCGGACTTCTGGGGGCTGACGGACGCAAGCGGATCTGTTGCGTGGGACCACTTGGGCATCCCGACTACGTACGGGGTATGGCTCAATGATGTACACGTGGTAAGCAACGTATTGACGAGCTTCGGGTATGCCTACTGTGGAACCGGCCCGGGAAGCTGGCGCTCTACCATCAGACCGGGGCTTGTGAGTTGGACCTTGGAGTTGCAGCAGCAGTAATAGGAAGAGTGGGCAAAGGGGGTTCCTTATCAAACTCTGAAAAGTCAATACCCCCCGCCCGCTTGGGGAAGTAGCTCAATGACAGAGCGCCGGGCTAACTACTCTTCGCCAACGGCACAAAGAGTTCCTTGACTAGACAGGACCCGGTGGTTGCAGGTTTGAATCCTGCCTTCCCCACTAGGGGGCAAAAGAGGTTCCTTAAAAGCCGAAAGGCTTCCTTGAAATACCTCTCGCCCCTGACTACAGAAAAGGAGATTGCGATGCACGCAGCGACACTGAGACTATTCAACGCAATTCAGGTGAACGACCAAGAACCAAAAAAGGTTTCCCGTGACATTTTTGAGAGGGCTGTCAAGAATGGCTACATCCTTGACCCAGCAATCACGCCGAGCGATGCCTTGATGGACGTGAGTGAAAGCATCGTCGGTATTTCTGGCGAGAAGGCCAATGCTGCTTTTCACAAGTCCTGGGCGGTCGTAAGAGACAGTCCGATGGAAGTATTGGTGCTGCAACAGTGGTTTCACTACGTCACGACCTATGGGTTTGAACGGTTGGGCGTGTACAGCGAAGGCACTGTCTACATCCCCCACGAGATTTTGGAACTGCCCAGTGTCCGCGAGGACATTCCGCTGACCGTCGTCAAGGCAATGACTGCCGAGGCGATCCTGGGCGAGATCGTAAGCCTGGGTTCGGGCATTGCGTTGGCGCAAGGCACGCTGGATGACATTATGACCATCGTCGAGGCCAACGCTTATGACAATGCGTTCGTCCAGGAAATCACGAATCGGGAATTGAAGGCGTTGCTCTACGATTTCTATGGCCTTGTGCCTTCCGAGCCGGTAGAGTTCTTGCGCCACCTGATCAGCAAGTTGACGGACGAGTCCCTGCTCATCAAGAATGACTATCTCATCGGCAAAATCAAGGAGGCAAACGGGAAGTTTCTGGACGAGCTGCTGAAAGACGCGCCGGGTGACTTGGCGTCCATCTTCTTCCGTTTCAAGCCGCTGTTTTTGGCGATGAAGTCCATATCCAGGAACAAGACGTTCTTCAATCGCCTGCGGAAGCAAGCGGACAAGTTGCACAAGCCGCTGCTGCCAGACTATCTGAACAGTGTCACGGCCCAGGTCAAGGGTGGCAGGTTGGGCCTGTCTGTTCTAAAGGAGAGGCTGGACAAGGCCAGCGTCTTTCGCAAGATTCGCCTGGCTTACGCTCTGCAATATCGACTTGTCCCGGGCAACTCCATCGTCTATCGTGTCCGTAATGGTCGCGGGTGGGCCACTGAGTTTGAATGGCCCGACGATCTGCAAGATGTCACGCAAGCCACGCTAAACGCCGTCTTGGACTCCATCGCGGCAGACATTCGCCCGAGCATTGAGGGCCAGACTGTCTACATTCCGGCCAATGTCCACTATGCGCTCCCTGCAACGGAGAAGCAGTTCACTGGTCATTTCCCCACTGGTAGCTTCGTCTCTGTCCAGGGGGATATGCTCGTTGGCATCCACTGGGTGAACACTAATAAGCAAGTAGACCTGGACTTGTCAATGATTGGCGAATCTGGCAAGTTTGGTTGGGATGCCGGGTACCGATCGGAGGGGCGGGACATCTTGTTCTCTGGGGATGTGACAGTTGCCCCCGGCCCCAACGGTGCGTCCGAGCTGTTCTATCTCAAGCAGGGGGCGCAGGAAGCCAAGATAGTGATGCTGAACTACTACAACTTTGTCAGCGGCGATGAGGTGGTAGCTAAGATTCTCGTGGCTCACGAGTCGCCGGAGAATTTCGGCAATAACTACATGGTGGACGTGAACAATATCGTTGCGTCTGCCAACGTCAACATCACCCGCAAGCAGAACATCCTGGGGTTGATCGTGAGCGTGAACGGTGAGAACAGGTTCTGCTTTGCGAACGTGAGCGTCGGCAATTCAATCACGTCAACCCTCGGCGAGCAGTCTGCACACGTCAGGGAGTACCTGGTGAATAGCTTGGTGAATTCCTTGGACTTCGGAGCCGTCCTGGAAATGGCGGGGGCAAATGTGGTCACCGAGAGACCGGATAGGGAATACGTTGATCTCTCTCCAGCGGTACTGGATAAGACAACGATCATAGACTTGGTTAAGGGCGTGTTCTAACGACCGCCATATTGAATGAGCAATCCCATACCGCCAGGCAGTAGGTGAACTTGGACATTAGACAAGGAACTGAAAGGAGTACATAATGTACGTTAACCCGTTTTGGGTCGGGGTCGCAAGCGTGATTGCATTGGAAGTTGTGCTTTTTGCAGCGGCCGTCATGCTTAATATGAAGAAGAAGCGGCAGGCCAAATGATGGACGAGCCGCCGCTGCTGATTCGCTGCGTGATGCTTGCCGTTGTCGTCTTGATGCTCTTGGGTCCCGGGATAGCGGTTGCGGACCCCGGCCCCACCCCACTCTTCCATTATGGAATTGGGGACGGCCACCTTTACCGCCCAACCGCCTTTGCCGAATCGTGGACGCGGCCCGACTGGGTGCCGGACAGGGTGTTGCGGGATTGGCCTGGGATCGCGTTGGCGGGTCTTGCTCCTGGTACACGAGTTCGAATCACCGTGGTCGGCCTGCCAGGGTGGGCTGCGAGTTGGCCTGAGCTGGACGATGTGATAGGCCGCTCAACCATTGCCTATGTCTCTGACCGTCCTGGAGAGAACTGGTACGGAGATGCGTGGCCCGTGACTTTCTTGGCACTGACTAATGGACGACTCTGGGTTGGAAAACTGTATGTGAAGTATGAGGTGTGGGAAGCCGCAAGTCCCGTCCAAGCCAGGCAGTGGTCCTGGATCAGGCAGCGGTCAAACCGGTGGAAAGCCGAAGTAGTGGACGATATATTGATTGGTGAAGGGAGGTGAAAAAACATGTTTGGAAAGCGTAAAGGGTTTGTCGTGTACGCGCTGATCTGGGCACTGGTGTTCTTGTTCGTCATCGTCGTGCCCGCCGTGGCCAGCAATGGCGAAGGCAGCGTCACCGCCGAGGCTCTAGCGTTGATCTTGGCAGGATTCGTGGCACCGTACCTGGCCCAGCTGCTCAAGAGGCTGTTTGGCGACGTTGAAGCTATGGCCGCGCTCTGGCTGAGCTTTGCTGTGTCGGTCGTACTGGCCGGTGTGGCTATGCTCATTACTGGGAGGCTAGGATGGTCTGCGCCGCCAACAGACCCTGTCGGGCTGCTCACTTGGATCTTTGAGTTGGGCCTGGCGGTCTTCGGGTTGGCCACCATGATCTACAAGACCTGGATAAGTAAGCCTGAGAAGAAGTAGTACGACCTGTTTTGTGTGGCGCGGCGCCGGCTCCTTGCGACGCGGGAGCCGGCGCCCGGAATCATTGTTTTTAGACATACTTCTTAACTGAAAAAGGAATAGGAGCTGCAAGATGAACAGGCCGGGGCAGGTTGCAGAATGGGATGCGCTTATCGCTGATGTTTTGGTTACCCCCGATGTGTTGGGGCTGGCTGATCACGGTGACTATTTGGAGGCCCATCTTTTGCATTCTCATTATGACTATCTCGAACAGGGGCAAGCTCTCATCGTGAAATTGGGGGTGCCGATCCGAGGGATGGGGCGACGGAGCCGCCACGCTTTCCCTGGTGGCCCGACACTCTGCGACTTCGCTGGCTGGGTGCGGGTGGGGGATCTGCCACCCCATTTTGATGTTCTCCTTGAGGGAGCGGATGAGGACATGTGCCAACGGGAGGCCACTAGATTGGCAGATGAGTGGCAAGCGATGGTATACGTTCATAACGAGCATGTCGTTGTTGCCCCCGTTGGCCCGGGGTATCGTGTGGTGCCCGTGGTCTTCGATGCCAAGCGGCGTGACGTTTCCAGCAGCAGCGGCTGGCGGTGGCAATGTAGCCAGACGCTGCAACACCAACGGCTGGCATTGCAGATGGTGGAGGGGTGGCTGGGCGGCTGGGGATTTTTGCTGATAAGCCTGGAGGATGGTGGCCAGCTCCTCAACGATGTGCGTGTCGTCAGGGCCAGCCAGCTTGTGCCGGGGACCTCTGTGGATCTGCGAGAATGTCCCAGCGTGAAACTTGGTTTAAGCCGATGTGACTGGCTTCCCGTGGTGCAGGAGATGTACGATGCTGAGTAGGCTGCTTGAGCATAGAATTTGATGGAGGTGCGAAATGCGATTAAGTATGCTTCAGATTCACGAGGGAGAACGGATTCCTTGGTGGGGTCGTCAGTGGCGATATGACCTTGCGGGCGATCACATAGATATACTCCCCATCCCCCTCTGCTGGCTGGCGAGGTTTGTCTGGAATGTCTGGTGCTGGTCGTTCAAGTGCCGACCCAATGCCTGGGAGAGAGCGCGACAGGATGCGTGGCGATGGGGGCACGAGGCTGGTATTGATGTGGGGATGGTAAAATCGGGACAAATGAAAGCCTTCACACAAGAATGTGCTGATGAACTATGGGAGCGAATATCAAGCCTGAGCAATAGGTCCGCGACATGATTCAGCAAGCGGCTGGCTTGCCGGCGCCGCCGGTACGCTTTCGGCGGATTCAGAAAAGGGGCCATATACTCCTTCTTGATGGATACACTGCCCATCGCCGAGAGTTCCTTGAGGGATTGCGCAGGGCGTTTGTCGCGATGTTAGAGAGAGGCTATGCCATCCTCAAGGACAGCGTCTTTGTTGGCATTAGAGAGCCAGAACGTGTTATTTCTTTGGACGCTCCCCAGGCCAAGATGAGGATGCTGACTATTTATCTCGGTAAGCGCAAGGTACGGGCATTGCCTGAGTTTCCTCTGTCTCATAGTGAGATTCTGTTGCGCGGCGAAATTGACGATTATGGCGTAAAGCTATCTGTTGAGAAGGTACTCCAAGTCATATCAACGACAGTGAGCGATGTCACAATTGAGCAGTTTGCTGAGAGACTGGCGAATCAAGTGGGCACTGAATTAGATCGCAAGGAGATGTACAATGAAACCCATTGATTTTGAAGATCAAAACAAGGTACTACAACCAAGCGGGCAGGAATACTCTGATAATGTAACGGGTGTTGACCCTCTGCCCATCTGGACAGACGGTGAACGGTGTGTGTCGTGCTGGCAAATGTCATGGCGCGAACGATTCTTGGCCTTATTCTCTGGCAAGTTGTGGCTTGCCGTGTTAAGCGGCACATCGCAGCCTCCCGTAAGCATGAAAGTTGGCTGGCACTATTTGATAGAGGGATAGGAAGGGGATTGGCGGATGGGCGGTAAAACTGCAAGAGTTAAACGATATATTGGAATGTTGATGATGGTTGCGGTCATTGTGTGGTTCTTCTCTTTCGCTCTCCGCAATCCAGATATGACCCGGACCCGTTTGCTGCTGACCTACTGGCGACATTACATCTGTGGGACAATGCTTGTGTTTGTTGGTCTACTGCTGGCTGGTGAGGCCATTTAGGATAGGAAGGAGTTGGTTTGAGTGACTGTGTCTATCACGCTGATGCGTTTAGGGAGGGGTTATGACCATGAAATTGGTAGGGCAAGTAGGTGGAGTGGTACTCCTGACTGACTACGACTTCTCTTGGGCCAGCGATGATGATCTTGCACGGATGCTGACTGACTGCGTTAGCGCCGGTTTTGAGGAAGGCACGGACTTCATCGGCGCTGTTCGGGAGGAGATAAAGAGTCGGAAGCCCTTGGAGCCATTCACAGAGGATCGGATGCCTCCCTATAAACACCGGCACCAGCATTGGTATCAGTATGACAGTTTGGCTCATAGGGATAGTGGAATTCGCTGACCTGGTGGTCTGGATATTGGGAGGAGAAAGAGGATGGCCAGAAAACCTGCGCGTGTAGACTGGATCGTGCATGCAAGAACCGGGGTCAAGGTGGCCCTGCGCCTGAACAAAGGCACTATGACTTTCGAGGCAGAATATGCTGGAATAACCTACAAGTCAAAAGACGGCGCTGAGATCAGAAAGCAGATCCTGGATGAGATTGAAAGGTCTCATCAGCTTACGTTTTATCCAGTGATCATCGTGGAACTTGAAGAGCCACGGTATTGGGGACGCTCGTACCAGGCAAGGGCCGGCGGGGTTTTGCTGGTGGCCCGGCGGCACTATTACTCGAGCGATGGTGTGCTACGTGAGTTGTCGTGGGAGGATCATGCAGCAGGCAAGGTTGATCGTCTAAAGAGATGGAATCCCGTGGGTTATAAGGGCAAGCCAGGGGACTTCGCGCTCCCGTACATGGTGTCAAAGCCGACGACTACTTCCAGTTCGTATTACTATTTGCCCTATACTGATGAGGTATGGGATGGGCTTCAAGAAATCGTCAAGGTGATCAAGCAGGCCAGAGATCGACTGGCAGTATTGCTCTCGGCGCCCAGCGTGATAGCTGACCTGATTACGATCGGCACGGGGACACTGTACCCCCTGCTAGAATCTAAAATAAAAGAGGGAGGCGGAGACAATGGCGGAGATTGATGTAGCACGGAAGACGTTGGTGAGTGACTATCTCGAAGCTGCCAAGAAGGTAGCCGAGGTTCTTTACCAGAAGGGGGTAGAGCCTAACAAACTGGCGATATTTTACGTTCAGATCGCGCAGGCTGAGGCGATGAGCGCCGTAGCCCAGGATTCAAGCGGTACAATGACAGGGTAGAGGGATCCGACACCAATGTCCTGGGGCCTTGCGAGTGTAGCACGGACGACGGGCCGGGTCCAGGGCATTCAAAGAACTGCCCGCTATATGCCCCATTCTAACGCCAGCACATCAAAGGGAGGGAGGTGCAGTGATGAGAAAGTTTGGCAAGATCCCAATAGGGAAGAAGACCATCAGGATCGCGGTCATTGAGGCCGTGAGCCAGCAGATTATAGAGGAGACTGATGAGGAGCTAGAGAAAGCTGGCAAAAAGCTACTTGCGAGATTGAAGGCGCATAAGAAGCAAGGTGCATAAGTCGGTGAGTGACTTCGACCTGATAGACAGGCTGGATTAGCACAAGCCAGCCGATTTCCTGGCCCCCATTTTGGACGCAAGCAAGGTACAGGTTCACGTCCTACTGGTTGAGCACAGGAGATTGGGGAGGACCAAGTAGATGTGGAAACGATATAAGGCCGGCGATGTCATCCCAATCGGTGATCTGTTGCGGGCGTATATTGACCTTATGTGGCGGCTGAAGACTGACGAATATTGGGGTGCCGGAGAAGGATTGCGGGAGTCTGAACGTCTGATGCGCGCCACGCTCAATGGTATCTCTCAGGCGATACCTGATTTGCCTGGCGAGATCGTTATACTGTTTGATGACTCGTATGATGTGGAGCGGAGCATCGGAGATTAGGGAGGTAAATGATGGGTAAGCGATATAGTAAGCTGCATATGATAGACAGTATCCGCTCTCTCTCTGACATTCTTGGCCGAACTCCTTGCCAGGGGGAACTGTTTTTTCCCGGTATTCGCACCTATATGCAAAGGTTCGGATCATACGAGGCCGCCCTTGAAGAAGCTGGCTTGCCGAAGCCACAAATACGGTTTCGATGGATCGTCAAACGGGGCTGTATCATTACCCTTGACAGTCAGTATATGACTCATCCTTCGGCCTCATTGGAGCGCGTACTAGATTCACATAAAAGAGCGTGTATAAAAACGCTAGAACGGGGGTACGCAGTTCTCAGGGATAGCTATTTTGCAGGATATAGGGAGCCAGAACGTGCTGAGTTTTCTGAATTCCCACAAGCAAGGTTCCGGATGCTTACCATTTACTTGGGTAAGCGCAATGTTGTAGCTTTGCCCGAGTTCCCGATGTCCTCTAAGGACATATTAGAAGGGGACTACGATATCCGGTCTTGGATGGGCGGTGGATTATCTGTGGAGAAAGTGCGTGAGGTCGTCTTGGCTGCGGATGGCAGTACCACGATTGATCAATTAGCCCAGAAACTAACTGATCAACTGGAGGTTAAGCTGGTTTATGCGACTAGTCTCTGGCAAGAATCAGAGTTAACGGGGGCGACAGGGGAACGTAGGAACCAGTTGTTCACCACTCGGCAGGCTCTGTGAGTATGTAGTTTAGGAGGTGCCAATGTTAAAGAAGCTGTGGATCGCAACGCTGATTATCTTGGCCCTGATCAGCTGCACATCAAGGCATGATCGAATTTTGAAGACGTACCAAGATGCCTTTGATCCCCGTTATGCTTGGGATACGCCGGAAGGTGAAGTGATCTGGCAGGAGATGCTAGCGCGCTACCGACAACTGATGTGGGGCTGCCCTATACCGACTATCACTTTGGAGGATGTAACAGCCAATCCCGTCAGTGGTATGAATGAAGAAGAAATAATACGGGTCTTTTTCCTTGACTGTTCTCATCAACCCCCAACCATCTTAGAAAAGGAGTTCCAACGATACCTTGACCTTTACTATGGGGATGGGGCAGGATTACATCCAGATCGGACAGCACTCAGGGTGCAAAGGTACATTGCCATTGAATCCGCTTTGGGACCCGCGCCGTTCATTGAGTTGAATTCGGGGGGCGAGGCAGGCTCTGTAGGAGGTAAGGATGACGGACTTCATTCCCAAGCAACCGACAGGTGAAGCGCAGACTGTACCCTTCTTCGATGATGTGACCAGCGAGGGCGGGTGGCAGGGTCACTCCACGGGTAAATCGCTGGAAACCCTCAAGTCAGAAGTCATGGTTTCCATGAACCGATTGGGTGGATTGGTGACTGCGTTACAGAGAGGGTTTTTCCAGACAGGTCCTGTTCAGCGGGAAGGGTTCCGAATCCATTACGTCGTTGAGCAGCCCGGTGGTGCCATGCTTCGTGGCAGGCTCGACATCGCTGCATTTTGCCGATCAGAGAGACTTCAAAGTCGCGACGGTCATCCGCGGCGCGTCAGGAAAAGTCGTTGAAGATGGCCCTTTACATGCTGCGCAACGCACTGGACGGGAACTGGTTTCTGCAGCAACTGTCGCCGGGGTTCGCGCCGCTGTTGCCCTGGATGCTTGAGGAAAAGAGTGGCAAAACGATCACGCAACTGTGGAGCGAAAGTGTTAGCATTGGCAACCTGTTGCCAGTTCCCGGGGACGAGTTCGTTGAAGGGGAGTTCAGCGAGGTAAAATAGATATGTGAATCGCATTTGGAAAGGTGGCCGATTTGTGGTATAATAGGGGCATAGCTTGAGCATTAGGAGGCTGACTGTGTCCAAAGAGCATGACGGCGGCGGGGAGCAGAGCCAGGGAACAGACGTAGCCACGCACATGCCCGATGGGCATAACAACGGCGAGGGGTGGAACAAGCACATCCTACTTGAATTGAAACGCTTGGCAGCGGGCCAGAAGGAAATCCTGAAAAGTCAGACTGACATCAAGGTCGAGCTTCCTCAGAAGGCCGACGCCATAGAGCTGGAGAAGTTCAAAGGTACTGTCAAGGCCCAGTTCTCAGCGCTGAAGGTGAAGGCGGGCTTTTGGGGGGCATTCGGTGCCAGCATCCCGACTTCGCTATTGATATTGTACGAGATCCTGAATAGGGTCCAAGGAGCTGGCCCGTGATGATGGGATAGGTGCGAGATAGTTTGTGAGATGGTGGGAGGATTCAGTTTGACAATTTAGCTTTTGCGTGGTATAATTATTACTGATCAATCAAGGCTGTAGCAGCCGAAGACACACGTAACTGAGAGCTATTTGAAAGTAGGTGAGCCCTACGTGTGGGGCAATGCTACCACTTACTTTCAAATAGCTCTTTGTTTTGAGGAGGTTGATATGAAGTACTGTAACAAGTGTGGCATTGAACTTGTTGAGGGCGAGAACTGGTATTTGTCCTACGTCAAGGCGGGTAATTATGTCTGTAAAGAGTGTGGAAGGGCTCGGCAGCGGCAATGGCATAAGACTAATCGCGAAGAGGAGAACGAGCGCTGCCGTCAGTGGCGTGGGGCACATCTTGATTACTTCCGTCATGCCTCTCAACAATATTATTCCAAGCATCGTGAAAAGCGGTTGGCATACTTTTCTCAGTGGCGGAGAGACTATCCTGAAAGATGTTCTGTCTATGACCATCGCCGGCGTGCTCGCAAGGCTAACCTGCCTGCTACACTGACAGAGACGGAATGGCAAGGGATACTAGAGAAACATGACCATTGTTGTGCTTACTGTGATCGCGATGACCTTCCTCTGGAGCGGGAGCATAAGATACCCGTTAGTAGGGGCGGTGGCTATACAGCAGAGAACATTGTACCAGCGTGTCTTTCCTGTAACAGGCGTAAAGGAGCAAAAACGTATGATGAGTTTTTGGAGTTGCTGGCCGGAGAGAAGGGTGTTGAATCTGATAAATTGAGTCTTGCCCCCCCCGGGGTTCATTGGGGGGAGTCACCATTCATTAAAAATCTAACCTCAAACTTTTCAGAAAAAGCCCCTTTTTGCGAAATTGGGGGTTGACAAGTGTTCAAAAATATGGTATAATATGTGTAGAGAAAAGTCAACAATCGGTAGGGAGGTAAAGTATTATGCAACAAAAGAAGTTGTTTGCCCAAACAGGTCCGCGTGGTAATCCTATCACTGCTACCGTGCAACTCAACGGAGTATTGCCTGGCGAGCGGCTAACGCCCAAGATGGCGCGACGCGCAGCCCGTATTGCTTTTGGTCATGAAAACGGAGTGACAATCTATGACCCTCAAGCCAATTATGGCTATCGTGTTTACCGCAACTCGGCCCGCAAGTTCTATATGGAGATCCAGCCAATATTCGCAGGGCCTGGAAGCCCGCACCCAGGAGTCTAGGAGATAGCGATATGATCTACGAGATGGATGAACTGCAAGAGTACATAGCAGAAAACCCAGACAGCCTGGACCGTATCTTTGGTGACGACGATCGGGTTGACTGGAACTTCCTCAACCGGGTTTGTTGTTGCCTGAGCGTCAAGGGCAACCCAGTTGAACGAGAACTGGCCGCGCTGGAGCGGTGGTGCGGGAAAGCAGAGGTTCTGAAGAAGCTGGCAGCCCTCGGAATCATTGAGATAGAGGAGAACCCCGGGACGTTGACTGCGGTGGAGGCGCTGCGGCTCGAGGTTCGCAACATAGAACGTGCGGTGTGGGGCCGGAGCCGGACGACGGTGCGTAAGTAGTGGAAGGAGTCTGAACGATGCAGGGTTCACGAATTGTAACAGTTGGTCCAGTAGCTATAGGATGTATTTCTACAGAAGCCCGCGACCTGCTGGACACAATCATGGATCAGTGGGAACAACACATTGATCAGATACATAAGCATACACCAGATTACGAGCCTACGCCCTACGGGATGGCATACTGGCTTACACGGTGGAGTGGTCTAATTCAACCAGCGGTCGGCCCGGACGATGGAAGCGGTGAGGCCCCCGACATTGACGACGATGAGGCCGTGGACGATCTGCTCCACAAGGCCAAGCAGTGTGGCGAGTCAGAGTTGGATGGCTTGAAAGAGTTGCTGGATCAGATGGTCGCGTCCGAACTGGCGATTGATGCTGCCGTCAGGCTAGAGGATGTCGCCCCCGCTGATCCGTCCGCCTACGCACTTGGGGGCTCCCATTACTGCGCCGACTGTGCCCCCGTTCTGGATGACTGTATCGTCAACGAGGGAGAGGTCATCACTGAGGCTGACTTTCCCACCCGCTTTGTCCTTTGCGACGAGTGTGGATGTGAAGTGTTTGGACGCGACCTTGAGGAGGAATTGCCCCAGTGAGAAATCTTATCTGCCCCTACTGTAGACGGGAATTTCCAAAATGGTATTGGTATGTTCCGCCCTCCGCGGGGGCCTTGGGCACACGGAAAAACAAAGGACTGGCATTAGCCAACTTTCGCAGACACAGAAAGGCGTGCCGAGGAGAAGTGCACGCCTCAACACAATGTAAATAGTGTGAAGAAAGGAGAGGAGTACTATGTGCGACAATCCAAAGTGCGGCCCGAGGTATTGGGTTTACCACAACAGAGGCACTGGCGACGCTGCCGTGATGCCCTATGATCCCAGGCAGTTATCTCCTTGGGGTGCCGTGACGGAACAAAACCAAGCCCCTTCCCCTCACCACAGCGTCGTTGGTAGCTACGCCACCAGAGCAGAAGCCGAGGATCACAAGACGCAACTTGAGCGAACTTCAGGTTAAAAGGAAAAAGAGATGTCTCCTCAGTTAGGACGTAACGCTCCTTGCCACTGCAAGAGCGGGAAGAAGTACAAGCGGTGCTGCTTGCGCAAAGATCAGGCAGCGCGCTGTGACAAGCAGGCGCGGCGTGCAGAAAACGAGCAAGCTAGGCTGATGAGGATTTGGTCCCTGCGTCGTCCTGATCTCGTCAAAGGGATTGGGGTGCGGGGTTTTGAGAAATCATCCAGGAAAGAAGAAGGATAACTATCAAGCAAGGAGGTGAGAGCATGGCAAATCCGCAGAGTGATGTTGGTGAGGTGCAGTACCTGACGGTCAGGGAATGTGCCGAGAACCTGGGCATCCACGCACAGACCCTCAAGAACTGGCTGACGGGAGACAAGCACGGGGCCGCGACGCTGTTGGTACCCGTGCGCGTCGGCCGGAAGTACAATCAGTTGATCATTCCGGTCAGTCGGTGGGATCGCTTCGTAGTGAGGGATTGGCCCGCGATTCGTCAGAGTATGGAGGACCGTGGGTGGAAGCCCAAGAAGCCGGGGAGGCTTCTTGGCAGCTAGAAGACGCACAGAGAGTCCGCCGACCGGGGCAGGTAGAACGGACTCTCCGAGGGGGTAACCAGACGCGAGTCTGGATCCCTATTTGTTATTGTAGCACAAGTTAGCATGAATAGCAAATAGAAGAAAGGGAGTGGATATGAACAAGCAAGAATGGAAAAAGTTCTACAGTATGCTCAGGTATCAAGCTGGCCTTGGTTCAAGCATAGCCACCTTCAGCATGGACTTCAGCATGGCCTGGCGTCGCGCCATACCTGATGAGGCGAGACAGGTTCACCTCTGGGCGACCGGCTTTGAGACCAAGTTGTGGTACTTTGCCCTGACTCTCTACGGCTCGCCCTTTGGCTGGAAGCTACGTGACCGCTACCATCCTTTCACCGAAGCCTGGCGGCGGCGTAGCCTCGGACTACCCTACAGGAAGGAGGCTTGAACGATGATAGCCGTGAAGAAGAAGAGTAGGAAGGTAACAGACAAACGTCCAGAGCGTAAGGGTCAGGTCTTTTCTGAAGACCTATTCGTTGGCATGAAGTTGCAGCCACATCCGCTGCAAGGCAGCCGACCTATCACCGTGACCGATGTGGGTGACGAGAAGTGGTTTTGGGCCGACATTCACTTTGACGACGGACCCCCGCCAGCGTCCAGGAAAATCAGCAAGGCAGACAAGGGGATGCAGCCCTACGAGAACGGTCTGTGGCACGCCCACAACTGGTGCATAGTAATAGAGGAGGCTTTGCCAACACTATCTACAGAAGAAGGAGGAAAGCAATGAGTGCGGAGCACTCTGAGGAGGAAAGTTCTATGCCTACAGTTTTACCCGACCGTATTGACTTTACGATCCTCGCCTCTGGCGCGATTAGTATCCTGAAAATGAGACGCGACACCAGCAACCCCTCACGACCACGCGACATCCCTCTCTCCAATGGCGTCTCCATCAACCCGCACGGCTTTGATCTGGAAGCGGCGCTGAACTGGTGCCGGGGCCATGGCTACACCGTCAGGGTGCTGCCGGGCCGCAGTGCTAGGGCGTGGCTAGGCGGCATCTGGGTGATCCGCACTAGGCACCAGATTAAGAAAATGAGAGAGCGCGCAGAGAGGAACAAAGAGGGCTATACCATCGACTTCGCCTACGACGGCTAAATGCAACCGCCGTTAGGCGGCAACACTCAAAGAAGGAGGAAACAAACATGGCTTTCAAGAAAATGACATGCACCCAATACCCACCCCGCCTCTGGACGGTGGTGGGCTACCCTGGTAGCGGAAAGAGCTCGTTTGCGACGCAGATGCGCGGCCCGCTGCTGGTGGTGGATGCCGATAACCGCTTTACCGAGGTGTTGGCCCTGGCGGGCAAGCGGGACGTGTACAAGCTCAGCGACGTGGCCACCGACAACACCGATGCCGACCGCGTTACAGCACTCTTGGCCGCGAACATGCCCACCACGGGCGTCGAGACAATCGTCGTGGACAGCCTCACAGCCATCATCACCCCGCTGGTGATCCAGGCAATGGTGGATAAGGCCGCCGGGCGGGTGAAGAATCTGGCGGCCGCCTTCTGCACCAAGGCTCTGGCCATGCGCTTGTTGCAGGACGCGGTGACCAAATGGGGCACGGACACGCTATGGGTGTATCATCTGATGGACGCCCGAAACGGCGTGGGGAAGGCGCTGGTGCGCGCCTCTGTTTCACAGACCGAGCTGGCCCGCCTCATCCGTTCTATCAATCTGCAACTCGAGATTGTCCAGGATGGGGGGCGGCGAGGTGTGAAGGTGGTATGGGCGCGGCGGGGGCGGTCTGGGATGACTCTCTGGGACGACACGCGGGCCTGGGCGGGGATGCCCGAGAAGATCGAAGCGGTCGTATACGATGGTTTGACCAAGGCTGATCAGGAGCAGATTGAGGAGGAGATCCCCGAAGTTTTCCCCAATTCAGAGACGGCGATCAATTGGGGCCTGGAACAGGGAGCGTTCAAGTTGCTCCAGCACGCCCGCAACGCCTACGAGAAGCTGAAGCGGGAGGCGCAGCCAAAGGATGCCGAGGGGATGGCCAAGCTGTGGGGGGCTGAGGTTCAAGCCAGGGCGATGGCCGGGAACGGCGCTGCGCTTGCACCTGACGCAGAAAAACCAGAGGAGAAATAGCTATGGAGTACCAATGTCCTTTGTGTGGATCACTAAACTGTGCCCTGGTTCACAATGACGTATTCGCCGGCCTGGACGTGATCCTGTGCTCAGACTGCGACTCAGAGTTCACCGTGGATCCCGAAACAGGCATACCACACAGTTAGCGGCAGCGAGAGAGTAGTTCGAACCAATCAAACGGGGGCCGTCGCATCCTACACGCGGAGAGAGGTTAAGCCATGGACGCAAGAGAACTTGCACTGAAAATGCTCGAATGGGAGCAATTGACGAGAGATGCAAACGCCCTATCCGTCAAAATCAGAGTCGCCGTACTGAAGCTCGGCAAGACGCAGACGGTGAGCTATACCCGTGCTTCATACAGCGGGGGCCGCAAGAAGTATGATTATCAAAAAGCCGCCGATGGGCACACCAACGTAGGCGAGGCCACCGTTTCACTGTTCACGACCATCATCCCGCAGACGGAAACGGTAGACTGGCACGGTATCTGCAAGCATGTGGGCATCGATGATGTGCCATTCACGAAGACCGAGCCGAAGGTCACGCTCAAATTGCTGGCTTGATCCTGCTTTGCAGGTGGGAAGGCCGGGGGTCGGAAGACCCCCGGCCGGTATCAAAAATGAAAGGAAGGTGAACGATGAAGATAGAACGGTTTGAAGAACTTATGAACATGCTCACTGGAGAAGAACTGCCGGAAGAAATGACGATGCAACACCAGCCACAACTCAGTCGCAAGGAAGCCTTCAGTGCTATCTGGTTTCTGCAGGAGCACCTGCACGTCCTGCCAGACAACGTGGAGCAGTGTGTGGTTTGTGAGGAGTTGTTTGACCACACCCATGGAGGATTCATCATCGACGGCACGGATGTCCCGGACGACTGGCATCGTGATTTCGGCGTAACCAGTGAGATGTTGAAGCAAGCCGAGGGTGCGATGTTTTGCTCAATGCAGTGCGAGTGTCAGTTTTGGACTGACTTGGCTCGGAAACGGGAGGGAGGTATGAAGATAGGAGCCTTGATGACCCTCTCAGTTGAGTACGACGTGCCATCCGGCTGGACGCTGGAGCGCTGCAAAAATGAAATACTCGGGCTGCTGCGCTACGTGGCCCAGCACGCGGC